>RRZT010583245.1_pt1 | contig 10086 bp, 9 predicted proteins | sample 2165551 | NCBI WGS metagenome assembly RRZT01 (sample SAMN10456910, study PRJNA506462) | wastewater metagenome | biome: wastewater; feature: sludge; material: wastewater sludge; isolation source: wastewater sludge with Escherichia coli K12::gfp cells carrying plasmid... | place: USA: Moscow, Idaho ...
AAACACATGTCTTTTTATAAAAATAAAGCTTTAAAAATAACATGTATTGTAAGCCTTATTATGATTTGTTTTGTCTATCACCATTATTTAAACACTGATACTAAACAAATTAAATTTGGAGCAACTTATATGACAATGAATAATACCTTCTATAAAGCTGTAAATAATGAAATAGAAAATGTTGTTAATAATCATGGGGATGTTTTATATACTAGAGATCCAGCTTTGGATCCTAAAAAACAAAATGAACAAATCAAAGACCTTGTTTCTTTAGGAATCGATGTTTTAATTATTAATCCTGTTGAATCTTCGAGTATTAATAAAACATTAAAAGAAGTCAAAAAAGCAGGAATTAAAATTATTGTAGTCGATGCTCCTATTAGTGATGATCAAATTGCAGATTGTACAGTTGTTTCAGATAATTATGATGCAGGAGTACAGTGTGCTAAAGATATGATGCAACGCTTTGATCATGCACGTATTGCTTTACTTGAACATTCTAAAGCCTTATCAGCGGTTGATCGTATCAACGGCTTTAAAGATACAGTTGCTTTAAATGAGAATTATCAAATAGTAGGAAGTGAAGATTGTTTAGGACAAACGGAACTTGCTTTACCTGCTTTAAATAAAATTATTCAACAAGGAATTGATTTTGATGTTGTCTTTTGTTTGAATGATCCAACAGCTTTAGGAGCACTGGCTTCTATAAAAGAAAATGATTTAGGGCATGATGTTTTTATTTATGGAGTTGATGGTTCACCAAATATTAAGAAATTGTTGGCAGAAACGAAAGCAATTGTGGGGACATCTTCACAATCACCTACTTCTTTAGGAAAAGAAACAATCAAGGTGGCTTATAAGATGTTACATCATAAAAAGTATAAACGCTCAATTATTGTGCCAACAAAATTGATTACCAAAGAAAATATAGAAGAATATGATATAACGGGGTGGCAATAATGAATCATCTTACAAGAGAATATGTTACAAAGTTAAAAGATTCATTATTGTTTATTAATGCGGTTGTTATTATCTATAATGCTTCTTTATTTTTACTTTCTACCAAATATATTTCAGTGCATTATTATGCACGAGATTTCTTAAATAAAGTATCTTATATTACTAGAACACCACAAAATATCTTTTTTGAATCAATTTTTCTTTTTATCATTCTTGTTTTATTAATGAAATTAAGAGAAAAAGATAATTTAAAAATGGCGAATGGTCTTGTTTATATTGAAATTATTCTTTCATTTTTATTAATTATTCGTTTAAATGGTTCCTATAATGGAATTTTACTCTTTGTTTTTGCTGATTTACTTTATAATATGAGAAATATTAAACATATGGCTTTACTTTTATTAATTGCCTTTGGTTTATTACTGATTTCAGATTTTAATATTTTATCAAATATTATACATATGCCAAGTATTGAATCTTATTTATCATTTTATCCAAATTCAAGTCGTACATTTATGTTATTTGCTAAAAATATTTTAGCTTCATTAAATGTTGTCATTTTTATTCTTTATCTTATTTGCCAAGTTTTAGTTCAACAAGAAGAAACAAAGAAAATCAGTAAAGAACTTCAACTTGCTTCTAAAGTCAATGATGAATTAAAAACATATTCTGCTTTATCTGAAAAAATGGCAGAAGATAAAGAAAGAAAAAGAATTTCAAGAGAGATACATGATACTTTAGGACATGCCTTAACAGGTATTTCGGCGGGAATTGATGCTTGTATTGCTTTGATTGATATTGATCCACAAAAGTCAAAAGAACAACTTTTGGTAATTAGTAATGTTGTTCGTGAAAGTATTAAAGATGTTCGACGTTCTTTATATAAGTTAAGACCGGGAGCACTTGATCAAAGAACTTTAAAAGATGGTTTGATTAAAATGATTGAGGAATTTCAAAGTGTTTCTCATTTAAATGTTGACTTGTATTATGAATGGGAAAATGTTGATTTTGAAAATACGAAAGAAGATATTATTTTTAGAATTATTCAAGAAACGATGACAAACGCTTTAAGACATGGACATGCTTCTCATATTGAAATTCATCTTTTTGACGAAGAGGAAAAATATATGATTATTATGCAAGATAATGGAAGTGGCTGTAAGGAAATACATTATGGATATGGCTTGAAACAAATGCATGAACGTGTTGCCATATTAAATGGAACGATATATTTTTATAGTGAAGAAGGATTTAGAACAGTTGTAGAAATACCAAAAATAGGAGGAAAAAAAGATGATTAAAGTGATGATTGCAGATGACCAAGAACTTATTAGACAGTCTTTACAAATTGTTTTATCAACACATGAAGATTTAAAAATCGTAGATGCTGTTGAAAATGGTTTTGCAGTTCTTGAGAGTATAAAAAAAGAAAGGCCAGATGTCATTTTAATGGATATTCGTATGCCAGAAATGGACGGTGTTTATTGTACAAAGGCGGTCAAAGAAAAATATCCAGATATTAAAATCATTATCCTTACCACTTTTGATGATGATGAATTTGTCTTTAGTGCTTTAAAATATGGAGCAAGCGGTTATTTATTAAAAGGTGTCAGCATGGATGAACTTTATCATGCCATTTGTACAGTTTATAATGGTGGAGCGATGATCAATCCTGATATTGCGACAAAAGTATTTAAACTTTTTTCCAAGATGTCTATGAGTAATTATGCTATCCAAGTCGATGATTCTTTATCAAAAGATTTGACACAGGCTGAATTGAAAGTCATTCAACAAGTTGGTTTTGGTTTATCTAATAAAGAAATTGCTCAAAAACTTTATTTATCAGAAGGAACTGTGCGTAATTATGTTAGCATTGTTTTGTCAAAATTAGAATTACGTGATCGTACGCAACTTGCCATCTGGGCTGTTCAAACAGGGGTCACAATGCAAGAATTTGGTGACGATAATGACTAGAATAAAAAAGGGTATTCTTACGTTAGTAAGTCTTTCTTTAGTTCTTATTTATTGTTTGATCAATGATCCAAGTCGTGATATTACTCTTACTTTAGGACTTTATGCTGGAAGTAGTTGGGATGTGCCTAATGGGGAAAGTTATCAAGTTATTGATCAAGCAATCAAGAAATTTGAAAAGAAATACCCCAATGTTCATGTTGAGTATAAAAGTGGAATTATAAAAGATGATTATTCTTCATGGCTTGCTAATGAAATTACCAAAGGAACAATACCTGATGTGTTTATGGTACTTCCTGATGATTTTAATACGTTATCTTCTATTGGTATTTTGAAGAATTTAGATCGACTTATTAAAGAAGAACGAATAGATACTTCTCTTTTTTATCAAAGTGCTTTATTTGCTGGAAATAATGGAAGTCAATATGCACTTCCTTATGAAATCAATCCAACAATTATGTGTATCAATCATGATTTACTTACCAAAGAAGGTATTGCTATTCCTTCAAGTAATTGGACTATTGATGATTTTTATAATATTAGTAATCAAGTTACAAAGGATACAAATAATGATGGTGTCATCGATCAATATGGCTATTATGGCTTTGATTGGCAAGATGTTCTTGATTGTTATGGGTTACAAGTTTTTAAAGAAGATAATTGTCATCTTGATAAAAAAGAAGTCAAAGAAGCGTTTTTATATTTGACAAAGCTTAAAGCTTTATCAAATGGCTATCAAGTTTCATCAGAAGATTTTGATCAAGGGAAAGTTGCTTTTTGTCCTTTGACCTTTGCTCAATACCGTACCTACCAACCTTATCCTTATCGTATTAGTAAATATACATCTTTTAAATGGAGTTGTATTTCAATGCCGGGAACAAAATCAAATACGATTACAACACATTTAGACACTTCGTTAATAGGAATGTCTTCACAAACAAAGCATCAAGAAATAGCGTGGGAATTTTTAAAAATGTTGACGATGGATGAAGATATTCAACAATCCCTACTTGATAATTCGAAGGGAGCCTCTCCTTTAAAGAAGGTCATGTTATCAAAGAAAACAAAGGAAATCTTAGCACAGGATGCAGTTTCTTATGCTTCTTTAGATTCAGATGTTTTAAATAAGATTTTAGAAAACACGTTAGTAGAACCAAAGTTTAAAGAATATGAAAATATTCTAGAAAAAGCAGATTATTTGATTAATCAAAGTATTGATCAAGGAACAATTGATAATGATCTTAATAAGATACAAAAGAAATTAGAAAATGAATTGAAATAGATAGCTTGTGGCTATCTTTTTTATTTATGACAAATGTCATAGTAGGAATGATATTTGTCAATTTTTTTATGATTTTTGTCACTTAAAAGTCATGATTGAAGACACGTTGCAAGTGCTTTCATATTTGGTATTCTATAGGTGCAAGGAGGGAAGGACATGAAATATTTAGTATTGGTAAGTCATGGTGAATTTGCAGCTGGTTTAAAAACATCATTAATGATGTTGGCAGGACAAAGAGATGATGTGATTGCTTCGGGTTTACCTGATGGAAAGACAGCAGATGAATTTGCGGAAATCTTTAAAGAAAGTGTTAAGGACATTCATGAAGATGATGAAATTGTTTTATTAGCGGATATTGTAGGAGGATCACCACTTACAACTGCTTTAAATGTTTTAGCTGAAAAAGGTTTAATGGAAAAGACAACAACAATTGGTGGGATGAATTTACCATTAGCCCTTACTTCAGTATTAATGAAAGATACTTTACAAGGAGATTCCTTTGTACAAGCTGTCTTAAGTGAAGCAACAACTGCTTTACAAGAATTTAAAGTCGTAGAAGACGACGAAGATGATATTTAAGGAGGAAGAAAGATGTCAGTATCATTTATTAGAATTGATGATCGTATGATTCACGGTCAAACATGTACACGTTGGGCAAGAGAATACCCATGCGATGGTTTAGTGGCTGTAAACGATAAAGCAGCAAATAATTCAGTATTAAAAGCAGCTTACAAATCAGCCAGTGGAAAGAAAACATTTGTATGGACAATGGATGCTTGGCAAAAGAAAAGTCAAAAGGTTTTAGATAGTCAAGATCAATATTTCTTAATTACTAAAAATCCTATTGATATGAAAAAAATTCTTGTTGATCAAGGATTTGATTGTGGTATTAAAACAGTTATTGTTGGACCTTGTAATGATCGTGAAGGGGCAACAAAACTAGGAAACAATCAATCGATTACACAAGAAGAAGCAGAAGCTTTTGAAGCTTTGGCTAAAGCAGGTTATACAATCAAATTTGCTTTATTACCAGATGTTTCAATTGGAACATGGGATGATTTTAAAGATAAATTTGGTTTTTAACAAATATATAAATAAAGGGGAAGAAAAATTATGACAATTAGTTGGTTACAAGCGGCATTACTTGGTTTATTTGCTTGTTTATCAAGTATGCCAGGATTAGGTGGTACTTCCTTTGGTAACTACACATTAGGTCGTCCTTTAATTGGGGGACTTGTTTGTGGGATTATCTTAGGAGATATCAAAACAGGTATTTTAGTAGGGGCAGCAATGCAAGTTGTCTACATTGCATTAGTTACTCCAGGTGGAACCGTTTCAGCAGACGTTCGTGCTGTAAGTTACATTGGGATTCCACTTGCAATGGTAGCGTTAAATAGTTATGGTTTATCAGCTGCCACAAAAGAAGGAGCAGCTCTTGCAACTTCATTTGGAACAATGGTTGGTACTTTAGGTACAGTATTATTCTATGGAACAGCAACAATCAACTTAGTATGGCAACATGTTGGATGGAAAGCTGTTGAAAAAGGGGATTATCATAAATTATATCTTGTAGATATGGTATTACCTTGGATTTCACATATTTTATGTTCATTTATTCCAGCCTTAATTATGTGTAAATTAGGAGCAGATGTTGTTGAACTTATTAAAACAACATTACCTATGGATGGATTAGCTATGAAAACTTTATTTACAGTTGGATCATTATTACCATGTGTCGGAATTGCAATCTTATTAAAACAAATTGTTACAAAAGCAGTTGATTTCATTCCATTTTTCTTTGGATTTACTCTTGCTGCTTCAATGGGAATCAATTTAGTTGCAGCAACAGTGATTGCTGGTATGTTTGCTTTAATTAACTACAAATTAAAAATGTTACAAAATCAAAGAGTAGCTGCACCTGCAGGAGACTTTGATGATGAAGATGAGGAGGATATTTAAGATGGAAAAGAAACTATCTAAAAAAACATTAACTAAATCCTTCCACAATTGGTATTATGGAAACTTAACATGCTTCTCTCAAGAACATATGCAAACTTTTGGTTATCTATGCTCTATGTTACCAGTAGTAGAAGAACTTTATGATAAAAAAGAAGATCAAGCAAGATCAATGAAAACATACACTGCTTTCTTTAATACAGAACCTCAACTTGGTACTGTTATTGTTGGGATGACAGCTGGGTTAGAAGAAGCACGTGCCAACGGAACAGAAGATGTTGATGATGAAACAATCAACGGTTTAAGAGCTGGTTTAATGGGACCAATCGCCGGTATTGGGGATTCCCTAGTTGTAGGAACAGTTATTCCTATTTTACTTGGTATTGCTTTAGGTATGTCTACAGGAGGTTCTCCTCTTGGAGCTATCATGTACATCATTGTATGGAACTTATTTGCTTACTTTGGAATGAAATTCTTATATTTCAAAGGATATGAATTAGGTGGAAAAGCGGTAGATTTCTTAGTTGGTCCTCAAGGAGAAGCTTTAAGAGAATCAGTTACGATGTTAGGTGGTATTGTTATCGGTGCTGTATCAGCAACATGGATTTCAGTAACAACTTCATTTACGATGACAGCAGCTGGAGCTAAAAAACCTTTCTTAGATTTACAAAAAACATTAGATGGTGTTTATCCAGGATTATTAACAGCAGTCTTTGTTGTTGGATGTTGGTATTTATTATCTAAAAAGAAAATGTCACCAATTAAAGTAATGTTATTATTAGTTGTTGTTGCCTTTATTGGTGTACTTGTTGGATTCTTCAATCCAGGATTATCTTATTAAAAGGAGAAAAAAAGATGAATAGTCAAGAAAAACAAGGATATATAGATGAAATTAACTATCAAAAGAAAATGATTCATAATCTTATAAAATGGTTACGCAATTTGTTCTTCCTTTCCTCTCTGGGAGTCTTGTTGATGTATTATTTTTCAAATATCCTATTTGTAAAAATCTTTGCAATCATATTAATAATAATATCTATATTAGCGATTATCCTTGTTGGAAAGGCTATTTACAGTGGTAAGAAAAACATAAATAAAATTGTTGATCAGTTTTCCTTTAAATATAAAAACTCTCTATAACTCATACAAAAAACCGCTTAGGCGGTTTTTATGTTATACTTTATCTGGTGATATTATGATAACAAATAAAATCAATACAATTTTAAATAACAGTCAACAAGGTGATATCGATTATACGATCTGTAACTATATTAAAATGAATTTAAAAGAAGTTGCTTTTATGTCCATTGAAGAACTTGCAAGAAAAAGCTATGTTTCAAAAGCAAAGATCTCTAAATTTATCAAAAAATTAGGTTATGATAATTATATTGCCTTTAAAGATGATTGTTTATTAGAATTAGAAATTAGAAAACAAGTAACAAATACCAACTATTTTCTTACAAAGAAGCATCTTCATGATTCATTATCTTGGATTGAAAAGAATTTAATGAAGATTGAACAAAGTCAAATCGATTACTTTGTAAGAAAAATAAAAGAAGCTAAGCATATTTATCTTTATGGAGTTGCTTATTCACATTTACTTTGTCAATATGTTCAATACGAAGGAGATCTTTTTCAAAAAAATATTCTTGTTTTAGATGAAAATGAGGTAGCTATTGATCGGTTAAAAGAGGATGATTTATTGATTGTTATTGGTGTAGAAGAAGATGCTTTAAGTAAACAATCTTCACGTTGTTTACGAAAGCTTTTAAGAAATCAAGGAAATAAACTTTTGCTTTCAACCCAATTGATTGATCAAACAATGTTGAAATCTTTTGAAGGGACTTTGCTTGTATCTATCGATCATTTAGAAATGAAAGAAAGAAGACTTCTTTTTCGTTATTTAATAGATATGTTGGTATCACGTTACTTTGAATTAGAATGTGCTTAAGGCACATTTTTTTCATCTTGTCAAGAAAGTTTATGAAATATAAAAAAGAAAAGAAATTTATTTATTTTAAAGTAAAGTAATCCATAAGGAGGGCTTATGGAAGAAAAATTAACTATTAAACAATTATTCGCTATTTTAGCCGCAGGTTTGTTTTCGTTTTGTGGTGTTTTAATTGAAACTGCGACAAATATTACTTTTCCTACATTGATGAATGAGTTTCATATTTCAACATCACTTGTTCAATGGATGACAACAGGAAATTTATTGATGATGGGTATTATGATTCCTATTTCATCTTATTTAAAAAGAAGATTTCAGACAAAAAAATTATTTTTGATAGCAGGGTTCTTATTTTCAATAGGATTGATTGTTGATGTCTTTGCACAACAGTTTACTTTATTGCTTATAGGAAGATTTATACAAGGAGCGGGGGTAGGAATTGCACTTCCTATGATGTATAACATCATTTTAGAAGAATCACCGGAAAGACTTCTTGGTTTAATGATGGGATGTGGTTCTTTTGTGACGGCTGCAGCACCCGCTATTGGACCAACTTTTGGGGGAATTATGACACAATATTTTACTTGGCGCTATATTTTTATTTGCGTTTTACCAGTTATTGTTCTGGCAAGTTTTATAGGTTATTTTTGTATGAGTGAACAAATAATTAATAAACATGAAAAATTTGATCTTTTAAGTTTTATAGCGGTAGCGTTAGCTTTTGTTTCTTTAATTATGGGGTTTTCTAATTTAAATCAGATAGTTGATGATTTAGTATTTGTTTTGGGTTGCTTTATTATTGGAATAATCAGTTTATATTATTTTACTAAAAGACAACTGCATATTAAAAATTCCTTAATTCGTATAGAAATATTTAATCATAAAGGTTTTACGTTTCATACTTTAGCTATTATGTTTCTACAAATGACAACACTTGGATATGGTTTATTGTTACCGACATTTGTTCAAATTGTTTTAAAACAACCAGCAACAGATGCAGGGGTCGTTTTACTTCCAGGAGCCATTGTTGGTGCTGTGTTTGCGCCAATAGGTGGATTGATACTTGATCGACTTGGTGCTAAAAAGCCAATTGTTCTAGGGTTATGCTGTAGCTTTATTGCCACATTTTGTTTCTTGTTCTTTTTTAAAAATCTTACATACCAATCATGTATCTTATTCTATTTTATTTATAGTTTAGGCATTGGTTTAATTGTTGGTAATACCATGACATCTGCGATGTCTCATTTACCAAAAAATCTACAGGCAGATGGGAATGCTACGTTACAAACATTGATGCAACTTTCAGGGGGAATAGGAACATCCATTACAGCAACTATTTTAGCGTTTGTACAACAAGGAACAAACTTATATGATGGGACAAATAGAGGTGCATTGTTTGTTTTGATTTTTTTAATGTTTAATATTAATATTGTTATTTTAAGTCAATATTTTGCTTTTAAAGGAGGAAGAAAAAATGAATTTTAAAGATAAAGTGGTTGTAATTACCGGAGGAACAAGTGGTATTGGAAAGCAAGCAGCTATTGAGTTTTCAAGAAAAGGAGCCCATGTTGTTGCTTTTACTGTAGATAAAGAAGAAGTATGTAAGGAAGCTATTAAAGAAATAGGAAATGATGCATCTTATATTCATTGTGATGTTTCTAAAGAAGAAGATGTAAAAAAAGCTATTGAAGAAGTTGTTTTAAAATATGGACGTCTTGATTGTGCATTTAATAATGCGGGTATTGGACCAGATGGTGTACGTATGCCTTATGAATCATTGACAGAAATTTCTGAAAAAACATGGGATTTAGTTGTAGATGTTGATATGAAAGGTGTTTTTCTTTGTTTGAAATACGAATTATTGCAAATGCAAAAACAAGGATTTGGTACAATTGTTAATACGGCTTCTATTGGTGGGTATAAAATGGCTCCAGGATTTGCTGCTTATGGTCCAGCTAAAGCAGCA
>RRZT010048803.1_pt1 | contig 10085 bp, 9 predicted proteins | sample 2165551 | NCBI WGS metagenome assembly RRZT01 (sample SAMN10456910, study PRJNA506462) | wastewater metagenome | biome: wastewater; feature: sludge; material: wastewater sludge; isolation source: wastewater sludge with Escherichia coli K12::gfp cells carrying plasmid... | place: USA: Moscow, Idaho ...
GGTTTGATGATTGATAATGTTTGTTCCATCGTTTATATTCCTCAATTTTTTTTAAGTCGCGGATTATACCCAAAAAAATAAAAAAAGGCAAGTAAATAAATACTCGCCTTTTAAAATAGTTTGAAAATTATTAAAATTTATTATTCAACAACAGGAGTTCCAGGAGTTCCTCTATCTTCTTTTTCAATAGAACCAGAACCTGCTTCATCCCATACTATACATCCTTCAGTTGGACAAGCATCTGCACATGCTGGTGCATCATTATGACCTACACACTCAACACATTTATCAGCGTATACATAATATGTATCTTCTCCAGTGGGATTATCATCATTATCAACAATCGCTTCTACTGGGCACTCATCTAAACAAGCATCACAGCTAATACAGATATCAGTAATTTTTACTGCCATTGTATATCTCCTATATTATTTAATTTTTAAAAACTTTAGCACAGTATATATAAAAATATCTTTAAAATATTTTTATATTGGATAAAAATTATCATAAAATAATATTTTTCATAAATTTCAAAATTTAAGCAAATCTAAAGTTTTTTGTTAAAAGTTTTGTTGTACAATTACACTACAAAAATTAAATTATAAAAAAAGGATTAAAAATGTTAGTAACAAAAAAAGCTCCAGATTTCACAGCAACAGCTGTACTTGCGGATGGTCAAATTGTAGAAAATTTTAACTTATATGAAAACATTGGTGAGAAAGGTGCAATTTTATTCTTTTGGCCTTTAGACTTTACATTTGTTTGTCCATCAGAAATTATTGCTTTTTCAAAAAGAACAGATGAGTTTAAAGCAAGAGGAATCAACGTAATTGGTTGTTCAGTTGATTCTCAATTCTCACACTTTGCATGGAGAGAAACAGCAGTTGAAAATGGTGGAATTGGAAGAGTAAAATTCCCAATGGTAGCTGATTTAAATAAACAAATTTCAAAAGACTATGATGTACTATTTGGTGAATCAGTTGCACTAAGAGGATCTTTCTTAATTGATAAAGATGGAACAATAAGACATGCAGTTATCAATGATTTACCATTAGGAAGAAACGTAGATGAAATGATTAGAATGGTTGATGCTATGTTATTTACTAATGAATATGGTGAAGTTTGTCCAGCTGGTTGGCAAAAAGGTGATGAAGGTATGAAAGCAAACAAAGATGGTGTTGCTGATTATCTTGCTAAAAACGAAGGTAAATTATAATACTTTAAATTTATTGTCTAAAAGGGTATCAAATTTGATACCCTTTTTTTATTTTCTTGACAATTTTTTAAATAAACACTAAAATTACACCACACTTTAAAAACTACAAAAACTACAAAACTACATAATATTTATGTAATACTAAAGGCAAACATACTCATGGAAGAGTCTAAAGAAGAAACAAAAGTAAAAAATGTAAAAAAGACAAGAACTCATATTCCTGTTGAAGGTTATAAAATAGAGCAACTAAGAGAATTACCGTTGGAAGTTCTTATTGATATAGCAAATGAATTAGATGTTGAAAATCCTCAAGAATTAAAAAGACAAGATTTAATGTTTATGATATTAAAATCTCAAATTGATGCTGGTGGATTTATTTTATTTACTGGTATTTTAGAGATCAAAGAAGGTGGATTTGGATTTTTAAGAGCAATAGATGGGAATTTCTCTGATACATCAAATGATTCTTATGTAAGTGCTACACAAATTAGAAAATTTGCATTAAGAACAGGAGATATTGTCTCAGGACAAGTTAGGCCTCCAAATAAAGAGAGTGAAAAATATAACGCATTACTCAAAATTGAAGCTATAAATTATCTTCCAGTAAAAGAATCAAAAAACAGACCTCTATTTGACAATTTAACTCCTCTTTACTCAACATCACGATTTAATTTTGAATATGACTCACAAAAAATGACAGGTAGAATGCTTGATCTTTTTGCACCAATGGGAAAAGGACAAAGAGGACTTATAGTTGCACCTCCTAAAACTGGTAAAACAGAACTTTTAAAAGAATTAGCACATGCGATAAGTAGAAATCATCCTGAAGTTACATTAATGGTACTTTTAATTGATGAAAGACCTGAAGAAGTTACAGATATGCAAAGAAGTGTAAAAGGTGAAGTTTATAGCTCAACATTTGATTTACCTGCACAAAATCACGTAAGAGTTGCTGAAATTGTTATTGAAAAAGCAAAAAGACTTGTTGAAATGAAAAAAGATGTTGTAATTTTACTTGATTCTATTACTAGACTTGCACGTGCTTATAATACTGTAACACCATCTTCTGGAAAAGTTCTTTCAGGTGGAGTTGATGCAAATGCTTTACATAAACCAAAAAGATTTTTTGGAGCAGCTAGAAATATTGAAGAAGGTGGAAGTTTAACTATTATTTCAACAGCTTTAATTGAAACTGGTTCAAAAATGGATGAAGTTATTTTTGAAGAGTTCAAAGGAACAGGAAATAGTGAAGTAGTTTTAAGTAGAAATGCAGCAAATAAAAGAGTTTATCCTGCTCTTGATATTATTAAATCAGGTACTAGAAAAGAAGAATTATTACTTACTCCTGATATTTTACAAAAAACTTGGATTTTAAGAAATGCAATTTCACAAATGGATGAAGTTGAAGCACTTAAATTCTTATATTCAAAAATGCAAAAAACAAAAGACAATGAAGAGTTTTTTGCTTCTATGAACGAATAATATTCTTATAATCTGCTTAAAGATGTAGAAAAAAAGTAAATTTTTTACAATATGTGTATATTTTATATAAAAAGTATATAAAATATATACAACTTTTGATATAATTCCTATCCAAATTTGATTCAAGGAAGGAAAATACATGACATACATAGACGAACTTTTAGATTATTTAAAAAGAACAAGTCCTGGACAAGAGGAATTTCATCAAGCAACAGAAGAAGTTTTACATTCACTTGAACCACTATTTGAAAAATACCCAATTTATAAAGAAAATAAAATTTTAGATAGATTAGTTGAACCAGAAAGACAAATCTTATTTAGAGTAGCTTGGGTTGATGATAGTGGAGAAATTCAAGTAAATAAAGGTTATAGAATAGAGTTTAGTTCTACTTTAGGACCATACAAAGGTGGATTAAGATTTCATCCAAGTGTAAACACTGGAATTATCAAATTCTTAGGATTTGAACAAATCTTTAAAAATGCACTAACAGGTCTTCAAATTGGTGGAGGAAAAGGTGGAAGTGACTTCGACCCTAAAGGAAAAAGTGATAGAGAAATCATGAAATTCTGTCAAGCATTTATGAGTGAATTATTTAGACACATTGGTGCAACAACAGATGTTCCAGCAGGAGATATTGGAGTTGGGGGAAGAGAAATTGGTTATATGTTTGGAATGTATAAAAAACTTGCAAATAGATATGATGGAACTTTTACAGGAAAATCTTTAAAATGGGGTGGTTCACTAGCTAGAACAGAAGCAACAGGTTACGGTTGTGTATATTTTGCTAAAAATATGCTTGAAGCAAAAGGTGAAACTTTAAAAGATAAAAGATGTGTAGTTTCTGGTTCTGGAAATGTTGCTATATACACTATTGAAAAATTATATCACATGGGTGCATTACCAATTGCTTGTAGTGATTCTGCTGGTATGATCTTAGATGAAGAAGGTATTGATTTAAATTTATTAAAAGATTTAAAAGAAAATCAAAGAGCAAGATTATCTGAATACGTAAAATATAGAAAAAATGCTAAATATACTCCTGTTACAGAATATCCAAAAGGTAGAAATGCAATTTGGTCAATTCCATGTTATGCAGCATTCCCTAGTGCAACACAAAATGAATTAAACCTTGAAGATGCAAAAGAATTAATCAAAAATGGTTGTAAATGTGTTAGTGAAGGTGCAAATATGCCTTCTACAAATGAAGCAGTTGATTTCTTCGTTGAACAAAAAATTGCTTATGGACCAGGAAAAGCTGCAAATGCTGGTGGAGTAGCAACTAGTCAACTTGAAATGGCTCAAAATGCTTCTATGGTTTCTTGGACTTTTGAAGAAGTTGATGCAAAACTTGAACAAATTATGAGAAATATTTTTGAATCAGTTAGTACAACAGCAGCAGAGTTTGGACAACCAACAAACTTTGTATTAGGAGCAAATATCGCTGGATTTAGAAGAGTAGCAGATGCTATGATTGAACAAGGTATTGTGTGATACAAATAAAATTTATACTTAAGGTTTAAAAGCCTTAGGTAGTCTACATTACATACCTACCTCTTAATATTTTCCTCACCTATTTTTTACTATTTTGAAAGCTAAAACAAATCTTTATTTTCCTTCCAAAAATGATTTTTAGCTTTCAAATTTTTACACAATTTTAACATTGTAGTTATATCTTTTTTGATATAATCCTTTCTAAATTTTCTATAAGGCTTAAGTTGAAAGTTGGAGTATTTGATTCTGGACTTGGCGGTTTAACTGTTCTAAAATCTATTTTAAAAGTTTTAAAAAATGCTGAAATTTTTTATATCGCTGATACTGCTTATGCTCCTTATGGAGAAAAAGATAGTGCTCTTATTTTAAAAAGATGTGAAGATATTACAAACTACCTTTTAAAAGAGTATAAAATAGATGCCTTAATTGTTGCTTGTAATACTGCAACAAGTGCAGCAATAAAACACTTAAGAGATAATTTCTCATCTTTGATTGTAATAGGAACAGAGCCAGGTATAAAACCAGCTATTTTAAATACAAAAAGTTCTAATATAGGTATTTTAGCAACACCTTCAACTTTAAAAAGTGATAAATATCAATTATTAGTAAATGAACTATCTTCTATCAAAAAAGTAAATCTTTTCGAACAAGCTTGTCCTGGTTTGGCAATGCAAATAGAAAAAGGCGAAATAAATACTTTAACTACTTACAAAATGTTAGAAGAGTGGTTAATTCCAATGAAAGAAGCAAATGTTGATACAATAGTTCTTGGTTGTACTCACTATCCTTTGATTAGTCAAACTATAAAAAAGATAATGGGAGAAGATATAACTTTAATCCAAACAGGTGATGCAATAGCTAAAAGACTTTTATCTTTAAGTGAAGAAAAAGGTCATAAAAATATTGGTGATTTAAAAGTAACTGTTTTACATACAGGATTGATAAATTTAGATATGATAGAAAACATTTTAGAAAATAAAAATATTGAAGTTAGGAAGTGTGAAATATGAATAAAGAAATTTTAGAAGATAGAGTTTTAGCCCTAAAATATAGACCAAAAAGATTTGAAGATTTAATAGGACAAAGTACAATATCACAAACTCTATCTTTAGCTCTTGATTCAAATAGATTATCTCATGCTTACCTTTTTTCAGGTCTTAGAGGAAGTGGTAAAACTTCAACAGCAAGAATAATGGCAAAAGCTTTATTATGTTCACAAGGACCAACAAGTAAACCTTGTGATATTTGTGATAATTGTAAAAGTGCAAATGCATCTAAACATCTTGATATTATAGAAATGGATGCCGCAAGTAACAGAGGAATCGATGATATTAAAGACTTAATTGAACATACAAAATATAAACCAAGTTCTGCACGATTTAAAGTCTTTATAATCGATGAAGTTCATATGCTTACAACTCAAGCTTTTAATGCTTTATTAAAAACTTTAGAAGAACCTCCAGGATTTGTAAAATTTATACTTGCGACAACTGATCCATTAAAACTTCCAGCAACAATTTTAAGTAGAACTCAGCATTTTAGATTTAATAAAATTGCTCAAAGTGATGTAGTTCATCATCTTTCATACATTTTAAATAAAGAAAATATTGATTTTGAACAAAATGCTTTAGAAATTTTAGCAAGAAGTGGTCAAGGAAGTTTAAGAGATACATTAACTCTTTTAGACCAAGCTATAATCTTTTCAAAAGGAAAAGTAAACACAACAAGTGTTGTTGATATGTTAGGATTAATTGATCCTAAAATGATGGATAATATTTTTTCTATGATTTTAAATAAAGAAGATATTACAAAATTAGTTAAAGAGTTAGAAGTTTATGAAGTTTCGCAAATTTGTGATGAAATGACAATCTATTTAAAAGATAAAATGTTATCTCGTGATAATAAATTTGATTTGCTTTTATTTGATAGATTCTTTAGAATTTTAAGTGATGCAAAACAATTGCTTGCAATAAATAGTGATGGTACTTTTGTTCTTATTTTAACTTTTATGAAAATGATTGAAGCTACAAATCTAAGAACAATTGATGATATTATAAATCAAGTTGAAAAAATAGAACCTAAAAAAGAGTTAATTAGTGAAAAAACTGCTCCTATAATTGAAAGTAGTTTGGTTAAAAATCCTGAAATACCACAAAAAGAAGTAATTAAAGAAAAGGTAAATACTTTAATTGTTGAACAAGAGACAAAAATAGAAGAAGTAACTCCTTTTGATGAAGTTCTAATTCAAACAAATAATATTGTAGATTTAGGAGTTACAAATTCAATAGAGACTATAAATTATTCAACACCATTTGATGAATTACCAATAACAAAACCAATTGAAAATCAAAAAGAAGAAAAGATTGAAGAGATAAAAGAACTAGAAGTTGAACATATCTCTTTTGAAAATGAAGTATCTTTTAACCCAACACAAGAAGTTGAAATAATTCCATTAGAAGATGAATCTGATAAATTTTTAGATTTATACAATCAACTAACTGCAAAAGTTTACGATAGAGATTACTCTTTAGGTGAATGTTTTGAAAAAAACTTTATATTCAATGGTTTTAGTGATGATAAATTACATATAATTTCTTATGCACAAGATGAAGATAGAAAACTTTTATTTAAATACTTTGGGCTTATAAAAGCTTTTGCACAAGATATTTTCGGTTCAAATGTTGAATTAGATTTCAAAAAGGAAGAAGCCACCATACTAGAACAAAAACCTCTAGTTAGTGAAAATGTTGAAGAGACTTCTTCAATGATTGAAGATATAGAATTAGGTTCTGGTTGTGTTGCTGATATGACAAAAAGTTCAGTTATAACACCTTCTCAAAAAGAGTTACAAATAAATGATATTTTAAACTCAAAAATGGTTGATAAAGCCAAAGAACTATTTGATATCAAAAAAATTACAGTAAAAACAAGAAGTTAAAATATTAACTTTCGATTAAATAAAAATAGATAAACTATTAAAAATTTTATAAGGAATTAAAATGAATTTTTCAAAAATATTATCCCTAAGCGTTATTTTAAGTGCATCTTTATTTGCAAATGATAGTACAGTTGTAGATTTTGAGAAAAAAAGAGTTGCTCAAAATCCAAATGTAAAAGTAAAAGATGTAAAAGTTAATACAAAAAAAGATTTACCACTTGCTGGTTGGAATGGTTATATTTTAGATGTTGAAGCAATTGTTCAAGAAAAATCTTTAAAAGTAAAAGATATTTTATTTAGTAATGGTGATTATATTGCTTTAGATTTAATTGATGCAAAAACTGGAAAATCTTTAAAAGATTTAGTAACTCCAAATCTAACTTCAAACTATTATGACAAAACAAAATTAATTGCAGGGAATCATAATGCAAAAGATAAAATAGTAGTTTTTTCTGATCCACTTTGCCCATTTTGTATGGAATATATCCCTGAAGTTATAAATTATGTAAATAAAAATAGTGATAGCATTGCTTTATATTATTATGCTTTTCCTTTAGTTCAAATTCATCCTGCTTCTGAGGCTTTATCAAAGATTATTGAAGTTGCAAAAAATAAAGGTGTAAAAGATATTGAATTAAAAGCTTATAAAACTGATTGGGAAACATATTTTTCTCCTAAAGAAAATGATGAGAAAAAGATTCTTGAAGCTTTTAACAAAGAGTTAAAAACAAATATAAAACTTGAAGAAATCGCTTCAAAAGATATAAATGAAAAACTTTCAAAAGATATGTCTATGGGTGAAGAAGTTATGGTAACAGGAACACCAACAATTTTTGTAAATGGTGTAAAAGATACAACTAGAGAACTTTATAAAACATTAGGGAAAAAATAAATCTAAGAGGATAACATGGAAAAATTAGTAATAGCAACAAGAAGAAGCCAACTTGCACTTTGGCAAAGTGAATATGTAAAAGCAAGACTTTTAGAACATTATCCAAATATGCAAATAGAACTTCAAGAGTTTGTAACAAAAGGGGATAAAATTTTAGATGTTCCTTTGGCAAAAATCGGAGGAAAAGGACTTTTTACAAAAGAACTTGAAGTTGCAATGCTTGAAGGAAGTGCTCATCTTGCAGTTCACTCTTTGAAAGATGTACCAACTCAATTTGAAGATGGTTTAATGCTTGCTGCTGTTACTAAAAGATTTGATCCAAGAGATGCTTTTTTAAGTAATAAATATACTTCATTAGAAGAGTTACCAAAAGGTGCAGTAGTTGGAACTACAAGTTTAAGAAGAAGAATGGCATTAAAAATTTTAAGACCAGATATTGAACTTAAAGACTTAAGAGGAAATATCAATACAAGAATTGCAAAACTAAATGCAGGTGAATATGATGCAATAATACTTGCAGCAACAGGTATTCAAAAACTTGGAATTGAAAATGAAGTAAAATATTTCTCTCCAATTTCAACTGATGTTATGATTCCGTCAATGGGACAAGCAACACTAGGAATAGAAACAACAAATGATCCAAAGGTATTAGAAATACTAAAAGTTTTAAACGATAACAATGCTCACATTGAATCAACAATTGAAAGAAGTTTTGTTGATACTTTACAAGGTGGTTGTCAAGTTCCAATTGGTGTAAAAGCTACTATTTTAGATGAAAATTCAATAAGAGTTCAAGCAATAGTTGGTATGCCAGATGGTAGTGAATATATAAGTGAAGATATAACTGCTGATATTGAAGATTATGAAACTATTGGACAAAATTTAGCTCAAATCTTTATAGATCAAGGTGCAAAAGAGTTGTTAGAAAAAGCAGAAAAAGTAGCTTTTAAATAAAATGCTAGTTTAATGTTACGAACTTCAAGTACCATATAAAAAATTTTCTAGGAGTTTATGATATGAGAATCAAAGTAACAGATAGTATTTTTGTACAAGTTGATATTCAAGAAAGACTTTTTCCACATATTGCAAATAAAGAAGAATTAGAAAAAAATCTTCTTACTTTAGTAAAAGGTTTGAAAGTTTTAGGTGTTCCCTTTATTGTAAATGAACAGTATAAAAAAGGAATAGGTGAAACCATAGCTAGTTTGAAAGAGCTTACAGATGATTATCCTCATTTTGAAAAAACAACTTTTTCTTGTTGTGGAAATAATGAAGGGTTAGAAGTTATTAAAAAAACTGGCAAAAAAACTGTAATTGTTGCAGGTATTGAAACTCATGTTTGTGTACTTCAAACTTGTATTGATTTACTTGAAAATGGGTTTAAAGTAGTTTTAGTTACTGATTGTTGTAGCTCAAGAAAAGAAAATGATACAAAATTTGCTATAAAAAGATTGATTCAAGCTGGAGTTATTCCAACAACATATGAGTCAATTTTATTTGAACTTACACTTGATGCAAAAAATCCTTGTTTTAAAGAGATTTCATCTTTAGTGAAATAAATATTAAAGGCTTTAGCCTTTAATACTACTCTATAACTTTCCACTCATTATCAATTCTTTTTAGACTTATAAATTCTTGTTTAATTTCACTATTTTTAAGTTTTACTTCTACACTTACAATAGCATCATTTGATTTTTCATTTAATTTTGAAAATAAAATTTTATAAGAAGATACATTTTCCAAAGATTTACTCCAATGTTTAAAACATTCATTTATAATTTTAGTTTTTTTATCTAAAGTAAGCTTATTGTACTCATCAATATCAATTTTTTTCTCTTCTAATTTTGGTATAACTTCATCTTTGATTTCAGGATTTATTATACAATTTACAAATATATTATTTGATAGATTATTTTTCATATCCTCACTTACAACTTTAGAAACTTCATTGAAATTTCCATCTTTTAAAGCTTCCATATATTTTTTTGTAACTGTTTCTGGATTGTCTTCCATACAAGCTGTAAACGTTAATGAAATGATTAGGCTTAATAATCCTAGCTTTATA
>RRZT010498839.1_pt1 | contig 10085 bp, 4 predicted proteins | sample 2165551 | NCBI WGS metagenome assembly RRZT01 (sample SAMN10456910, study PRJNA506462) | wastewater metagenome | biome: wastewater; feature: sludge; material: wastewater sludge; isolation source: wastewater sludge with Escherichia coli K12::gfp cells carrying plasmid... | place: USA: Moscow, Idaho ...
CTACCGCCAACAGTTTACGAGCGGAACATGGCAACAAAAAAACCGATCTTGGTGTCTCAAAAAATTTGACCATTACAAAGCCTGGATCGCTCACAGAGAAAGACTGCTCCTTCGGTGCTGCTGATGAAGAGATAGAGGTTCAAGTTACCTTCTCCGACCTTTCCGAAAAAGACCGAGAGGCACTCGGAAAATACGCACCCGAAGGGGCTGCCACGTTCACGGCATGGAAACGCAGATCACCTGACGGTTCCGATGTCCTTTCCGCGAACGCAAAAGGGTTTCGGCCTTTCAATGCCATCAAGGCTGCAAATGGTGCCGCAGCCAAGAAAGAGCTTTACTCGACGTTGCGTACAGACAACCCGGGTTTGGGTTTGCCTGTAGCTAATACGGTCACGGTTATAGAGCAGGCTATAACAGCCTGGGAGGCCGCTCACACCGACCAGCTTGTTGACGCACCGGAAGCGCTTCAAACCAACTTCTTTGGTTTCAATAGCGGCGGCAAGATGAGCGGACTCTTTGACTTCGTATTGGTCACGGCCGATCTCCGTGCAAGTGAAGAATCCATAGACGGAAAATCGAGCATCATTGGCAGAATTCTTGAACGTTCAGTAGATCGTGCTGCTGCAGATGAAGCAATTGCAGAAATAGTCGCAGAATCGCGCGCAAAGCAGCAAAAAATCTATGAAGAAACATTCAAGGGCCAGCTTGTTGCCATCACGGAAAAGCTAAACGCTGTCGTTGCGTCCTATTCTCCGGGAAGAACTGTCACAGTTGCTCCTACAGAGGTTGAACTGAAAGCGCCCAGAACCACCTTCGAGGTCGCTGTGCTAGACGGCGCTACCGAGACGGCTGTGGAACGTCAAGGACACGGCTTTCAACGCACGATTCTGATTTCAGCACTCCAGCTCTTGGCACAATCAAGTGCTGCTTCAGCTGAAGGGGTTATCTGTTTAGCGATTGAAGAGCCAGAACTTTTCCAGCACCCGATTCAGGCACAAGCATTTGCAAAAGTACTCAGATCACTTGCTGAAGATACAGAAAAACGTATCCAAGTGACCTATGCAACGCACAGTCCATATTTTCTGGAGGCTCGGCATTTTGACCAGGTCAGGCGGTTGACGAGATCCGATGATCAGACTCCAGTGGTGACCATTCATTCATCAAGCATTGCAGATGTGCAGACGCTCCTTGATGGCGTGGTAGATGCCGGTCAGATTGAACGACAACTGGACGGCATCGTCACGAGTCGTTTAGCCGTTGCTTTGTTCGCATCCTGTGTATTGCTGGTCGAGGGCGATACAGAGGTGGCAGTTTTTTATGGAATCGGCGACAGAGAAGCAACAGGCCTCCTTGAATCCAAAGGGCTCTCCATTGTTTCTGCGGGTGGAAAGGGAGGAATCCCTTTGGCACACGCAATTCTCACCAGTCTCGGGATCCCAACTTATACACTCTTTGATGGAGATGGCGGGTTTGAGGCGCGCGCAAAAGCGGCTGGAAAAAAACAATCGGTGATCGACGCCGAAAGAACAAAGTTTTCAACCGAGAATAGGCGGCTGTTAAAGTATTTTGCTGAGGCCGAAACCGATTTTCCGGCTGAGCACGTCGGCGATCGTGTAGCGACCCTAACGGATCACCTTGAAAGTTACTTGGATGCGAATTGGCCAGAGTGGACTGCATCTTGTTTAGCAATTGAGGCTTCGGCCGGAGTCGAATTGTCCAAGAATCAGTACGCATATCGCGCGGCAACAATAGAAGCAGCGGGAACTGTGCCTGCAATGCTTCAAATGGTGCTGAACAAGGCGATGGGAACTTAACTATGAACGAAATCATCTGTCCCCACTGCCACAAAGCCTTCAAGATTGACGAGGCTGGGTATGCGGACATCCTGAAGCAAGTGCGCGACAGCGCATTTGAGCAGCAGCTGCACGAAAGGCTGGAACTGGCCGAGAAGGACAAACAAAGTGCCGTCGAGCTGGCCAAGGCGCAGTTGACCAGCGAGTTGCAGAAAGCCGCGGCAGCCAAGGATGCTGAAATCCAGGCCTTGCAAGCCAAAGTGACCTCAGCCAACCAGGAGCAACAACTGGCGGTGGCCCACGCACTGAGCAGTGCTGAGAAAGAGCGCGACGCGCTGGCCCACCAGTTGGAGCAAGCCAAGCGCGACAACCAAGCCGCCGCTGCACTGGCGCAAGCACAACGCATGGCCGATCTGCAACAGGCCGCTGCCGCCAGCGCCGCCGAAATTCAAGCCCTACGGGCGCAACTGGACGCCGCCACCAAGGACCAGCAACTGGCCGTTAACCAAGCATTGAGCACGGTGGAAAAGCAGCGGGACGAGTTCAAGAGTCGCTTTGAACAAGCGCAGTTCGAAAAGCACCTGGCCGAGCAGTCGCTCAAAGAAAAATACGAAATCCAAATCAAAGACCGCGACGAAGCCATTGAGCGACTCAAAGACCTCAAGGCCAAGCTCTCCACCAAGATGATTGGCGAAACCCTGGAACAGCACTGCGAGACCGAATTCAACCGCTTGCGCGCCACAGCTTTCCCCCGCGCATACTTTGAAAAGGACAACGACGCGCGCACCGGTAGCAAGGGCGACTACATCTTCCGTGACATGGATGATGCAGGTACCGAGATTGTCTCGATCATGTTTGAGATGAAGAACGAAGGTGACGAAACAGCCACCAAGAAGAAAAACGAAGACTTCTTCAAGGAGCTCGACAAGGATCGCACCGAAAAAGGTTGCGAATACGCCGTTTTGGTCTCTCTGCTGGAACCCGATAGCGAGCTGTACAACACCGGCATCGTGGATGTGTCATACCGCTACCCCAAAATGTATGTGGTGCGCCCACAGTTCTTTATCCCCATCATCACGCTGCTGCGCAACGCTGCGCTGAATTCGCTCAAGTACAAAACCGAGCTGGCCTTGGTGAAGTCGCAAAACATCGATATCACCAACTTCGAAAACCAGCTGGAGGGCTTCAAGGAGGCATTCGGCAAAAACTACGATTTGGCTTCCCGGCGCTTTCAAACCGCCATCGACGAAATCGACAAGTCGATCGACCACCTGCAAAAGACTAAAGATGCCTTGCTGGGAGCCGACCGCAACCTGCGGCTGGCTAACGACAAGGCGCAGGATGTGACGATCAAGAAACTGACCCGGGGAAACCCGACCATGGCCGCCAAGTTTGCAGAGCTCAAGCAAGCCGCTAAAGACACGGAATAATCAAGATGGACCAACTCAAAATGCACTCCCCAAATTTCACCCAAGACAACATCGCCCGCATTCGCGAGCTGTTTCCAGGCTGCGTCACCGAGGCCAAGGGCGAGGACGGCAGTGTGAAGCTGGCGGTGGATTTTGACCAGTTGCGGCAAGAGCTTTCGGAATCGATTGTTGAAGGGCCACAGGAGCGGTATCACCTGAACTGGCCGGGTAAGCGCGAAGCCTTGCTCGCGGCCAACGCGCCGATTGCCAAAACTCTACGCCCTTGCCGGGAAGAGAGCGTGGACTTCGACACCACCAAGAACCTGTTCATTGAGGGCGACAACCTCGATGCGTTGAAGTTGCTGCAGGAGACCTACCTCGGCAAGGTCAAGATGATCTACATCGACCCGCCGTACAACACGGGGAATGACTTTATCTACGAAGACAATTTTTCCGAAGTGAGTGAAGCCTATCTCGTCAGAAGCAATCAGCACGATGATCTGGGAAGACGGTTGCACGCGAACCCGGAGTCTAATGGTCGCTTCCACAGCGATTGGCTTAGTATGATCTATGCGCGCCTAAGGCTTGCGCGCGGATTACTCGAAGAGACTGGAGTTATATTTATTTCCATCGATGACGGAGAGCAGGCGAACCTAAGAAAAGTATGCGACGAGGTTTTTGGCGAAGGGAACTTCATATCAAACATAATCTGGCAAAAAAAATATGCAGCATCAAATGATGCAAAGTATCTTTCGGATGTGCATGATTTCATACTTTGCTACGCCAAAAACAAGGATTGCTGGCGCCCCAACCTATTCCCTCGCTCCGATGAACTGAACAACAAATACTCAAATCCAGACAATGACCCAAGAGGGCCCTGGTATTCAACAAATTTATCGGTCAAAACATACTCAGAAAAGAACGATTACACAATCACCTCACCTGCGGGGATCAATTTCCGGCCGCCAGCTAGTCGTTGCTGGGTTGTTTCAAAAGAAAAGTTCAACGAACTCCTCAGGGATAACAGAATATGGTTTGGAAAAGATGGCACTTCCAGACCATATCAGAAGAAGTTTCTCTCAGAGGTGCAGCAAGGAGTCGTGCCGACCACAATTTGGTTTCACGAAGACGCGGGGCATAACATAGGCGCAAAATCCGAGATCCGGGACCTTTTTTCTGACACAAATGGGTTGTTTGATACGCCAAAGCCTACAAAACTTATTCGTAGACTGATGGATCTTTGTTTTTCATCCAGCCGAGAAAATATAGTGCTGGATTTTTTTGCTGGATCGGCCACAACGGCACATTCGCTGCTTCAAAGAAATGTCGAACTGGGGTGCAATGATAGATTTATTTTGGTTCAAATCCCAGAACCAACAAATAACGACTCCGATGCGTACAGATCGGGATATCGAAATATTGCATCAATTGGTAAAGAGCGTATTCGCCGTGCGGCAGCCAAAATCAAAGAAGAACGTGCATTGCCTGACATCAATTTTGACTGTGGTTTTCGTGCTCTAAAAGTCGACACTTCCAACATGGTCGACGTTTACTACGCGCCCGATGCACTCGACAAAGCCAAGTTCGACTTGTTCGTCGACAACATCAAGCCCGACCGCACGCCGGAAGACCTGCTGTTCCAGATAATGCTGGATTGGGGCGTCGATCTGACCCTGCCCATTACCAAGCAGTCGATTCAAGGCAAGGACGTGTTCTTTGTTGATGGCAATGCGCTGGCCGCCTGTTTCGACGCCAGCGGCAGCATCGACGAAACCTTCGTGAAGGAACTGGCCAAGCATCAGCCGCTGCGCGTAGTGTTCCGCGATGCAGGCTTTAAGGACAGCGCGGTCAAAATCAACGTCGAGCAAATTTTCAAGCTGCTGTCGCCTGCTACCGACATCAAATGCCTCTGAGGAACACGCCATGCAGCCCTATGTTCCTGATGCGTTACCGCTGACCGAGTTGGACTTTCGCCGCTTGCTGCCGCTGGTAGGCCAAGCCAATGCGGCATTGGCGCGTTACGATGGTCTGTTGCAAGGTATTCCTAACCCGGCAGTGATGCTATCGCCATTGACCACCCAAGAAGCGGTGCTCTCTTCCAAAATTGAAGGCACCCAAGCCACGGTGGACGAAGTGTTGGAACAAGAAGCCGGTTTGCTCAAAGAAGGTGAAAAATTTCAGGACATTCAGGAAATCTCCAACTACCGCCAAGCGCTGTTTGCTGCACGCGAGTACCTCAAGGACTACCCGATTCGCCTCGCTTTTGTTCGCGAGTTGCACCGCATCTTGATGAGCAGTGTGCGCGGCCAAGATAAAACACCAGGCGAGTTTCGCAAAGACCAAAACTGGATTGGCAGACACGGCTGCACGATGGAGCAGGCGAGTTTTGTGCCCCCCAACCCCATGCAGTTGCCAGACCACTTGCAGGCTTGGGAGCGCTACATGGACAGCGATGATGCTGATTTTTTGCTGCAAACCGCTGTAGTCCACGCTCAGTTTGAGTTGCTGCACCCATTCAAAGACGGCAATGGGCGCATTGGGCGCATCCTAATTCCCTTGTTTCTGTACCAGAAGCGAGCACTGTCGCAGCCCATGTTCTATTTGTCGGAATACCTGGAAAACCACCGCGAGGAGTATTACGAGCGCCTAAAGGGTATTTCGGCGGAAGGTGATTGGAACGGCTGGATTGCTTTTTTCTTGCAGGCCATTGCTATCCAAGCGGCCCAGAACAGCACCCGCGTGACAGCCATTCAATCCTTGTACGAAGAGATGAAGCTGGCGATTCACGAGGCCACGCGCTCGCAATACACGGTACACATATTGGATGCCATCTTCAGCAAACCCATTTTTCGTTCGTCTGACCTGACGGTCAAGTTGGCTCAAGAGTTTGCCATCCACGAAAAAACAACACTAGGCTTGTTGCGCCAAATGAAAGAGGCAGGCATCTTGCGCGAGCTAAAGGCAGGCAGTGGCAGACGGCCAGCCACCCTGTGCTTCCCGCGCTTGATCAACTTGGCCGAAGGCCGTGATGTGCTCTAAGCAAACAGAAAGGAGAAAATAAGTTGCAGAAAGAAATTTCTGCAACTTATTAAAAATCAATAAGTTAGCTCTTTCTGCAAGCTTTCTTTGCATAGTGTATGCAGAAAGAAATACAGCAACAAGCCAGTTTGTGGAGCATAAAACATGTTTTGCACTCCACAAGCCACTTTGTGGAGTGTGCAGACTCCACAAGCACCGAAAGATGAAACCATGAAGCTCAAGTTCAAAACCCAGCCCTACCAGACTGCCGCTGTGCAGGCCGTGGTTGATTGCTTCAAAGGGCAAGTGCCACAACATGGCGGGGTGCGCTATCGCCTTGACCCCGGTGTCCAACCAGCAGCGCCTGCTACACCCCAAACAGCACTGGACTTGGTAGCAACCAACGCTGCTGCCAGTGCTGACACCGAGGTTGCCTTTCGCAATGCCAACCTCACGCTGTCGGATACCACTTTGCTGGAAAACATCCAACAGGTACAGCGTTTGCAAAACTTACCGATGTCACCGAGTTTGATCAAAACCAAGGTCAGCCCGATCAACTTGGATATTGAGATGGAAACGGGTACAGGCAAAACCTACTGCTACATCAAGACCATTTTCGAGCTGAACAAGCAGTACGGCTGGAGCAAGTTCATCATCGTTGTGCCCAGCATCGCCATCCGTGAAGGTGTGGCTAAGTCGCTGCAGATCACTGCCGAGCACTTTCTAGAGACCTACCACAAGAAGGCGCGTTTCTTCATTTACAACTCCAAGCAGCTGCACCACCTGGAGAGCTTCTCGTCTGACGCGGGCATCAACGTGATGGTGATCAACGTGCAGGCTTTCGCCGCACGAGGAGCCGACAACCGCCGCATTTATGACGTGCTGGACGATTTCCAGTCGCGCAAGCCCATCGACGTGATCAGCGCCAACCGCCCCATCCTGATCCTGGATGAACCGCAGAAGATGGAAGGTGGCAAAACGCTGGATTCGCTGGTCAATTTCAAGCCATTGATGGTGCTGCGCTACTCGGCTACCCACAAGACCACGCACAACAAGATTCACCGTCTCGATGCACTGGACGCCTACAACCAGAAGCTGGTGAAGAAGATCGCAGTGCGCGGTATCGCGGTGAAAGGGCTGGCAGGCACGGCGGGCTATCTGTACCTACAGTCCATCGAGATATCGAGTAAGAAGCCACCCGAGGCGCGTGTGGAGTTCGAGCAGAAGCTGGCAGGCGGGAACATCAAGCGGGTGGTGAGGAAGCTTTCTAAAGGCGACAACCTGTTCGATCTGTCGAACGGGCTCGATCAGTATCGGGATGGCTTCGTGGTTTCCGACATCAATGCCGTTACCGATACCATCAGTTTTACCAATGGCGAAGAACTGAGCGTAGGTGAGGCGATGGGGGATGTGAGTGAGGTAGCCTTGCGTCGCATTCAGATTCGTGAAGCCATTAAAGCCCACTTCGATAAAGAGCAGGCGCTGTTTCAGCAGGACATTAAGGTGCTGTCGTTGTTCTTCATCGATGAGGTCGTGAAGTACCGCGACTACAGTGCTGATAATGAAAAAGGCGAATACGCCCGCGTGTTTGAAGAAGAGTATCAGCTGTACCTGAACGAAGTGATGGATCTGGTGGAGACACCCTATATCCGTTACCTGAAAGGTATTTCAGCGGCCGATACCCACATCGGTTATTTTTCGATCGATAAAAAGACCAAGAAGCTAAAAGATCCCGATGTGGAAAAGCGGGGCGAAAACGCCGGTCAGTCGAATGACGTAGATGCCTATGATCTGATTCTGAAAGACAAAGAACGCCTGCTTTCGTTGGATGAGCCGGTGCGCTTTATCTTTTCCCACTCGGCGCTACGTGAAGGCTGGGACAACCCGAACGTTTTTGTGATTTGTGCCCTCAAACACAGCGACAACACGATTTCCCGCCGCCAGGAAGTGGGCCGTGGTCTGCGCTTGTCGGTGAACCAGCATGGTGACCGGATCGACCACCCCTCCATCGTCCACGATGTGAACGTGCTGACCGTTGTGGCGAGCGAAAGCTACAAGGACTTCGTGGCCGCCCTTCAAAAAGACATCAGTGAGTCACTGTCGGCGCGTCCGCGTGTCGCAGATAAGGCTTACTTCACCGGCAAGGTACTCAATACCTCGGCAGGCCCGCTCACAGTGTCTGACGATCAGGCTGCAGGCATTGAAGACTACCTGGTTCAGAACGGCTACGTCGATAAGAAACGCAACATCACCGAGAAGTACCATCAGGCCAATAGGGACGGCACGCTGGTGGCGTTGCCGGAGGAGTTGCTGCCCCACGCCGAGCAGGTTTTCCAGCTGATCGACAGTGTGTTCAGCGAAGGCCAGATCATGCAGCCCGAGGATGGCCGTAAGGCGAAGAAGCTGGCGCCCAACGCCAACTTCGAGAAGCAGGAGTTCAAGGAGCTTTGGGCCAGGATCAACCGCAAGGCCGCCTACAGCGTGCAGTTCGATTCCGAGGAGCTTGTTACCAAGGCGGTCAAAACGCTGGATGAACATCTGCACGTGACGCCGTTGCAGTACACCATTCAGCGCGGGGAGCAGTCTGCGCAGGTTACATACGACGGCATGAAAAACGGTGATGCCTTCGTGTTGAAAGCGACGGAGACGGAGCAAAACACCCACTCCATCCATTCAGCAGTGAAGTACGACCTCATCGGCAAACTGGCTGAAGGTACGCAGCTCACGCGGCGCACCGTGGCAGACATTCTGCGCGGCATCAACGTGGCCGTGTTTGCTCAGTTCAAGACCAACCCCGAGAGCTTCATCGCCGAAGCGGTGAGGCTGATCAACGAGCAGAAGGCGACGGTGATCATTGAGCACCTCGCCTACGACCCGGTGGCCGATCAGTTTGATCTTGACATCTTCACGGCTGGGCAGACCAAGCAGGACTTCAGCAAAGCCGGGGACAAGCTCCAGCGCCACATCTACGACTACGTGCTGACCGACTCCAACATCGAACGCGAATTCGTCAAAGAGCTGGACACCTGCACCGATGTGGTCGTTTACGCCAAGCTGCCGCGTGGCTTCCTGATTCCTACCCCCGTTGGCGACTACAACCCGGACTGGGCAATTTCCTTCAAGGAAGGGGTTGTCAAGCACGTGTACTTCGTCGCGGAAACCAAGGGCTCCATGTCGTCGATGGTTCTTAATGAAATCGAAAAAACCAAGATCCGTTGCGCCCGTAAATTCTTCGATGAGATCAATAAAAAGTATGCAACGGAAAATGTAAAGTACGATGTAGTAAATAGTTTTGGTAAGTTGATGGAGTTAGTGAAGTAGTTTGCCAATCTGCCCTAATCCCGACATACGGGGTACAATGCGCGACCTTATCTGTTGGTCTGTCTTGTCCCCATGTCGGATTCTTCCCCTCCTCAAAGTCTGGCTTTATATCGCCGCCTGCTTGGTTATCTCAAAGACTACTGGAAAATTTTCCTGCTTTCGCTTGTCGCCATGTCAGTGGCGGCCAGCACCGAACCTTTATTTGCCCGTTTGATGAAACCACTGATTGACGGAGGGTTTGTCGAGCGTGACCCACAAGCCATGTTATGGACACCGTTGGCGATTGTCGGATTGTTTTTATTGCGTGGTGTGGCGAGTTATATCAATGACACCACGACGACTTATCTGGCAGGGCATTTAGTGATGCGGCTGCGGGCGGAGATGTTTAGCAAATTGATGAGCCTGCCGGTCAGTTTCTACGATGACAACGCCTCAGGGCGGGTCATTTCGCGGGTGACCAATGATGTCAACCAAGTGACCGATGCCGGCTTTAACGTCATCACGGTGGTGGTCAAAGATGGCGTGACGATCTTTGGTTTGCTGA
>RRZT011240360.1_pt1 | contig 10085 bp, 9 predicted proteins | sample 2165551 | NCBI WGS metagenome assembly RRZT01 (sample SAMN10456910, study PRJNA506462) | wastewater metagenome | biome: wastewater; feature: sludge; material: wastewater sludge; isolation source: wastewater sludge with Escherichia coli K12::gfp cells carrying plasmid... | place: USA: Moscow, Idaho ...
ATCCTGTTTTTTTTCATCCCGTGAAAAAATGCGAATTTCTTTTAACTCTGTGTCTAAAAATTTTTTCAGAACAGCATTCCCGAACGAACCTGTTCCGCCTGTAATCAATAAAGTTTTGTTTGTAAACATGCTTTCGTACCTTCCATTTCTTATTTATTAGTTTCTATATTTAAAAATAACTCAATAAATTTTTTGGTATTTACACTTCTTGAATAATATTGTTTACCAAATTCTTGTCCGTTTTTGGCAAACTTTTTACGCTTTTCATTATTGATGTATAATTCGACAATGGCTTCTGCTACTGCTAACGGATCATCATTTGAAGCCGAGATGCCCATTTCATTTTCATGAAACATCTTATAATAATCAGAGTCAGCATCTACTGAATTTACGATTGTGCGGTTACATGCCATAACTAAGCCTGCTTTACTTGGTACAGAATTACCGATGATTCCTTTTTTCAAAGGAATTAAGCTAATAGAGCACGCACTGTAAACATCCGAAACCATATCCTGTGGTTCTAGTGGATAAAAAATGATATTCTCCAACCCACGATTTTCTTTTTCCTCCATAAATACTTCTTTTTGGCTACCTTGTCCTATCATCTGAAAGACGATATCTTCATAACCCTTTAATAATTCAGCAACATCTAATACCATCTTATAATCAAAAACATAACCCATGGTTCCCGCATACTGGATATAAAACTTATCCTTCGAGAGATCATATTTTTTTACAAATCGATTATTATTCCATGGCACTTCATGCACTGTACGATCATCAAACCAATTGACAATTGGGAATATTTTCTTTTCCGGAACTTCTTGTTCAATTACTTTCATTTTCATATCCTCTGAAATAACCGTCAAGACATCGCTATTTGTATAGGCTATCTTTTGTATTTCATAAAACACTTTAGCGATGATTTTATCTGAAAGTACGCCACTATTAACTGCACTTCCTGGCCACATATCTTGTACACTGTACAATACTGGTTTTTTCATGAAGATTTTCAGCAAAACTATAGGAAATACCACAGTTGGGCAAGATTGGACAAATACCGCATCCACATTTTTAATTTTGCGCCAAACTTGAAAACTTCTAAACGCATATCCCATTTCTTCTAAATAGCGTTTAACAAATGAATTTTTATCAATTATTTTTCTGTCTATTGTCACGACTTTTAAATACTTTTTATTTTTTAAATTTTCAGGCAAATCCTCATTTGTCTTTTTCCGTTTACTTTGAATGAGAGTAATATGGAATCCACTCTCCAACATATCCTCAATCAAAGAGCCTATTAAATGATTAGATGGGCCTGGGGTATCAAACCCTTCAGTACATAGGAATAATATATTTTTCATGGTTACCCCCTTCAATGGATTTTCGCTTTCACTTACTGCAATAATTTGCCTTTTTTTTAAAATTTTAGTAACCTATGCTTTCAATTTGTTGTTCCATAAATGATATACTTGATGGCATCCAACTTGTTCACAGCCAACTTTATGATAAAAATTGATCGCTCCCATATTTCTCATCTGCGTTCCGACTCTTATTTCATTGCAATAACGTTCATGGGCTTCATATTCTACCGATTTAAATAGATTTGTACCTATACCTCCCTGAGCTGAATTTTTAGCTACAGCAATAAGTTCTACTATACAGGCGTCTTCAAAATAGGAATATAGTAAAAATCCATTGATGCTATAATTCTCATTCTTTGATAAAGCAAAATATTTGTCCGACTTTCCAAACGCATTTATAAGCCACTGATAATATACATGTTCTCCGCCACGCTTAGCTAGTTCAGGATCTTCTATAAATTTTGAAAACTCGAATTCTGCGATTTCTGTGATTCGCTCACTTTTCTCTAATGCTTGATGAATCGAAATATTAATAGGCATCTCATATGAGCCTTCTAATTTCTTTTTGAATTGTATATTAACATCTGCCAAAAATGCCACTGTGTTCTTACCGATTAATTGTGCATTTGCAGGCTCGGAATTGCTATTTTCAATTGAAACAAACTGATAGTTTTTAAATCTGTCCTTTAATTCATTGCATTCGTCCAAAGTTAATGGTTTATGCAAAATAGCTTTAGCACAATTCACACCAAAAAATTCTGTGTCCCATTTCAACTCATAAAAATCATACGATTTATTTATAGTTTCAATTCCCATTAATTATTACTACCCTCCTAAATACCCATTTCTTCATTATTTTCAGAAGTAGCTTGTTCTACAAAAACATCTTCTCGTTTTAAGACAGACACAGCAGTCTTAAAAAAAATTTTTATATCAAGCCAGAATGATAACTGATCAATGTAATAAATATCATTTTGGATTCTTTCTTTCCATGGTACGGTATTTCTAAAGTATGCTTGGTTGTAGCCAGTTACACCTGGTCTAACCTCTAACTTGCGTACTTCAATACCCTTATATAGGTCTTGGTGTTCTGGCAAATCTGGTCTAGGTCCGATAATACTCATATCACCTTTAATGACATTCAGAAGTTGTGGAGTCTCATCGAGGCTTGTCTTCCGAATAAACTTACCTATCTTGGTTAGTCTCGGATCATCTTCTGAATTAAAGGTAGAACCATCCTCATTTCTTATGTCCGGAGCGTTCAATTTCATAGAACGGAATTTATACATTTTAAATACCTTACCGTCTTTCCCTAGGCGTGGTGCATTGTAAAATATATTCCCCTTATCCTGAACATAAATAATTGGACCTATGACAATTAATATGAAGAACCAAAATGGTAAAGCAATAATAGCTAGGATTAAATCCAACGCTCGTTTAAACAACCCTTTATACATTCTTTAACTCCTCTTGCATGATACTACTCAATGTTACATCCATCGCACTCTTAAAAGTATTAATCACATACTCCACATCTTCATCACTCAATGACGTATGTAGTGGCAGAGTAATTTCATTTTTATACATGTCGAATGCATTAGGATAATCTTTGATGTCGAATCCTAATTTTTTGTATGCAGTAAACATCGGTAGTGGTTTGTAGTGTACGTTAGTAGCCACTCCACTTTCAGCCATTTTTATTATGATTTCATTTCTATCAGCTTCACTAATACCAGGAATTCGAGTTAGGTACAAGTGCCCACTTGAAGCGAAGTTTATGCCATAATGCTGCAAAGTTTCCACACCTAGGGGGCGTAAGGCTGCGTCATACATTTCTATTATTTCTTGGCGTCTTTTTTTCAATCCATCATATCTATCTAGCTGTACAATGCCAATCCCTGCTGATATGTCCGTCATATTACATTTATAAGCTGGGTAAACAATATCGTACTCCCATGCACCTTTTTGAGTTTTAGCTAAGGCATCTTTTGATTGCCCGTGCAGGCTGTAAAGCATGTATTGTTTGTACAATTCTTCGTCATCCAAACCTAAGTTATTACTCCAAACAACAGCACCACCTTCAGCGGTAGTCAGATTCTTAACAGCATGAAACGAGAATGTTGTGAAGTCAGCTACCTGACCACAATTATAGCCGTTTCGTTCTGCCCCAAATGCATGTGCTGCATCAGCCATGACAACAATTCTATTTATCTTCTGTTGTAATTCGTTACTTGCCTTATAAAGGTCCCTTTTGCTTGCTACGACATCAAAAATGGTATCATAATCACACATTTTACCGGCTAAATCTACTGAGATGATGACTTTTGTCTTATCAGTAATTGCATCCGCCAACTTTGAATAATCCATTTCAAAAGAATCTTTCGCAACGTCTACCATGACGATTTTAGCACCTACGTGATCAATGACAGATGCGGATGCAGTATATGTATACGCAGTAGTAATGACTTCATCTCCTGGTCCAACCCCGAGAATCCGTAACGTAAGCTCCATAGCAGCCGTTGCTGAGTTTAAACATACTGCTTTATTAACTCCTACATAATCAGCAATTCTTCTTTCAAATTCTTTTGTTCTAGGTCCCGTAGTAATCCATCCCGATTTCATGGTGTCGATGACTTCTTCAATCTCTGCCTCAGTGATATCCGGTGGAGAAAATAGTATATTTCTACTTTCAACATCTAATAATGAGTTTTTAATCATTTGAATTCCTCGCTTTATTATTGTAGTTTTTTTCAATATATCCTCTTATGAGGATAGACTCTTATTGGATTCGTATCTTCAAACAATAGCTTGCCTAAATAAGTGACGCATGGCTTAAACTAGCTGTAATAAGAAATACATTAATATTTAAAAATATTATTCTTGATATTTACTTGATTGATATAATTATATGAAGAAATCATCTTTCAGTATCTTTTATGATAACATTTCTACAAGCGAATTTGCACAAAAATAGAAGTTTTTTTGAAGTTTTACTTAAAATTTACTCTTAAAACCCGAAGGATAGGAAAGGGAACGGATACATTATAAAAGAAGTGCGAAATTACACTTCTAAAGCACTTAATCAAGATTACGAGAAAAAGGGAATCAGGATTGATTACGATTTAAGAATAATCCGATTTTTATACTCCATATATTTCATAATTAAAGGAATTAACTTATTGTTAAATATCGCTTAGTCTATCCAAACTGTGACTGAAATGAAAAATTCTGAAAAGTAAGTTTATTGAATTAAATCTACAAGCCACACTCTACTTTAGCACTTCTCTGGTATGCTTCTTATTTTTTATTCTTATAATCATACTTTCAGTCAGTCTCTAGTTGGCGCAAACTGATCACTTCTTGAAAGGCTGTAAGTCAACAATCGGGTAGATGACATTTTTTCCCAACTGAACTCCGATAAGCAGACCATTTACCGTAACTGCGAAGCTGATGAGAGGAATGTGCTCCGACGAACCTCCTATTCGTCGGGGATGGCCATAGGTGCAGTACCCCTCCCAGTTGCGACAGAAATCGCAACAATGCGGTGTAAGCCTATTCAATCGGAGGAATCTCCCCTATACTGTTACTATTGATTCACAATCGAACGGATGGAGGAATGTTTTTTATGATCATTGATGCATTGGCAAATATGGATTTCTATAAGAATTTGAACGAGTCGCTGTATAAGGGACTGAGGTTTTTAAGAGAAACGGATTTGGCAGCTTTACGTGTAGGGCGCTACGAAATCGATGGTGATGCGGTGTTCGCGTTGGTACAGGAATATGAGACGCATCTGCAGGAGGAATGTCGCTGGGAAGCGCACTACACGTATACGGACATCCAGTACATCGTGGAAGGCAGCGAAAAAATGGGCTGGAAAGCGCTGAATGATGTCGTGAAGACAGAGGATCGTCCTGAAGATGATATCTACTTCTTCGATGCGGAAGGCGATCATTTCGTGCTGCATGCGGGCCAGTTCGCGGTATTCGCGCCACAGGATGCCCACCGCCCAGGTTTGGCGGTAGATGGACCGACACCGGTCAAGAAGATTGTTGTGAAAGTGGCGATGTAAAACAAGGCAGTAGAAAAGCGAGGACAGACTTTGCTTGCGCAAAGTCTGTCCTCGCTTTCCTATAATTTTATAATGATGCTCTGCATCCTATTATCTATGCAAATCTATTTAAGGAATCTTTTTATTACTTCTTTGGCACAGTGACTGATCCGAATAGGAGTACAAGACTGCATAACGTAGTGGGTATCTTAAGCCTAAAAAACACGCTAGTAGATTTGCATGCTAAATATTTAGTATATATTTATAAACGCAATTTTTGATTTTATCAGAAAATTTTAATTAGTTTGGTTATGTTAACAAATCAAAAAAAAGTATTTCACGTTTAACTTTTGGACATTTTTGGGAGTGTTTTTTGATAGCATCCGTTAAAGAATAAGTAGCGAAAAAATCATTAATGAATTGTTCCTTTTTTATATTTCGAACTTTCATCTTAAGTTGCTCAGCTACAAATTCTGAAGGCTTTTTGTTAGATTTAACTTTTTGAAATGCGTCGTATAAATTTAACGAGTGAACCATTAGCATCTCAATTTCAGGAGCTGTTATAACTAAGTAAGGTCCCTTAACTTTATTTGAAAATGGGGCTTTGATAGCATAGCTTTTATTGTGACTATCCTGAATTACTAATACTACAATCTTTGAGTCACCATAGTCCATCCCTAGATATTGTTGAATAAAATTATCAGGATTACGATATTTGCTGCCGGTGAATATTTTATCATCTAATAAATTTTCTCTTGAAAAAAATAGTTTGTTTTCTCTGAGTAGTATATCGAGAATCCATTCTTCGGTAGGTCCCTCACATATACATGCAACTAAATCGTTGTCATCCAATATCATTTGTTTCACCTCTGGAAAGAACTCTTTGTAAATCTTTTTTTACAGCTCTATAGTTAACATAACTTGGGGCAGTGTTAAGCTCTCCACTTAAAATTAAGTCACTTTTTTTCTTGTCAATCCTATCCTTCGATTTTGCAAGTTTTGAGAATTTGTCAATGGTGATATCTCTATTTTTTTCAAGTATATAGATACTGTCACTTCTCTCAATTGTGTCTAAAATTTCACTATAATGGGTTGTAAAAATAAGTGTAGCTCCGTTTTTATTTAAATCACTAGTAAATAGATCAATTAAATTAATAACGATATTTTTATTTAGATGATTTTCAATTTCATCGATCAATAAATACCCACCTGATTTTAAAGTTACAATTAGATTTCCAAGAATATTTATACCTTTAATTGTCCCTGAGGATAGATAATCAGACAACTCAATCAAGTCTGCGGTGATTTTTTTATTATTATTTTTAAACTTAATTTTAAATCTCATACTACTATTTTTTTTATTTTTATCCTTTTGAAGCAATTCAAACAATTCAATGCTTGGATCAAGATAGTTCACGAATGACTTAGGCATGTTTTTTGAATAGTAAGCAAGATAGTTGAAATTGGTGTGACTAGTCATATCTTGAATTATTGGAAATTTCTTAATGGTATTTAAAACTCCTGAAAATATAGAGTCCTCATCTTTTAAAAAAATATTATCTAATTTTGTCCTTATAATATCCGGCTCCAAAGAATCAAAGTTTAGAAATTCTTTTTTTGTTACTGAAGATGTAACGCTCTTATGAAATAGCTTCTCTTCAATAAATTCAACTACTTGAGTTTCTTTATTATTTTTTATTGTGGACACTAATTTATACACTGTTTTATCATCAAAAAAATAGTTTTCTAAATCTAACTGTTCATCGAAATATTGAAATAATTTATTCTTTTGGTTTAGACTTTTATTGTCAATAAAAACCTTTAATATTTCAGATAAAATGTTGAGCGTCGTAGTTTTTCCTGAAGCGTTTATTCCGATTAAAGTGATAGTATTTAAAAGATAGATATTAGAGATTAAACGAGTTACAACAAAATTTTTTGCTTCCTCTTCATAAACACGTTTTTCTGCAATAAAGTCAATAGTTAGGGTTTTATTTTTATACCCATCCAGACCTTTTATCACTGTTTTCACTAGTTTCATAGTCTTATCTCCTTATTTTTTTATTTTATCATATCACATTAAATCGAAAAAATCGATTAAAATCCTTTTTGGGATTTCAAGTTATTCAAAAATGTTATTTGAAAAGCTAAATTCCAACCAGGTAGAAATACAAAGACTGCAACAGATACTTTGATTCATATTTTTTCACCAATCTGAAAAGGTACCGTTTCAGGGTTGCGCGCGTTCCGTTGCCGTTACGGTAATTCACAAGATTCTTTTCGTATTGCTTGCGTTCGGCTTCAGTCGCGTGTTTTTTGAAATAGCCCCAGACATGAGCAGCGGCGTTTTCGACGTAGCCGGGATGTGGTTCTTCAGCGAAGGCCGTTTCAATCAAGCGATAGAACTCCTGAACTGGATAGGCTTCTTTATCTTTCAGTAATGTGCGGATGGTTTGATAGACTGCGGGCGACCGTTCGAGGACGGCATATTTATAGCGGCCCCACTCTTTTTCTAGCAGTACTGGTTTTGGAACGGCTGTGGTCGCGTTTTGGCATTTGATGGCGGAGAGGTTTTTATCCTTCACTTCCAGCATGATGTCGATCTGTTTGTCCTCCAGCTGTTCGTGAAAAGTCAGGAAGGTCTTTAGGTCGATCGTATCGGTATGGGCGCCGGGGCGTTTCCCAGGCGCCTGCTGGGAGTAATGAATTTTCTGGTTGCCGTCCGCTGCTTTCCAAGTTTTTTTGGCTTCGGCAATCCAGTATAGGTCCGTGCCTCCTGATGGCGGTGGGTTGATGGCATGGTGCAGGTTGTCGTAGACGGCCGGAATCTGGAGGCGGTCCGCCAGTTCGAGGACCTCTTCGATGTTGTAGAGCCTGTCGTCGTTCTCGATGATGAGCCGATTTCGGACAGTTTCCGGAAGGCGGCGGAAATTCTGTTCGAAGCGCTGAAGTGCTTGTTTTTTATCACCGTAGATGCCGCCAACATGGAGGACGATTTTGTGCTGATTGTCGACGCCCAGACACTCCAGCATTTTGGCGTGGTACGCGAGATCGAGGATAGCGCGCGCCACGACATCTTCGTCGGGCGAATTCAGGACGGTGTATTGGCCCGGATGGAACGACACCCGCATGCCGCTCTTGCGGATCTTCGCGCCGATGTGCTGGAAGGCTTCTGCGTGGATGTCCCACCAAGGGAGCGCATTGACCGGGCTGGAGCCGAATGGGATCAGGTCCGAGCTGATGCGGAACAGCTGGATATTGTTCTTGCGGTTGTAGTGGATCATCTTCTCCAGCGCGGCCAGATTATGTGCGGTCACTTCCGTCAGCTTCTCCGAGGTCGCGTTGCGCTGCATGACGCTGCGGATGTTGGTGTTCGGTGTGCCGATATTCAGGCAGGCATAGCCTATGCTCATAGGGGTTCCTCCTTTCATTCAGAGTTCCCGATGGAACTCAATTACTGCGTTACATTTTTTAGCGCTCGTATCTTTTACGGTAATCCTTCAACAACTCATCGAACATCCGGATACCATTAGCGGCGCTGGCGGCATCCGCTGGGCTTTTCGCTTTTTCGTTCAACTCGTCGACGACTGTTTGAATGAACGGCATGGCGACATGTTCTGGTGTTTCGAAAGTGTAATTCGTCGTTTTCCCGTCCTTGATCAGGCGGATCCATTCGAAACTCGTGCCTTCAAAGACCAGAGTCCCTTCCGATCCGATGATCGTCACTTCATCCAGGTTGAAGTCCGCGACATAACACCAGGCGGCCGATCCGACGACGCCGTTCGCGAAACGGAAGGATGCCGAGACGGTGTCCTCCACTTCATAGAGTCCGGCCCGGTTCTCGACAATGCCGGTCATCACGGTGATGTCTCCAAAGTAATAGGCCAAGTAATCGAGCACATGCACTTGGATATCCAGGTCTTTCCCGCCCCCTGCAGCCGGTTGAAGACGCCAAGGCAAGTTGTCCTTGTTGTGGTTTTCCGGTGCTGGTTGCTGGTACTGACGGATTTCCACCAATTGCGGTTGCCCGATGGCTCCTTCATCCAGCAATTCTTTGATTTTTTGGAATTTCTCGAGTGCGCGGCGGTAGAAACTAACGAATACCGACAAGCCTTTCTCCCCGGCTGCATCCAGTATCGCTTGGCATTCCGCGAATGTGCGCGCCATCGGTTTCTCGATCAGCGGTACCTTGTTTGCCGCGATGACCTGCATGGCGTAGTCGAAATGCGTGGCAGGCGGTGTGGCGACGTAGACAGCCGTGATTTCTTCGTCCGCCAACAGTTCCTCTACCGTTGCATAGACTTGGCCGTGTCCATGACGTTGCACCCAGTCATGGGCCTTGGCTTCTGTTCGATTGTATACCCCTTTCAATCGGGATCCGTTGGCTTTATAGAGGCCTGGTCCGCTCTTCTTCTCCGTTACGTCGCCACAGCCGATCATTCCCCATACTGTCTCCTTCATTTGCTATCCTCCTGATTTGTGTATATTGTTCATTGTACCATTCGAGCCCTCGGACTGATGCGACAGAAGATTGAACATTCACTCCGCCGGAGGTGGCGGTCCCCTGTTCTGTTTATTTCTCCGGAAAAGCCTATCCTGACCGGAGGTAAGGAAATCGAAAGGCAACCAACTCCGGTCAAAAATCCTTCGTCGCAGTTGGTTGCTGGCGC
>RRZT010952469.1_pt1 | contig 10084 bp, 4 predicted proteins | sample 2165551 | NCBI WGS metagenome assembly RRZT01 (sample SAMN10456910, study PRJNA506462) | wastewater metagenome | biome: wastewater; feature: sludge; material: wastewater sludge; isolation source: wastewater sludge with Escherichia coli K12::gfp cells carrying plasmid... | place: USA: Moscow, Idaho ...
TAAATAGATAATTGTATTTTCGCCCTCTGAAAAAAATTAAACACAAATAAAAATGGCAGTTTTATCTAAAATTAGACAACGTTCATTCTTCCTAATTATTATCATTGCTTTAGCATTGTTTTCATTTGTATTAGCAGATGTTATTCAAAGCGGCACATTTAGCTCAGGAGCTAACGATGTAGGTTCGGTTAATGGCACAGACATTGAAGCACAACAATTTATGCAAAATGTTGCTATGATTGAAAAACAAGGACAAGGTACTAGCACAACTCAAGCTATGAATAGTGCTTGGGAACAAGAAGTTAGAAGAATTATCCTTACAGAAGAATTTGACAAATTAGGTTTAAAAATCGGTAGCGAACAATTAATCAACGTTATCAAACAAAATCCTAACTTAGCTCAAAATCCTCAATTTTTGAATGCTGCTGGTCAGTTTGACGAAAACAAATTCAAAGAATCTTTAAAAGGAATCAAAAACGCTCCAGACCAAACTCAATGGTTACAATGGAAAGAATTTGAAAAAAATATTGAAAGATATGCTGTTGAGCAAATGTATAACACTATGATTAAATCAGGTGTTTATACAACTAAAGCTGAAGGTAAATTCCAATACAAATTAGAAAACGATAAAGCAGATTTCGATTATGTAACGGTTGCTTTCTCAACTGTAAACGATGATCAAGTTAAGGTTACTGATGCTGAGATTATCGATTTTATGAAAAAATCACCTAAAAAATACAAATCAGATAATACAACAAGTATTGACTTTGTATTAGTAGAAAACAAACCATCAAAAGAAGATGAGCAAGCTATGTTATCTTCAATTGGTGAAGTTAGAGCTAAATTTGATTCAGTTGCAAATGTTGGAGAATTTGTTAATGCAAACTCTGACATTAAATTTGATTCAACTTATTTAGCTAAAAAAGATTTACCTCTTGATTATCAAGAAGCATTATTCAACTTACCAGTTGGTGGAATTTACGGACCATACGTTTTCAACGGACACCAATGTATTTCTAGAATGATTGCTAAAAAAGGAAATGCAAGTGCAAAAGCTAGTCACATTTTATTAGCTTACAAAGGAGCTCCTCAATCAACTGCAACTAGAACTAAAGAAGAAGCGCAAGCTTTAGCAAATGACTTATTAGCACAAGCAAAAGCTAATCCAGGAAATTTCGCTATGTTAGCTATGACAAATTCTGACGACCCAGGATCTAAAAATAATGGTGGTGAGTACGACAACATTACTCCAGGACAAATGGTTCCTCAATTTAATGATTATGTATTTAATAACGCTATTGGTTCAATTGGTGTTGTTGAAACAGATTTTGGTTTCCATGTAATTAAAGTTACAGACAAATACGATGCTGTTTTAATGGGAACAGTTGCTCAAAAAGTTCAACCATCTGAAGCTACGATTGATGCTATTTACACAAAAGCAAGTCAATTAGAAGCAGATGCTAATGAAAATTCGGATTTTGCAGCTTTAGCTAAAAAAGCAGGATTAGAAGTAATTCCAGCTACTAACTTAAAAGGATTTGACGAATACGTTCAAGGAGTAGGTTCTCAAAGAGAAATCATCAGATGGTCATTCAAAAAAGATACTGAAATAGGTGATGTTAGACGTTTTGAAGTTCCTCAAGGTTTTGTTATTGCAAAATTAAAAGATAGAAACGAAAGCGGCTTATTACCTCTTGATATTGCAAAACAATCTGTTGAGCCTATCATAAAAAACCAGAAAAAAGCTGAAATTATCAAGAAAAAAATGAGTGGTAGTTCTTTAGAAGCGGTTGCTAAGGCATCTGGCGCTACAGTTCAACCTGCTACTGGTGTTTCTTTAAAAATGCCAGTTCTTCCAAATATTGGTAACGAACCTAAAGTTGTAGGTAAAGCATTTGGATTAGCTGCAGGTAAAACTTCTGAAATTATTGAAGGAAATTCAGGTATGTTTATGGTAAGAGCTAAAGCAGTAACTAAAGCTCCTGAAGTTCCAAGTTACACCACTTATATTACACAAGACAGAACACAAAATCAATCATATGGCGTTTCTAAAGCATATACAGCTTTAAAAGACAAAGCAGATATTAAAGATAATAGAGCTAACTTCTAATATCGATTTTGATTATAAATAAAAAAGAGGCTGATTCTCATCAGCCTCTTTTTTATTTCATTTGTTTGATAGCGTAGGTTACAATTCCCCAAATTATCAACTCGTTTTCTTCTTCAATTTTTATGGGTTGGTATTGAGAATTTTCAGGCATTAAATAAACTTCGTCATTATCTTTCTTGATTCTTTTTACCGTAAACTCGCCATCAATAAGACAAACTGCTATGGCATTATTTCGAGGTTCTAAACTTCTGTCGATTACTAAAATATCACCATCATCAATTCCTGCTCCTATCATGGAATTTCCACTGGCTTTGGCATAAAATGTGGCTTCTCTATTTTTGACTAACAAATGATCCAAACTCAATTTCAATTCTTCAAAATCAGCTGCAGGCGATGGAAAACCAGCTTTTATTCCACCTGAAATAAAAGAAGTTGGAATAGGGTTTTCCAAATCGGGAATAAAGAATGTTATTTTAGGATTTACTTGCATTGCACTTCTATTAATTCGTTAAAATTGGTAGTATATCGTTTCGACAAGTGATTTTGTTTCATTTTCCAAGTCCGTTTCAAATCCTGAGTCGCTAATCGAATTTTACGTTCTCCTACTTTCTCATGATAAGCATCCATGACTTCCATTAGTTTTTGAAACTTTGGATTTTCATCATCAAACAAGTGAAACTGTTTTTGATTGGCTGGAATAATTTCGGTAACAATTACACCTGCTTTTTTGTAAATAGCACCTTCTTCATATAATTCTTTCAACATTTTTACAGCCAAACCACTAATTGAAAAAGCGGTATTACTTGGAAAAGACAATGTTTGCAAACGATAAAAACTATATTTTGCTCCGTCTGCTCGAAATCTATCTTTGCTCAAATATAAAATCACACCATAACAGCATGAATTTTGTTTTCGCAACTTCTCGGAACAAACACTGGCAAAAGTTACTACACGTTCTTTAAGCTCATTGAAGTCGGATATGTCTTTTTCAAAACTACGAGTCACAGCAATATTTTTCTTAGCTTTTGGTTCTTCCATCTCCAATACAGATTTACCTTCTAATTCGTATTTTAAACGCATTCCTACCACTCCCATTTCTTTTCGAATAAACCACTCGTTGTGTGGCAAAGTAAAGTCGTAGGCGGTTAAAATTCCTTTCGTTTGCATTTTCTTAGTCAAACGATAACCAATTCCCCAAACATCTTCAATTTTAGTCCATTTTAAAGCTTTGATACGTTTTTCATCGGAATCGATTACATAAACACCTTGTGTTCGTTCGTGAAATTTCTTCGCAATTTTATTCGCAATTTTAGACAATGCTTTAGTAGGTGCAAAACCAATTCCTGTTGGAATACTCAACCATTTTATAATACGCTGACGAATTTGCAAACCATACTCGTGATAATCAGGTATATCTTGACCTGAAAAGTTTAAAAAAGCTTCATCTATACTATAGACCTCAACATTTGGAGTAAAATGTTCTAACGTATTCATAACACGATGACTCAAATCACCATACAATGCATAATTAGAAGAGAAAACTTGAATATTGTGCTGTTTGATTACATCTCGAACTTTAAATTCGGGCACACCCATAGGAATACCTAGTGCTTTAGCTTCATTACTACGCGAAATTACACAACCATCATTATTAGACAAAACCACGACTGGTTTGCCATTTAATTGAGGCTGAAAAACACGTTCACACGAAACGTAAAAATTATTACAATCAACTAAAGCATACATCTTGTAAAGTTACTTCAACTTTTACAAAAAGAAAATCAGTCAATTGTTAATGTTAATAAATTATCGCTTCAAAGAAAAGTGTGCTTTGAAAATTTGTTTTGTCGTCCCATTCTGAGGTAAATACTCAACTGTGAACCAATAATCAGTAGAAGGCAATGCTTCACCATTGTAAGTTCCATCCCAACCTGAACTCGCAGGCGACATTTGTTTTAAGAATTTACCGTAACGATCAAAAATATTAATCACTGCATCTGGCTGATGACTCAAATCCCAAATATTCCAATTATCGTTAACTCCATCTCCATTTGGAGTGAAATAATTTGGATAATTGATGATGTAAATTGGACCTACAATTGTTGGATTACATCCTCCTAAAATATCATAAATATTTACGTAGTATTCCCCTGTTGGCAAATTGGTAAACACATTACTTGACTGATATTCAGTTACGCTTCCATCCGGATAAACCAATTGATACAGATAATCTCCAAATCCTCCTGTTAAATTTATAGTAATAAACGTGTTGTTTTCAAATGGAGTACTCACCGTAAAATCAGCAACAGCTGGACCCGATTGTACAATAGTTACGGTAGTTGTGTTATAGTTACAATTGGCTCCAACATCTGGTGTAAGTTTGATAAATTCAACCGTATAAACACCTGCTTGCGAAGCAGTATAACTTGGGCCCGTTCCCATCAAAGTTCCATTCAAAAACCAATTCACGGTAAAAAATGCAGGATTTAAACCAGAATTCATAGTAAATGTTCTCAATACATCACCCGTTTGAGAGTCTACACAAATAATTCCACCTTGAATGGTTATATCCAAAAGAGGATGCACTGTAAATGCAAACGAAATTTCGTCATTACAATTTGGATTACCAATAGCCGAAGCATACACATAATACGTATACGTTCCTGGAGTTGAAATATTCAAATTCGTAATCAAATCAGCAGCATTACCCCCAGATTGTGAGTAGTAACCAATATTATAAGTTGTCGTTGGTAAAGTTGGTAATACGTACGTTCCGCATTCTTCATTATCGAAAACTAAGCCCAAAGTACCTAAGTTAGGTGTTTCGGAAACTATAATATCAAAATTATCTTCTTGTGTACAAATAATCCTATCTCCGTTTACCGCATATACATAAATAGTCGTAGTCGTATTTGGTGTATTAAAAACGGTTCCTGGCGGTACAGGATTCACTCCATTTGGATCATAAAAATAACCAATGGTAAAATTAAAAGGTGTAGGCGCCACATGTGTTAATGCTGGTAATTGATAATTTTCAAATTCACACACATTCACATTTTGATAATCAGGCAAATTAATACCGTTATAAGTAATAGTGAAAGGCAAGTTAATTTCGCAACCTGTTGAAGCATCAATATTGTATAAATAAAAAGTTTCTGTAGTTGAAAAAACTTGTGTCGAAGAAACCACTGTTCCTCCGCCACTTGGCCCACCTGAAGCCGTATAAATTGTTCCGTTTACTGGTGTTGGTATAGAATAAGGCAAACATTCTGTTCTACTATTGTAAACATCGGCTGGCGGAAACGGATTCAAAGAAATCGTAAAACTCGATTCATTTTCACAGCTATTAGCATCTAATCCGTTATAAATATAATAAGTTCCAGCTGCTAGGTTTAATCCTGTCAAATCAATAATTTGACCTGCATTTAATTGTTGTTGACCAATTACTGTTGGCCCTCCTGATAAAGTATAGTACGTACCATTCGTTAAAACAGGCAAAACAAATTCACCACAATAAACATCACTTACGATTGTATCTACAGGTGGTAACGGATGAATTGTGATGTTGTAATTCAAGTTAGAAGTACAATTAGGTAACGTTGTTGTATTTGTAAAATAATATACAACTTGTGAAGAAGTAATATTCAAATCTGTAATTGGAGTTCCGCCACCATTAGGCGCTGTAAAATATCCCCCGAAAGGAACTGCTGGCAACGTGTAAGCACCACAACCTGAAACCGCTGTAAAAACAGAAGTATCTACCAAATCGATCAAAAACGGATTATCTAAAGAACAGCTTCCTGGCACACCTGAACTCGTTGTATGCGCTAATTGATTGTAAACATAATATGTGCCTGGAAAATTAGGCCCGGCAACACTTATTACATCACCCGCAAATAATGGAGTTCCTGAGCCATTTGGTCCTGAAAAATAATTTCCATTTACTAATGCTGGTAAAATATAGTTATCACAACTTACAACGTCTGCTGGATCATCCGCTAATGGTAATGGGTGAATAAAGAAAATAAATTGTTCATCTCTACACAGCACACCATTTACTTCTGCATAATAATATAAAGTTTCCGTGAAAGTTGCTGCTGTTGCATTTAAATATTCGGTTCCTGCTGGAACAATAACTCCAGTACCTGAAGGCCCTCCTGGTTGTGTGTAAAAATTTCCAATATTTGCTGGTGGTGTTGGTACAAGAAATCTTCCACAATGGTCTAATTGCGGGACATATTCGTCAATTAAAGTTAAATTAAAACTAGATTCATTTGTACAACCATTAGCATCTGGACCCGCAAAAATAAAATACGTTCCACCATCTACTAAAATATCTCCAATATTAAATTGAACTTGCCCAGGTGTTGTTGGTCCACCTGATAACAGATAATACGTTCCATTTACAATAACTGGCAATGTAAATTGACTACACTCGATTGGGTCTGGAATATCATCAACAATTGGTAACGGATTAACCGTAATCGTTAGAGAAGTAACATCAAAACAAATTGGATTTGAATTATCTTGAATTCGGATTCCAACAGTAAATGTAGTTGTTCCGTTTGGAATTGTAACAGAAGCTACTGGATTTGTTCCCGAAGAAGCTTCTCCAACAGAATTATAATAAGTAACCGTATAATTTGCTGGCGATTGACCATTTAAAACCTCGTTTGTTGTAGCATTTGTAAAAGTATAAGTCGTATTTCCTTGACCTTCACAAACTGAAACTGGATTAGGTAGTGTTGCAACAATTGCATTAGTAACAATCAAATCAAAAGGATACTCAGCATCGCAAAAATTACCTGTTACGGTGTTGAAAATTTTAATATAAATTGTCTGACCACCAGCACTTGGATAAGAAGTTAAATTTCCAATTGGAATTGGATTATTCGCTGCAATATCAGCAGGCGTTTCATAATAAAAAACATCGTAAATAGTAGAGTCAATTCCTAAAGCTACTTCATTATTGGTAGTCAAATTAAAATTATAAGAAGCTGCACCTGTATTACAAGTTAATAAATCAGATGGGTTTGCAACTGCTAAATCTGTAAATACAATTGTATCAGTAATCGCACATGTTCCTCTTACTGCTTCAACAGAATAAGTTCCTGCATGAGTAACGGTGTAAGAAGAATTAGTTTCTCCAGGAATTGGATTACCATTCTCGTACCAAGTATAGGTAAATGTATTATCTAAATTCGTATCCAATTGAACCGTATCACCTGTACAAATAATTTGATCATTCCCTAAATCTAAAGTAGTGGTAAAACTTCCTGCAGCTATAAAAACCGCCGAATCAAAACCAGAATTAGCATAATCTCCAATTACTAATCGTATTCTATAAGGTGTATTTGGAATTACCGCCGAGGAAGCATTCATAACCACAGTTTGTCCTCTCATATTTAATGCCGAAGTAGGGTTTCCAACATTATATGTTCCGAAAAAACCAGGATTAATCGATGCGCAATTGTTATTTGGACTTGAAGGATCGTTGTAAATACTATTTCTAATTGTAGTTACCGACACCGGAGTACTTGTCCCAGGAATTACCGCTAAGTTATTTGAAATTCCAGAAGATAAATCGGTTAATACAAAAGCAAAAACATCACTGAACTCACATTGATAAAAACCATATTCATTAGAAGCAAACAAGAAATTAAAACTAAAACTATTCGAAAGCGGAATAAAATCAAACTCTAAATATTCTGCATTTACAATAGGACTGGTTCCTCCGTTAGCATTACTTAAATTTTGCAAAAAAGCATCTCCAGGTGCGTTAACCGCGCTGCTTAAATTAGCTCCAGTATAGGGTCCTTGAGTAAAAGTAGCTACTCCATTTCTAATAATTATTCCTTCAGAAATTGGAAAAGACGAACCATTTTGATTAAAATAAGCAACCGCTTGAGTGGATGAAACCGAAATATTAGAAACTTCAACACATGAATTTCCTAATAACAAATCAACTAACTGAGCTGGCGAATTTGTAGTGTTATCTACCGTTATTGCTTGTGAAAACAAACAACTCGAATATAGAAAGGCGAATATAAAAAGTAAGTTTTTCAAGATTTATATGGGGATTAAAATCATTGATATAAATATAACTAAAAAAGGCTAAACAGGATTATTTAAATCAAAAAAAAGTTTGAACATTGTTAAATATTCAAACTTTTTTTTGATTATTTAGATTTTTGTTAATCGTTCAGCTTCAAAACAGCCATAAATGCTTCTTGTGGAATTTCTACATTTCCTACTTGACGCATACGTTTTTTACCTTTTTTCTGTTTTTCAAGAAGTTTACGTTTACGAGAGATATCTCCACCATAACATTTTGCAGTTACGTCTTTTCTTAAAGCTTTAATCGTTTCACGAGCAATTACTTTAGCTCCAATTGCAGCCTGAATTGGAATATCAAATTGTTGTCTTGGTATTAATTCTTTTAATTTTTCACACATTTTTTTACCAATATGATATGCATTACTTTCATGAATTAAAGCCGAAAGCGCATCAACTGGCTGTGCATTTAACAAGACATCTAAACGAACTAATTTTGATTCGCGCATTCCTATTGGATGATAATCAAAAGACGCATATCCTTTAGAAACTGTTTTTAATCTATCATAAAAATCGAATACGATTTCCGCTAACGGCATATCGAAATTCAATTCTACACGTTCGGTAGTTAAATACGTTTGATTGGTAATTACACCACGTTTTTCGATACACAAACTCATTACGTTTCCAACAAAATCCGATTTTGTGATGATGGTTGCTTTGATATATGGTTCTTCTACTCTATCTAATTTAGATGGCTCAGGCAAATCAGATGGATTATTTACAATTAAGATAGTATCAGGTTCTTTTTTAGTGTACGCATGATACGAAACGTTAGGAACAGTAGTAATTACCGTCATATCAAACTCACGTTCTAAACGCTCTTGGATAATTTCCATGTGTAGCATTCCTAAGAATCCACATCGGAAACCAAATCCTAATGCAGCTGAACTTTCCGCAGCAAATACTAAAGAAGCATCGTTTAACTGAAGTTTCTCCATCGAAGCACGTAAATCTTCATAATCTTCTGTGTCTACAGGATAAATTCCAGCGAAAACCATTGGTTTTACGTCTTCAAATCCTTTAATCATATTTGTTGTAGGCGTTTTTGCATCAGTAATAGTATCACCTACTTTTACCTCTTTAGCCTCTTTAATTCCAGAAACTAAATAACCTACATCACCTGTTGAAATAACACTTTTGGGTACTTGATTTAATTTTAATGTCCCAACTTCATCGGCAAAATATTCATTACCCGTTGCCATGAATTTAATCTTCTGCCCTTTTTTAATTTCTCCATTAATAACACGGAAAATTACTTCAATTCCTCTAAAAGGATTATAGTGCGAATCGAAAATCAAGGCTTGTAATGGCTCTTCTGGATCTCCTTTTGGAGCCGGAATTTTCTCAATAATAGCTGCCAAAATATTTTCAACACCAAAACCTGTTTTACCAGAAGCATGAATAATATCTTCTAATTTACATCCTAATAAATCAATAATATCATCACTAACTTCCTCTGGATTAGCACTTGGCAAATCTACTTTATTTAAAACTGGGATAATTTCCAAGTCATTTTCTAAAGCCAAATACAAATTTGAAATCGTTTGTGCTTGAATACTTTGCGCTGCATCCACAATCAACAAAGCGCCTTCACAAGCAGCAATCGAACGAGAAACCTCATACGAGAAATCCACGTGACCTGGAGTGTCAATCAAATTCAAAATATATTGTTCCCCTTTGTAGGTATATTCCATTTGAATAGCATGACTTTTTATGGTAATTCCACGTTCGCGTTCTAAGTCCATGTTATCTAGTAACTGAGCCTTTTCTTCACGAGCTGTAACGGTTTGCGTAGCACCTAATAAACGGTCTGCCAACGTACTTTTTCCGTGGTCAATGTGTGCAATAATGCAGAAA
>RRZT010522373.1_pt1 | contig 10083 bp, 10 predicted proteins | sample 2165551 | NCBI WGS metagenome assembly RRZT01 (sample SAMN10456910, study PRJNA506462) | wastewater metagenome | biome: wastewater; feature: sludge; material: wastewater sludge; isolation source: wastewater sludge with Escherichia coli K12::gfp cells carrying plasmid... | place: USA: Moscow, Idaho...
CGGCGCGCCAGAGGCGGAGCAGGCGGTGGAAGTCGCTGCGCACGTCGGTCGAGCCGTAGTACGAGCCCATGAACACCTTCTCGGCGAAGAAGAGCTCGAAGGCGTTGAACGACACCATCTCGTCCATCTTGCCGACGCCCACGACCACGGCCGTGCCGCCGCGGCGCACCGCGTCGAACGAGGCACGCATGGTCACCGGCAGGCCGATGGCCTCGAAGGCGTAGTCGAAGCCGTCGCCACCGGTGAGCGCGCCCTGCAGCTCTGCCAGCTCGTCGGGCTTCACCGCGTGGGTGGCGCCGAAGGTCTTCGCGGTCTCCAGCTTCGAGTCGATCATGTCGACGGCGACGATGGTCGCCGCGCCGGCGATGCGCGCGCCCTGGATGACCGAGATGCCCACGCCGCCGCAGCCGAACACCACGACCGAGGAGCCGGGCGTGACCTTGGCGGTGTTGATGGCCGCGCCGACGCCGGTCATGACCGCGCAACCGACGAGGGAGGCGACGTCGAAGGGGATGTCGTCGTCGATCTTGATCGCGCCCTGCCAGGGCATGATCGTCTCGCGGGCCCACGTGCCGGCGCCGGCCATGCCGAACACGCCGACGTCGCCGCGCTGGAACTTCTGCTGCACGGCCCACTCGAACTGCAACATCACGCACAGGTGGGGCGACTTGTGGTCCACGCACATCGAGCACTTCCCGCAGGGCGGGGACCAGGCCACGATCACGTGGTCGCCCTCGACGAGGTTGTCCACGCCGGCACCGACGGCGGTGATGACGCCGGCGCCCTCGTGGCCGAGCACGACGGGCGCGGGCTGCGGGAGCGAGCCGGTCATGGCGTGGAGGTCCGAGTGGCAGACGCCGGTGGCCTCGATCTGGATCTTCACCTGGCCGGGACCGGGATCGGCGACGGTCAGGTCGTCGACGATCTCGAGGGTCTCGTCACCGGTGTTGTGCAGCAGTGCTCCTCGCATCGGAGGCTCCTTCTTCGGCGTCGTGGTTGGTCTCGTGCCCGTGGCGTTGCGGACTGTAGTGGAACGCGTTCTACTCTGACGCACGCCCGCAAGGGACGAACCGCCGAACAAGGGGACGAACGACGTGGCCAGCCTGGGGTTCTGGAAGATCGGACAGGAGCAGCCGGACCGGCCGGCGTTGGTGACGCCCGACGGCACGGAGTACACGTTCGGCGAGCTGCTCGCCGAGACCAACAAGGTCACCCACGGTCTGCGCGCCCTCGGGCTCACGAAGGGCGACGCCATCGCCACGGTGCTGCCCAACGGCGTGGAGATGATCGAGCTCTACATGGCCTGCCTCCAGGCGGGGCTGTACATCACCCCCGTCAACCACCACCTGGTGGCGGACGAGATCGCCTACATCGTCGCTGACAGCGAGGCCAAGGTCCTCGTGGGCCACGAGCGCTTCGCCGGCGAGCTGGCGGCGACGGTCGAGCAGCTCGGCTTCCCCTCCGAGATGGCCTTCGCCGTTGGCGACGTCCCCGGCTTCCGACCCTTCGCCGAGCTGACCGAGGGTCAGCCCGACACCCTCCCCGAGGAGCGCTCGTCCGGTGCGGCCATGCACTACACGTCGGGCACCACGGGCAAGCCCAAGGGCGTGAAGCGCCCGGTGGTCGACATCGACCCCGACGTGTTCGGCGAGCTGTTCGCCGGCTTCCCCCAGATGTTCGGCATCACCCCGCTGGGCGACGGCGTGCACTGCACCGGCTCGCCGCTGTACCACACGGCCGTCCTGCACTTCACCGGCAACTCGCTGCACCTGGGCCACCGCGTGATCCTCATGGACAAGTGGACGCCCGAGGGCATGCTCGAGCTGATCGACAAGTACAAGGTCACCCACAGCCACATGGTCCCGACGCAGTTCAACCGGCTCCTGGCGCTGCCCGACGACGTGAAGGCGAAGTACGACGTGTCGTCGACCCGCAACATGGTCCACGCCGCCGCCCCGTGCCCGCCCGACGTCAAGCGGGCGATGCTCGAGTGGTGGGGCCCGTCGATCTACGAGTACTACGCGGCCACCGAGGGCGGCGGCACCCTGGTCACCCCCGAGGAGTGGCTCGAGAAGCCCGGCACCGTGGGCAAGGCGTGGCCCAACTCCGAGGTCGTGATCATGGACGACGACGGCAACGAGCTCGCCCCCGGCGAGGTCGGCACCGTGTACATGCGCATGGGCACGGGCCAGGACTTCGAGTACAAGGACGACCCCGAGAAGACCGCCGAGAACCGCAAGAAGGGGTTCTTCACCGTCGGCGACATCGGCGTGATGGACGAGGACGGCTTCTTGTTCCTGCGGGACCGCAAGAGCCACATGATCATCTCGGGCGGCGTGAACATCTACCCGGCCGAGATCGAGAACGCCCTGCTCGGCCACCCCAAGGTGGCCGACGCCGCCGTGTTCGGCATCCCCCACCCCGACTGGGGCGAGGAGGTCAAGGCCGTCATCGAGCCCGTCGATGACGCCGAGCCCGGCGACGAGCTGGCTGCCGACATCCTCGCCTACTGCACCGAGAAGCTGGCCAAGTTCAAGCTCCCCCGCAGCATCGACTTCGTCGAGGAGCTGCCCCGGGACCCCAACGGCAAGCTCTACAAGCGCAAGCTCCGGGACCCTTACTGGGAAGGCCACGAAGCCAAGATCTGAGCCGGCGCCGGCGCCGGCGCACTGTTCGGGTTTCGGGAAGGCACCGTCCGCCCCTGGCGGTCTGACGCTGCCGAGAACGATTGCACCCGGTGGACCTGCGCCGGCGGCCGGCGCCCGAGGTCAGGCCGACGGATCGGGCAGGTCCATCGGGTAGGTGATGTCGATCTCGGTGATCGCCTTCGGGAAGTCGCGCGCGTTGTTGGTGATGAACCGGTCGGCGCCGGCGTCGAGCGCCGTCGCCAGGTGGACGGCATCGGCGGTCTTCATGCGGTACTTGCCTCGCAAGATCGCGGCGGCCTCGGCGATCCGACGATCGACCGCGCGGAGGTCGAGTCGCTCGAGGAGCCGGCCGAGTTCGTCGATCTCGTCGGCTCGACCATCGGCCCTTGGGACCAGCACCTCGGTGAGCAAGAGCGTCGAGCCGACCCCGGCAGGTCGGGTGTCGGGCCGGAACAACTCGAGCACCCGGTTGCCGAGCTCATGGTCGAGGTCGGCGGCGTAGATGAGCACGTCCGCGTGGAAAGCGTCCACGGGAACCGGCTCACTCCGCGTCGCGGTCAGCCCGAAGCTGCGCCACCAACTCTTCTGCTCGGCCCGGCGCCAGGCCCTTCATCTCGGAAAGCGGCTGCTGGCCCGCGGCTTCCATGCGCTCGCGCAGGCGCTCGGCTTCCTCGAAGATCGGTGCCGCACGCCGGTGCCGCAGACGATCGGGTCGGATCATGACCGCGACGGGGCGGCCGTTCCTTGTGATTGTGATCTCGTCACCTTCCACGACCCGGTCGAGCACGGCCGGCAAGGATGCCCTGGCTTCGGTCACGCTCATCGTCAACGCCATGATCGAGAACTGTACATCGATGTACAGACACGTACAACAGAGTTCCGGCCCTGAACGGCGTACCGTCGCCGCCGTGATCATCGTCACGGGGAGCGTCGTGGTGCGACCGGAGGACCTCGACCAGGCCGTCGAGATCGCCCTCGAGCACGTCCGGCGGTCGCGCGCCGAGCCGGGCTGCCTGCTGCACTCGGTCCACCAGGACGTCGAGAACCCAGACCGTCTGGTCTTCCTCGAGCACTGGGCCGACCGGGCGGCGTTGGACGCCCACTTCGCGGTGCCGGCGTCGGCCGACTTCGTCCGGCGCATCTCCGCCCTCGCCACCGAGCCACCGAGCATCGAGGTCCACGAGACGGTCGAGCCCCCGCCGGGTTGATCCCGACTCGCCGTCGCGCCCGATGGCGGCGACACTGAAGCCGTGAGCGAGGTCGTCGAGCAGGGGGACCCGGACGAAGGCGACGAGCCGACCGGCTGGCGGGCCACGGTGGCCCGTCGCCGTGCCCAGGTGGAGGAGCTGCTCGAGCAGGCGGCGACCACCGCGTGGACGCCCGTCGTGCTGGCCCGGGAGGCGTACCAGCGGGACCGGGACATCGGCGGCGGTGTGCTCGCGGGCGCCATCGCGTTCCGGGTGTTCGTGTGGCTGCTCGCCGCGTCCCTGGTCTCGGTGGCCGGCCTCGGCTTCCTCGCCGCGGCCGGCGATGACGCCGGCGAGACCACCACCAACCTGGGGGTGACCACCTTCGCCGCGCGTTCGGTGGCCGAGGCCGCCAGCGACGTGCAGCGCAGCCGCTGGCTCCTGTTGGCGCTCGGACTCTGGGCGCTCTACTCGGCGAGCAAGCACGCCCTGCGCTCCATGTGGGTCACGAGCGCCCTCGTCTGGCGGGTGCCGATGACCAAGCCGCCGACCATCGCCGGCGTCCTCGGCTACAACTTCGTCTTCCTCACGATGGTGGCCACCACCGCCGCGGCCAACCACCTGCGGGACGTGGTCCCAGGTCCGGGCCTCGGCATCACCCTCTCCGTCGTGCTCATCTTCGCCCTGCTCATGTGGGGCGGACTCCTCCAGCTGCCCCGGCCCGATCTCCCCTTCACCGCCGTCCTTCCCGGCGCCGCGGTGCTCGCCCTCGGCCTCCAGGCCATGCACCTGATCTCGATCTTCTACCTCCCCCACGCCATCGAGAACTCCTCGGACACCTACGGTTCGATGGGGATCGCGGTGGCCATGCTCCTGTGGCTGTATTTCTACGGCCGCCTCGTCGTCCTCGCCGCGGTGCTCAACGCAACGCTGTGGGAGCGCTACAACGAGGCGGGGGACGCTCCCGACCTGGTCGGCGCCGGCGCCGACCCGGTGATGGCGGCGGGGCTCGCCGCGATCGGCGACCTCCGGGCCCGGGCGCGCTCCCGCCGGGAGCGCAAGGCCGAGGGGACGGCAGGCACCCGACCCTGACGGGCAAGCCGGTGGGCTAGGCCTCGTGCGGCTCGATGAGCAGGCGGGCGGCGAGCTCGAGCTCGTCGCCGACCTTGCCGATGCCCGACCAGCCGTTGACCCACCCCACGAGGGCGGCGTACCAGATCCACCCCAGCATGCGGACGATGCCGGCGCGGGTCTCTGCCTCGAAGTCGTCGGAGAAGGCCCGATCCTGGATGCGGGCCATGGTCGTGCCGACCACCCGCTGGCACTCGATCACCTTCGGATCGGCGGCAGCGAGCGCGGTGATCACGGCCTCGCTGAGCTTGGGCTCGCGCTCCATGGCCCGGGTGGCCCGGCGCAGGATGTCGACCATGCGGTCCGCGGTGGTGGCGCCCGTCGGGGGCCGGCGGGCGATCTGGCCCTCGAGGTCCTGGACCCACTCGACGAGCGCCTCGGCCAGGACGTGATCCTTCGACGAGTAGTAGCGGTAGATGGTGCCAAGGGCCACGTCGCTACGGGCGGAGAGATCACGCATCTGCACGGCGTCGTAGCCGCCCCCGGCCCCGAGGTCGATGGCCGCGCCGATGACGCGCCGACGGCGCTCGGCCTGGCTCTTGCTGAGGGCGGTGCCCGGCTCGACCGTGGTCACCCGGCCGAGGCTACTGGCGGAGGACGAGTCGGCCGGACGCCTGCGCCGGCTACGCCGGCCGCCAGCTCGACGGATGCAGCGCGGCGGCCTCGCCCGCCCTGCGGGCCCTGTCCGCACGACGAGCGGCCAGATCGACCACATCCGCCGACGGGGTGGCGTCGACGAGGACGACCCCCCGCGAGGAGCGGAAGGCGGCGGGCTCGCTACGGGTCACGCGTCGCAGAGCGGCCCGGCGCACCTCGTACGGGCTGATCCACTCGGGCCCGTGGAGCAGACGATTGCGATGGGGCTTCGGCGATCCGACGCCCTCCGAACGTGTGGCCAACACTGCCCGACCTCCTCCCAAGACCTCTCCGACGACCCTCCATCGGTCTCCCCCCGGCGATCCTGAGCCTTCGTCACGCGCCTGCAACACCGGCCGGGCACGCGCCGTCTCCGTTCCCCATCGGCCACGGCGGGAGCCGGTCCGCTATGAGGCGGCGCGTTTGGTGAGCGCTTGGTCGACATCCTCGCCCGCCGACCCGTCGGCCACGATGGAGCCCTCGGTGACCGCCCCCTCTGCGGCACCTTCGAGGCCCCGCAGCCAGTCATGGTGCACCCCGTCGAGGAAGCGCTCGACGCCCTCGATGACCGGCGCCGTACGGGGCGACACGAAGATGTCGAAGGCGTGCTGGGCTCCGCGGAGCTCGGCGTAGACCACCGGCTGGGTGGAGGTCGCTCTCAGCCGCTCGACGAACAAGCGCGCGTCCTCGAGCGGGGCCAGCGTGTCGCGATCGCCGTGGAGGACGAAGAAGGGCGGGGCGTCGGCGCGTACGCGGTCGATGGGTGATGCCTTCGCGAACTTCTCGGGCTCGTCGGCCAGGTAGGCCTTCATCACGTAGGGCTCGATGAACAGGTTCAGGAACCCCTTGGTCTGCGTCTTCAGCCGATCGGTGAAGTCGTAGACGCCGTAGAAGGGCACGGCGGCCTGCACCGACGTGTCGGCATCCTCGAACCCCGGCTGGTACTCGGGGTCGTTCATCGTGAGGGCCATGAGGGCGGTGAGGTGCCCACCGGCCGAACCTCCGGTCACTGCGATGAAGTCCGGGTCGATGCCGTAGTCGTCGGCATGTGCACGGATCCAGACCACTGCGGCCTTGAGGTCGATGAGGTGCTCGGGGAAGGTGGCGGCGGGACTGAGTCGGTAGTTCACGTTGAATCCCACCCAGCCGTTGGCAGCGAGGTGGCCGAGCAGCGGGATGCCCTGTTCCCGCTTGTCGCCGATGACCCACCCGCCGCCGTGGATCTGCATGATGGCGGGCCGCATCTTGGCGTCGGCCGCCGCGTGGCGGGGCAGGTAGACGTCGAGCTTGAGCGTGCGACCGCCCACCCGCCGGTAGACGACGTTCTTGATCACCCGGGCCTCGGGCCGGCGGAACAGGAACGGCACCCAGACGTGGCGGCGCGGCACGCGGGGCGCACCGTCGGGGTCGTCGACCAACTCCTCCATTGCGCCACGCACGGTGACGGCCGCCCGCCGGCCCCGGATCACGAGGATCCAGAGCCCGATCCACGACAGGAACGTGAGGCCGAGGGCCACCCACCCGGGCCAGGCGTCGAGGGCGCCCAGGTAGATGAAGAGGAGCGTGGCGAGGAACTGCCACACCAGGTGATGACCGGCGAGCTCGATGGTCATCCACGAGGCGAAGAACGTGGGGACCAGCAGCATTCGGTTGTTCGTCGGGAGGAAGGCGTTGGCGGTGAAGGCGAACCCGACGACGCTCACGAAGAGAAAGAGCCACGACACGCCTCTATTGTGCCAGCGTGCAGCGACTGTCCGGACTCGACGCCACCTTCCTCTACCTCGAGACGCCGACGCTGCACATGCACGTCGCCATGACCGCGGTGTTCGACCCGTCCACCATGCCGGGGGGCTACTCGTTCGACAAGGTGAAGGAGTTCATCGGCAACCGGGTCCACCTCATCCCGCCGTTCCACCAGCGCCTGGTCGAGGTGCCGTTCCGCCTCAACCACCCGCTCTGGGTCAAGGACCCCGAGTTCGACCTCGACTACCACGTCCGGCGCATCGGCGCACCGGCGCCGGGAGGGCCGGCCGAGCTCGGCAGGGTGGCCGGCCAGATCGCAAGCACGCCGCTCGACCGCAGCCGTCCCCTCTGGGAAGCCTGGGTGGTCGAGGGCCTCGCCGATGACAACGTCGCCCTCGTCGCCAAAGTGCACCACTGCGGGGTCGACGGCAGCGCCGGCGCGCAGTTCATGGTCCACCTCTTCGACCTCGAGCCCGACGCGGAGGGGCCCGACGGACCGACACCCATCGAGACCGAGACCGTCCCGTCCGACGGCGAGCTGATGTACCACGCCGCTGCCTCGCGGATGCGCCAACGGCTCAACATCGTGCCGCTCGTGGGCAAGACCATCTCCTCGGCCGCCACGCTGATCGCTTCGCGCAACAGCGCCGATCGGCCGTCGGGGGCACTGCCCCTCACCGCCCCGGCGACGCCGTTCAACGCCGCCATCTCGGCCAAGCGGAACGTGGCCTTCAGCCGGGTGCCACTGGCGGACATGAAAGCCATCAAGAACGCGGCCGACGCCACGGTGAACGACGTCGTGCTCGCCATCTGCTCTGGCACGCTGCGCCGCTACCTCGAGTCCAAGGGCGAGCTCCCGGACGCGCCACTCCTCGCCGTGTGCCCCGTGGCCGTCACCCCCGACGACAAGGCCGGCGCCAGCGCCAACTCGGTGTCGGCCATGTTCACCTCCCTGGCGTCCGACATCAGCGACCCAGCGCTGCGCCTCGCCGTCATCTCCGAGAACACCAAGGGCGCCAAGGAGGACCACAACGCCATCGGCGCCGACATGTTGCAGGGCTGGACGGAGTTCGCCGCCCCGAACACGTTCGCGCTGGCATCGCGGCTGTACTCCTCGATGAACCTGGCCGACCGCCACCGCCCCATCCACAACCTGGTCATCTCGAACGTTCCCGGCCCGCCCTTCCCCCTGTACTTCGCCGGCGCCGAGCTCCAGGCCGCCTACCCCATGGGCCCGGTCATGGAGGGCGCCGGGCTGAACGTCACGGTGATGAGCTATCGCGACTCGGTCGACTTCGGCTTCATGGTCTGCGACGAGCTCCTCCCCGACGTGTGGGACCTCGCCGACTGCGTCGAGCCCGCCTTCACCGAGCTCTACGAGGCCGTCGTCGGCCGCTGACGGACGAGCGGCCCTCCGATCGAAGGTGTAGAAAATCCGTCACCGGATGTCATGCGAAGGAGAGGCCATGACCACACGGCGGAACCTGTCCCTGTTGGTGTGCGCTCTCGCGGTGGTGGCACTCGTCGCCGCGGCGTGCTCCAGTGACGACGACAGCGGCGGGAACTCCGCCGCCGAGACGACCACGTCGCTCGACACGACCACGACCGCGGCTCCCGAGCCCACGGCGCTCGACGTGACGAGCACGGACTTCGCCTACGCCTTGGACATCGAGTCCGTCCCGGCCGGGCTCGTCACCGTGACCCAGGACAACCAGGGCGAGGAGTCGCACCAGGTGACCCTGATCCGCCTCGAGGACGGCCAGACCGCCGACCAGCTCGCCGACGCGCTCGCGACCGGCGGGGACTCGGCCGCGGCACCCGAGGCCTTCGCCGGCGGGCCGAACTCCACGCCGCCGGGCGGGTCGGACGCCACGACCGTGGAACTCACCGAGGGCGACTACGCCCTGATCTGCTTCATCCCGTCCGCCGACGGTGAGTCGCACTTCCAGAAGGGCATGGTGGGCTCCTTGAGCGTGACTGCGCCGGAAGGTCCCGGCGCCGCCGCGCCTGCGACCGACGGCACCATCCACATGGCCGACTACACCTACACCGTCCCCGAGGACTTCACCGGCCAAGGCACCTACGAGGTCGTCAACGACGGCCCCCAGGTGCACGAGCTGACCATCTCCACCGCCTCCGACGACGGTGATGGGGGCCTCAGCGCCATCGCACCCGGGGCGACGGCCTACGTCGAGCTCGACCTCGCCCCGGACGACTACAACTTCACCTGCTTCGTGAGCGACGTGGACACCGGCGCACCGCACTTCACCTTGGGCATGAACGTGCCGGTCACCGTGGGCGGAGGCGGCGGTGGCGGATCGGGCGGGACCACGACCACCGGCGGCTGACGACTTCGGCCTTCAGGAGACGGCCGCCCTCGACGGGCAGCGGTCTCCTGCACCATCCCACCTGACCGAGGAGCCATCGTGCGCCGACCCCCCTTCCCCCTCCGTCCCTCCCGCCTGCTCGCCCTGGTCGCGGTGCTGGCGCTGGTGCTCGCCGGCTGCTCGAGCGACGACTCGAGCGACGACTCGAGCAGCGACGACGCCACCGCGGCCTCGACCACCTCGACCACCGCCGAAGCCAGCCCCCCTTCGACCCTGAACGTGACGAGCACGGACTACGCCTACGCGCTCGACACCGAAGAGGTGGCCATCGGACTGGTCACCGTCAACCAGGACAACCAGGGCGCGGAGAACCACCAGGTCACCCTCGTCCGATTGGAGGACGGCCAGACC
>RRZT010621076.1_pt1 | contig 10082 bp, 7 predicted proteins | sample 2165551 | NCBI WGS metagenome assembly RRZT01 (sample SAMN10456910, study PRJNA506462) | wastewater metagenome | biome: wastewater; feature: sludge; material: wastewater sludge; isolation source: wastewater sludge with Escherichia coli K12::gfp cells carrying plasmid... | place: USA: Moscow, Idaho ...
GCAAATGCAAATGATGACGGCTATGTTCCGGTAACTGATGAGGTTGTTGAGGCATTACAGCACATCGTAGCAGTTCTTCACGGCTGCACCGATGTTGAGGATTATGCAGCACAGGCTGGCGACTATGCATACAAAGAGTGGGAAGAGATGATCTATCAGGGTACCGAGTATCCAGAGATGTCAATCGACGAAGTTGGTATCTTTGCTCCATCCGATACTGAACTCGTTTTAGTCCTTGAAAAGCCATTAAAGGGCTTCTACTTAAAGTATTCACTGACAGATTCCTGGTTAGTAAAGGAAGATCTGTATAAGAGCTGCGAGTCTGAGAGCGACGGTGTTTACAACAATACTTATGGTACCTCTGCAGAGACAACTGCTTCCTTTGGACCTTACAAGCTGACATCTTATCAGGCTGATAAGGAGTACGTTCTTGATAAGAACGAGTACTACTTTGGTAATGTAGACGGTCAGTATCAGACTACAAGTATCGTTGTTAGCTGCGTAAAAGAGCCATCAACAAGACTTGAGATGTTCTTAAGCGGTGAGCTTGACAGCTATGGCTTGACAAAGGATGATATCGAGACCTACGGTTCTAGCGATTACGCATATTATACCGTTGGTGAGAGTACCTTCTTCATGGCAATGAATCCAGGTGTTGAGGGACTTGAGGCAGCACAGAAGGCTGCTGGCGATAACATCAACAAGACAATCCTTAGCTTAAAGTCATTCCGTGAGGCACTTTGCTATTCACTTGACCGTGATGCCTTCAATGCAGCAGTTAACCCATTAAGCTCTGCAGCATTTGGTCTTTACTCAAACAGCATTATCTCTGATCCGGAAGAGGGTATTGCTTACCGTGATACTGAGGAAGCAAAGAATGTTTTAGCAAACTTCTGGGGTCTTTCTGATGATATCGGTGAGGGATTGATGTATGAAACTGTTGATGAGGCAGTAGACAGCATCACAGGCTACAACTTAGAGATGGCTCAGGAGAAATTCAACGAGGCATATGATGAGGCAATCGCATCTGGTCTGATGGATGAAGATGACGTGATTGAGATCAAGATTGGTCTTCCAAACAGTGAGAGCACCTTCTACAACAAGGGTAACGAGTTCCTTGTAAACTGCTACACTGAGGCAGTAAAGGGAACTTCTCTTGAGGGCAAGTTAACCTTTAGCGTAGATGATACACTTGGAAATGGCTTTGGTGAGGCACTTAGAAGCCAGCAGGTAGATCTTCTGTTTGGTGTAGGCTGGACAGGTGCTGCACTTGATCCGTACAGCTTAATGGAAGCTTATACATCAAGCGAGTATCAGTATGACCCGTCATGGGATACAAAGTCTGCTGATGTAGATATCACATTGACAGATGGTGTTACCTACACGGCAACTGCATGGGATTGGACTCAGGCTATGCTTGGTGAGGTTATTACCATTAAGGCTGAGGATGGTACCACAAAAGAGTTCTCTGCTGGTTCTGCAGATGACAACAGCGAAGATCGTTTTGAGGTATTAGTTGGACTGGAGAATGCAGTTCTTGGAAATTATGACCTGATTCCAATGTTCGATGACTGTACAGCTGCATTAAAGAGTATGAAGATTCAGTTTGCTACAGATGAGTATTACTACAGCATCGGCCGCGGTGGTGTTCAGTACATGACATACGACTACAGCGATGCTGAGTGGGATGCATTTGTATCTGAGCAGGGTGGAAAACTCAATTACAACTAATGAAGTATCAAAATCGAGAAATCGAATAATAAGAAGTGATTATGTTGCGAAAAAGAGCAACACTTCGACAGGAAAGGGGGCGGCTTGCCGCCCCCTTCCTGTCAGTTTTTTGAAAAAATTTTTAAAAGCGTAAAACCGTAAAATTAAACATGAAAACAAACGGAGGACAACGATGGTTAAGTACGTACTAAAGCGTATCGCGCTGATGTTTTTTGTCTTCTTCACAATTCTGACAGTATGCTTTGTACTTGTAAAGCTGCTGCCGCTTGTGGATGCCAAGCAGTTTGGCAAGGACATGAATCTGATTCAGCAGCGAAGAGAAGCGTTAGGCTATAACAAGCCGATTCTGATACAGTATCTGATTTTCTTAAAACGAAGCGTATTAGGTGGAGACTGGGGAATCAGTGAGGCGCTGTACCGCAGCCAGGATGTATGGAAGGTATTCACTTCCAAACTTCCGGCAACCATGATGGTAAACATCTATTCCATGATTTTTGCAATTCCGAGCGGACTGCTGCTTGGTATTTTTGCTGCATTAAAGAAAAACAAGTGGCAGGATTATCTTATCTCTACACTTGTCATGGTATTTATTTCCGTTCCGTCTTATGTATATGCACTGTTAATCCAGTATTTGCTTTGCTATAAGCTTAAGTTGTTCCCACTTCAGATGAACAGTGGAACGAACTATTTTTCACTGTCTATGTTCCGCTCAGTCATGCCGGCTGTGCTGGCATTGGCATTTGGAAGTATTGCCAGTCTTGCCAGATATGTGCGCGCCGAGCTTTCTGAGGTATTGACAAGTGATTTTATGCTGCTTGCAAGAACAAAAGGTTTGACTCGCTCACAGGCAACGATTCGCCATGCAATGAGAAATTCCATGGTTCCGGTATTCCCAATGATTTTGGGAGAGTTTGTCGGTATCTTAGGCGGATCTCTGATTATTGAGACGATCTTTGGTGTACCTGGTGTCGGCCAGCTGTATTTAAATTCTATTACAGCACGCGACTATAACTTCTTTATGCTGTTGTCTGCATTTTATACACTGATCGGACTTGTATCAGGACTAGTAGTTGATATCAGCTACGGCTTTATCGATCCGAGAATCAGAATGGGGGAACGATAAAATGGCACGCAAAAATACAGATTATACAAATATCCCAAAAGAAAAATTTGAATTTTTTGACCGCAGCGAGGCGATTCATGACAAGAAGCTTGAGACAAAGCCGGTTGGTTATTTCAAGGATGCCATGATGCGTTTTTGCCGCAATAAGAGTTCACTGACAGCAGCAGTTATCATTGCACTGCTTCTTGCATTTGCACTTATTGTTCCGCTTGTGTCACACAACAGTTATACGAAATCAAAGACTGATACAACATATCTTCAGTATGGAAAGCTGCTTCCAAAGTCAAAGCTGTTTTCATGGGCAGGCTGGGATGGCGCAAAGAGAGAAACAATCAGCAGCGACATGTATGCATATTATGAGGCAATGGAGACAGAGCGCGGAGTAAATGCGATCACAAAAGTTTATAAGGCTGATTATGAGGATTCCTCCAGCACATCAAACAGCACATTTTATGATGTAAGAGTAGATTCTTATTCCAAGATTGGTATGTTAAATCTGACGCTGACAAAAGCAGAGTATGAGGCTATTCAAGATTGGCAGGATGAAAATCAGATTCAGGTAATTTATCCGTCAGTTGACTCAAAGTCAATTCAGGCACCGAATCTGCGTTCAGATCCAAATATCTGGTATAAGTGTACGAATAAGGGTGCACCGAAGCTGGATAAGGATGGAAATATTACGCCTATTTATCTGACAAAGGGAAAAGACGGCGATTATCACAGTCTTCGTATTGCTGGAGATGATGGTTCATATCGCTATGCGACAGTAACAGGTTCTTCAGCGTCAATGTCATTTAAGGTTCGTGTAGATTCTCTTAGCTATTTTCAGTATCGTTACGGCCATGAGCCGATATTCTTGTTCGGAACAAATGCTTACGGACAGGATATCCTGACAAGAATGGCTGAGGGTGCAAGATTTAGTCTTTTGTTTGCATTGATTATTTCTGCAATCAACTTGGCAATCGGTGCTGTTTACGGCGCAATTGAAGGCTTCTATGGCGGAGCAGTCGATATGATTATGGAGCGTATTTCAGATATCTTAAATGATGTTCCATTTATTGTAGTAACATCATTGTTCCAGCTGCATCTGGCAAGCAAGGTCGGTGTTGTGCCATCTCTTTTGTTTGCGTTTGTACTTACAGGCTGGATTGGTATGGCAAGCAAGACGCGTATGCAGTTTTATCGCTATAAAAATCAGGAATATATTCTTGCTGCACGCACACTTGGCGCCAAGGATTCACGTCTGATGTTTAAGCACATTTTCCCAAATGCAATTGGAACCTTAATTACAAGTGCCGTGCTTACGATTCCGAGCGTTATCTACTCTGAGTCTAACATGACATATCTGGGAATTGTAAATCTGGATTCTTCGAATATGACATCACTTGGTACCATGCTTTCACAGGGAACCTCGATGCTTACGACGTATCCGCACATTATTTTATTCCCGGCAATTTATATTTCCCTGCTGATGATTTCCTTCAACCTGTTTGGAAACGGACTGCGGGATGCCTTTAACCCATCCCTGAGAGGAACGGAGGAGTAATTTAGAATGGAAAAGAAACTTTCAGTAAATAACCTGGTTGTCTCATTCCGTACACCGGCAGGAAAAGTACAGGCGGTACGAGACATCAGCTTTGATTTAAATAAAGGAGAGACACTTGCAATTGTAGGAGAGTCTGGTTCAGGTAAATCAGTAACCTCAAAGGCAATTCTTGGAATCCTTGCAGGAAACTCCATCATCGAGGGCGGTTCAATCATCTACGATGGTATGGATCTGTTAAAAATTGGTGAGGATGATTTTTACCGCATCCGTGGTGATAAGATTGCAATGATCTTCCAGGATCCGCTTTCAAGTTTAAATCCGATTATGCGTGTTGGAAAGCAGCTGACAGAAGCGATGCTGTTAAAGGGAAAGGCACATCAGAAGGCCAGCAGAAACTCCTTTAATCAGACACTTGCGCTGCTTGAAAAGACAATGACAGCGGCAGGTACAGACAGCACAAAGGCGCACACACTTTGCCAAAACTTTGATAAGTTTGAATTTAAGCATATCGAGATTGAGCAGACATACAACACAGCGCATGAGGCTGCAATCGAGGTACTTGACGATATTACAGATGCATTGTTTCATATTGAAAAGAAAGCACTCGATGATCCGAAGTATACACTTAAGGAAATCGTGCGCCTGTCAAAGCTTACACCAAATGATTTTGTTGTAAGCAATGATAAGAGCAAGCTTGAAGCTGCCGTAAAGACACTTGAATCAGTGATTCCTTCTGACTGCAAGTCAAAAAACTTTACAGCATCAAAAGCGCAGCTTGAGATTTTGCAGGGCATCATGACAGAAGCACTTAAAAAAGAAAAACCGGATTTCTTTAGTATGGGTTACTATGCGCAGTTCTCTGGAAAGTCTGTGCCAGTTTCTATGCCGATTGATGAGCTTAACAAAATGATGCGCACCTATCTGGAGGAGAGCTTCTTAAACGAGTTTTGTGAGGAAGCATCAAAGGCGCTTTCCTTTAGTGCAAAGGAATCTGCAAGGAAAAAGAAGGAAGCAATTGATGTGATCAGTGCAAACAGAAGCATCTTTGACAGTGATTCCTGGGATGTGAAGTCATGTAAAGAAGCTGCTGAGAAGATGATTCAGGCAGTAGAGGCTTCAATTGATCCTATTGAGATTCATAAGGATGGACTTGCATGGACATTTGCAGGAAGCATCCGTGCTTCACAGGAGCATTATTTTGGCGGAATTGATAAAAATAAAGCTGCTGCAAAAAAGCACGCAAAGCAGCAGAAAAAATATGATAATCTGACTGCAAAGGGAAAACAGCCAACATGGAAGGTAACACCATCTACGGCAGTTGACCTTGAGCTTGAGCAGGATAATGTAAGAGAACTGTTAAATCGTCTGACAGAGCATTATAAAGAGGATTTGGCAGAGCAAAATGAAGTTGATTTTGCGAAAAAGACAAAAGAGCTAATTGAATTTTTCCGTGAAAACGCATCCGGCGCTGTAAGCCGTGTGACAAAGGAAATGGCAAAGTACAAGGCATTAAAGCTTTTGGAGGAGGTAGGTATCTCCGAGCCTAGAAAGCGTTATCGTCAGTACCCATTTGAGTTCTCAGGCGGTATGAGACAGCGTATTGTTATTGCAATTGCACTGGCAGCTGACCCAGATATTTTGATCTGTGATGAGCCAACAACAGCACTTGACGTTACGATCCAGGCGCAAATCATGGAACTTATCAATCACTTAAAGGAAAAGCGTAATCTGTCTATTATCTTTATTACGCATGATCTTGGTGTAGTTGCAAACATGGCAGATCGTATTGGCGTTATGTATGCAGGAAAGCTTGTTGAGACTGGAACAGCAGATGATATCTTCTATTCACCGGCGCATCCGTATACATGGGCACTGCTTTCTGCCATGCCTGATGTTGATACAAATGATCGTCTTGAAGCTATCCCGGGAACACCGCCGAATATGATTTATCCGCCGGTAGGAGATGCATTTGCAGATCGTAACAAGTATGCGCTTAAGATTGATTTTGAGATGCAGCCGCCGATGTTTAAGATCAGTGATACGCATTATGCGGCAACATGGCTGCTCCATCCGGATGCACCAAAGGTAGAGATTCCAAAGATCATCACCGATCGAATTGCACGAATGAAAGAGAAGGGAGGAAAGTCCAATGCCTGAAAAAAAGAATGTGGCAAGCTCACAGGAGACTCTGCTTAAGGTAGAGCATCTGTGCCAGTATTTTAAAGAAAATAAGGCAGTGGATGATGTCAGCTTTGAAGTGAAAAAGGGCGAAGTATTCGGCCTTGTAGGAGAGTCCGGCTGTGGAAAGACTACGACAGGACGTTCCATCATCAAGCTTTACAACATCACTTCCGGAAATGTATACTTTAAGGGAGAACGCATCGCAGCAGGAACTGGCTCCTACAAGTGGGAGATCGAGAAGGCAAAGAAAGCATATACTGCCTTAAAGAAGTCTGGTGTGTCCGGCGAGAAATTAAAGGATGCAAAGAAAAAGCGCGATGAGGTGATTGCAGAGCAGAAAAAGCAGATTCGTCTTGCGCAGGAAGATCAGAAGCGCCGTCGTGCCGTAACAGATATTCAGATGATTTTCCAGGATCCTATTGCATCCATCGACCCGCGTATGACCGTGCGTCAGATTATTGCAGAAGGTCTTGTTATCCGTGGTGAGAAGGATCAGAAAAAGATTGATGAAGAAGTATATCGTGTACTAGAGCTAGTTGGTCTTGTGCGTGAGCATGCAGGCCGCTACCCGCATGAGTTCTCCGGCGGACAGCGCCAGCGTATTGGTGTTGCACGTGCGGTTGTTATGAATCCAGAGCTTATCATTGCGGATGAGCCAGTTAGTGCACTTGATGTTTCCATTCAGGCACAGGTTATCAACCTTCTTGATGATCTTCGTCATAAGATGGGACTGACAATCTTGTTTATTGCGCATGATTTGTCTGTTGTAAAATATTTCTCAGATCGAATCGGTGTTATGTATTATGGAAAAATGGTAGAGCTGGCCGACTCCGATGAGCTGTTCAAGCATCCGCTTCATCCATATACAAAATCACTTCTGTCTGCAATTCCGCTTCCAGACCCGCACTACGAGAAGCAGCGTCAGCGTATAAGCTATGTTCCGTTAAAGGAGCATGATTACACAGTAGACAAACCGTCATTCCGTGAGGTTGCTCCAGGCCATTTTGTACATTGCAACGATGCCGAGTTTGCACGTTACAAAGAGCAGATGAAAGGAAATTAAATGGAGAAAAAAAATATAATCCGTTTAATAATCCAGATCGCAATTGGCCTTATTATCGCAGTCGGTGTTATGACATCGCAGGGAGCGTTTGCAGAAGGTGTATCAGCTGCAGACCGTATCCTTGCAATTGGCAATGGCTTTTCTGTCATTGCACTGTTATATATAAGCTTTGGTCTTCTTGTCTGGATATCCACTACTGGTGTGCTTGATATTTTCTCCTTTGCACTGCAAAAAGGTGCTCATTTTCTGATTCCGTTTTCCACACGGGAAGCGAATGGAAAATTCTACGAGTTTAAGGTAGAAAAGGCCAAAAAGCGAAAGCAAAAAGGCAAAGGACAATATATGACACTTCTTGTGGGTCTTGGATTTTTGATAATTGCAATAGTGCTAACAGTCGCATGGTATGAACTGTAACAGAAAAGTACAAAAAATATAAGATTTTATTTCATTGACATATCGGAAAAAATCTATTAAACTATCGGAGAAGTAGGTTTTTTAAAGTTTTTGACGCGGCGGCCTGCGGGTTGCCGCGTAATTATTTAACCAAAAAAGAAAAGAGGGTGTTTTATGTTTAGTGGTCGATTGTGGAATCTGTTTATCGACTCCTTCCCAAAGATGTTCATTCGCGGCCTGACCGTCACCATTCCGTTAACCGCAATCGCCTTTTCGTTGGCAATGGTGATTGCAGTCATAGTTGCGTTGGTGCAGTTTGCGAACATCAAAGTGTTAAAGCAGATTTGCCGCTTTTATATCTGGATCTTTCGTGGTACGCCATTGATTGTCCAATTGTTTATTGTGTTTTTTGGATTGATGAATGTTGGTCTTGTACTTGAGCCATTTCTGGCAGCGGTGATTGTATTTGCCTTAAATGAAGGTGCCTATGGCGCTGAGACAGTTCGTGCGTCACTTGAATCGGTTCCGTCAGGTCAGTTGGAGGCAGGACAGTGTGCAGGTCTTTCCTATCTGCAAACGATTTTCAGAATCGTTTTGCCACAGGCGATGCGTACGGCGTTTCCGTCCTTGTTCAATGCATTGATTTCCATGTTAAAGGATACTTCATTGGCAGCGACTATTACCGTAACGGAAATGTTTAAGGTGTCGCAGCAGATTGTAGCAAGAACCTATGAACCACTTTTGCTGTATTTGGAGGTCGGTCTGATCTATTTGATCTTCTCAACTGTTCTGACAAAGCTGCAGAGTATTGGTGAGAAGAAGTTAAGCTACTATGGCAGAAAGGAAGGGTAATACATGCTAGAGATTAAAAACATTAAAAAGTCATTTGGTCAGACACATGTCCTTCACGATGTAAGCCTTTCTGTCAACAAGGGAGATGTGATTGCGATTCTTGGACCTAGCGGATCAGGAAAGACAACACTTCTTCGCTGCCTGAATTTCTTAGAGAAGGCAGATGGCGGAACAATGACATTTGATGATGAGACGATCGATTTACATAAGGTACCGAAGCGCACAATTGCGCGTATTCGAAAGAAAACGGCATTCGTATTCCAAAATTATAACTTGTTTGCCAACAAAACGGCATTGCAGAATGTAACGGAAGGCTTGATTGTCGGAAGAAAAATGCCAAAGGATGAGGCAAATAAAATAGCACACGAGGCATTAAAGAAGGTTGGTATGGAAGATCGAAGTGATTACTATCCGTCTCAGCTTTCAGGTGGTCAGCAGCAGCGAGTGGCAATTGCGAGGGCGATAGCAGTAAATCCAGAGATCATTTACTTTGATGAGCCGACATCGGCGCTAGATCCAGAGCTGACGGTAGAGGTGCTTGCGGTTATGAAGCGGCTTGCACAGGAAGGAATGACAATGCTTGTTGTTACTCATGAGATGAACTTCGCGCGAACAGTATCAAATCGTGTAATTTTCATGGAAAAGGGCGTGGTTGTGGAACAAGGATCATCGAAGGAGTTTTTTGAGCATCCTAAGGAAACGCGCACGAAGGAGTTCTTGCGAATCTTTCAGGAGTAATTCTTGCTTGTAAAAGCATTTCTGATAAGGAAAATATCTATCAGTAATGCTTTTTCATAAAATAAAGAGGAGGAAACTATTATGACAATTAAGAAATTAATTCCATGCACATTAACAGCAGCAGTGCTTGCATCTGCCGCATTGACAGGCTGCTCTTCAAAGGGTACATCTGATAAGAGTACTACAGCTGCAAAGACTTCTGCACAGGAGACAAAGGAGACTGCCACAAAGTCTGCCGAGACCAAGGATACTGAGGCAGGCAGCAGCGAAGTAAATACAAGCGCAGAGGCAAAGAGCGAGGAAGAATCAAAGAACGCCGAGACTGAGCTTGGAAGCGAAGAAGTATCTACAGAAATCGGAACCGGCGAGTCAGCAGATGATCTTTTAGCACAGATTAAAGAGCGCGGAAACATTGTTGTGGCAATGGAGGGAACATGGGCTCCGTGGACATACCA
>RRZT011562788.1_pt1 | contig 10081 bp, 15 predicted proteins | sample 2165551 | NCBI WGS metagenome assembly RRZT01 (sample SAMN10456910, study PRJNA506462) | wastewater metagenome | biome: wastewater; feature: sludge; material: wastewater sludge; isolation source: wastewater sludge with Escherichia coli K12::gfp cells carrying plasmid... | place: USA: Moscow, Idaho...
AAGTCCATCTTTACCTGTTAGTTTCTTACCATTTCTAAACTGATTTAATATTTCATTAAAATCAAATTCAAATTGTTCTTCCATATTCAATCCTTGATATTATTTTATCAGATTGACACGGAATTTCTAACAGTCCCTTTAATAAATAATTTTTTTCTTTTAACTTAATATTCTTCTTTTTTAAATTTCTTATTTCAGATAAAGTCAAAGAAGTATTTTTAAGTTGTAAATCAATAGATTTAATTTTATCCTCTATTGTTTCAGGAAAAACAATTTTCTTTTGTTGAGATTCTTTAAAAATGATTTTATCTATATCACTTATCTTAAATTGGATATTCTTTTTTTCATTATCTGATATTTCAGAAACTACAACGCCATGAACACTTGAAACATAAACAAAATCCTTTTGTACATAAACAACACAATAACATTTTAAATCATTTTTGAATTTAACAATATCATCTTTATTTATTATTTGATTTTTCATTTTAAAATCCTATTTGTTGAATTGTTTTAACTACATTAATATATTTGAATTCACCCGTTTCTAAATCTATATACTCCTCTTTATCTGTATATACAAAATCTGTTAATGTAGCTGTATCAATACTGTTATAAGAATCTTCAATTTTTGCTGTATATATTAATTCTTTTTTATGTTGTAAATCACAAATTAGTCTTCTTTCATATACTGGAGCTTTAATTTCATTATTTAAAAAACCTCTTTTAATCATTTCATTTTTAGCAATTTTAAAATGTAAAGAATCCGACAAACTAGAATCTTGATTTAATTCAAAAAAGTACTTTTCAAGTTGATAATCTTTAAGTTTTGAAGCAACAACGGGAAGTAATATAAATTTACTTTGAGTATCAGAAAAAGTGTATTTTTCAAATTCATTGATATAAACATCAAGAGCCTTTTTATATTCATGTTTTTTATATAAAAGTTTAAAAGTAGTATTAGATTTAATTCTTTTATGAATTACAGATTCAGCGTTTTTTTCCCATAAAATCACTTCATCTACTTGTTGAGTATCAAGGTTATATCTCATGTAAGAGTATGTGTTATCATTAAAAATTCTTTTAATTAAATTATCTCTATATTTTTCCGATACATCAAAATAAGAAGAATTAGAAGTAAAAAAATGTCTAACTTTTCTATAAACTGTAATAGGTAATTTAAGATTTCGAGAACAACAAAACCGTCTAATATTATGTTTCATATACCAATATGAAGCGTATTGAATTGATTTATCATTTGTATTCTTAAAAGTTTTTGTTACATATTTCATAATATAAGCAACAGCACCACCTGCAGAGTTATACCAAGTATATTTAAAATCAATAGATTTTTTATTATTTCCCCATTTTACCTTATCTGTAAAATACTCATAATATTTGTTTTTAACTTTTAATATATACTCTTTTGGTAAAAATAACATTGCATGAAGATGAGGAACAGATGTCTTATGCGGTTCATAAACTCTAAAATACATTAATGAATTACCAGTTTCTTTTTTTAATTCTCTAAATACATTTAAAGAAGTAAATCTGTTAAAAATTTGCGTTAAATCTTTAGCAGTTTGATTTGGATTAATTTTCAATTGACCTAATCGGTCAATTTTATGATATTTTGATGGAGCAGTAAGAGTGACAAAAACAGGATAAAGATTTAATTCTTTTGCATAATCAAAAATAGAGTTAATTCGATTATTCATTTCAGCGAAATATTTATCAGGATTTAAATTTGCCGAGTAAGTAAAATCTAAAGCAGTTTTATTTTCTCCGAAATCGAAATCAGAAAGATATTTTAAAATAAAATCTTTTTGATTTTTAACTTTTGTATCTAAATATTGTATATCTTCTTTTGTTATTCCATACATGTCTTACCCCTTATATTTTCATTACGTAACTTTTTTAAAAGTAATCAAGAACTTCCACCGTGGCAGACAAGCTGCCACTTGTGAAAGTTAACTACTTTTAATGATAGAGAGATTTTAAGTATCCAATTACTCAGATACAACCCTATAAACTATCATTTATATTCTTTTATTAGTTCGGGGCTTGTAAACCCATTTTTACGACCTAATACCTCTTACTTAAACTTATTTACATACTGTAAAAATGTGTCCTATATTTTAAATCCTGATTGATAATCCGTAAATGTTTTTAATTGAATATAAATAGTGTTATATTCATTTTTTAAATGTTGTAATTCATTTAAATGAAATCTAAAATAATTAACTGAAATAGAATCAGTTTTTAAAATCAATTCTTTTAAATTATCTATACAGAGAAGTAATTTTGTTTCTTGAAGAACTAAGTTAGTGTTTAATTCATCTATTCTTTTTTTGAAGTTCATTTTTTAGCCTTTTATAATCTATTTTCTTGAATTTCATTCATTACACACAAAATGTCACCTATAGTCATTTCTAAAACAACTTGAGACATATTGAGTTCAGGTGTCAATCCTAATATATTGTAAATACTTCTTAAAGCTATTTGATTAGTTTTTTTATTTAAAATTCTTGAAGTTGATGTATAAGAAATATTTTTTTGTTCACAATAAAGTTTAAGATTTTTACCTCTTTCAAACTCTTTTTTTAAATCATAAAATTCTATAAGTAAGGTTTCTAATTTCATTTTTTAGCCTTTAAAGCTTTTCTTTCTCTTTTTTCTTGAGCTAAAGCAATTTTTTCTAATTGTGTTTCTTCTGGTTGTTCTCTTTTATATTTACCTTTATTTAATTCCTTAATTTTTTCCCTATAAACTGATGGATCAAACATTAATCCATTATTCATTTTTTATCCTTTTTTTTAGGAAAAGAAAAAAATTCTTCAATATCAAACAAAAGAACATAATTAGTAAATAACCTATTAAAATGAAAATAAATAAATTGTAAAATCTTCATTTCTCACCCCTCTATCTTATTTGGAACAATTACATTAAAGTTTTTAGTATCAAAATCTTTTTCATTTATTACCTCAAATACAATGCTTAAATTGTTTTTATTTAAATCTGTACTTTCATATTTAAAAAGCCAACCAAGATAAGGAATATCTGCTAAAACTGGAATTTGTGAATTATTAGTTATATATTCTTTTTTATTTATTCCAGTTAATACCAAAAGCTTATTAATAGGTAAATGAAAAGATTGTTTTATAAACTTTTTACTTGTTATTGGTAAATTATCTGTATTAGATGTTAGATTAGAAACATCAAGTTCTAAATCTAAATAAACATTAGAATCTTCATAAATGTGTGGAGTTACTGTTATTTGTAAACCTATATCTTTATAATTATAAGATGATGTTGTCCTTGTATCATCATTATCAACTGTAACAGTTCCAGACTTATAAGGCACATTATTAACAACATTAAAAATAGTCGGTTTTTCATCGCTAAGAGTAAGAACTGGATTAGATATAAATTCACTTGTTCCAGTTTCAGAAAGATATTTTAAGAAAGTATAGAAGTTATCTTTTTTTGAAGTTGGAACAGTATTATTAACAGAGAATGGATAAGAAACTAGATTAAAAAATAAGTTTGTAGAATCTTGAAGATTTATTGATGTTGTATCAGAGCCTAACTCTTTTAATTTATCTAAGTTAGTTTCTAGGATAGTTACTTTTAATTTTAGTTGTTTTGGTAAAGTGTCGATAGCTTCAATCGTGTTTTTAATAGATACAAACTCATCTTCTTTTGAAGCAATTAATAGAGTTTTTGAAGTTGATATAAACTCATATTTTATTGAATCATATACTTTTAAAAAATTTTGTATATCTTCAAATTTTACAAAGTTTAATTTAATTGGTCTGTATTTAACTTGTTCAAGGTATATATCTCTTTTTTTAACATAATAAAATTTGTCAGTTTGTACAAGCTCTAAGCCTTTTAAATTTACTGCTTTTCTAAAAACATCTAAATAATAGTGTTCTTGATTGTTTACAATAAAAACTATATTTTGCTCACGTAAATCATCATCAATTAAAATATTAACATTATTTGCTTCACTTGTAAAAGTTGCAAAATCAATTAAATTCATTTCTAATTGTTCGGCTTTTAAGTTAGTTAGGAATGCCAACAGTAGGCATAAGTGAATTACCATCTTCTTTATTCTCATTTTGTACCCCTTTTATAAAATTAAATTTTTCCTCATTTGCTAATAAGTAAATAACAGTTCTATTTTTTTCAAACAACATATACTTATTTGATTTATCCATATCTTTTGAAATAGCAATTAAAAAAGGCATAGGAATCTCAATAGTTATTTGTTTATCTTGTTTGTAATAACAAAAATCTTTAAAACAATTAAATTTATATAGTTTTAAATTTGTTGTATCTTCTTCAATTTTTGTATTATGCATAATAGGTTGATTATTTTGATTATTAGGTTGTTGAGTAGTTTGGTTAATTGGTTGTTGTATAGATTGAGTTTGATTAATATTTGTTTTTGGTTCTTCTTTTTTTGGTTCAGGAGTTTTTGAAGATATAAAAAAATAACCTACTATAAATAAAAGGATAAATAAAGCAAAAGCAATAATTAAAAAGTAAACAACAATAGATTTTTGTTTATTATTTTCGCCTGAACCATAAAGAGAAAAAATATCTTTTATAATAGGCAATCTTTTAACATTTACTTTTTGAGTCTTAAACATTTGAGAGCCAGAATATTGATGATATATCATACTAATATTTAAAATTTTTCTAGAGCTTGGAATTGATTTATAATAAAATTCAGTAAATGATTTATATTTTTTATTTACCAATGGTAAATCTTGAGTAATTAAAATTATATCTTGGAAAAAATGTCTATGATAAGAAAGCCACCAGATAAGAACTTCATCATCTTTATTTAAAAAATTATGACATTCATCTAAAACAATTAAAGTGTAAAAAAAATCTTCATCTTTAACAGCTTCTTCAAGTTCCGAATCTGTTTGACCTAATTTATAAAGGTTATGTAATTTAGTTAAAATAATTTTAAATTTATTAAAATCTAGTTCTTTAACATTTTCAAACTTATCAAATTTAAGTTCATTTATATTTGTTAAACAAGATTTATATTTAGTTTCTGAAAGTGCAAAAGATTTAAATTTTTTATTATCTTTTAAATCTTTTGCAAAATGAATAGCTATGTTAAAAATTCCATAGTAAGACTTTCCAGAACCAGGTATTCCCGTACAATATTGAATCATAATAAATTACTTTATAATTAGTGCGAATTCAGTAACTGATTTATCAATAAATCTATAAATCTTAACACCAATGCTCAATAAGACAACATTAAAATAAGTAAAATAAACTAAAAAAAGAGTAGGTCCAACTATATCAAAAGCATCAAAAAAACCTACTGCATCAAAAAAAGAAGAAACAATTACTTGTAAACAACCATCACCACTTATTGAAGAACCAGTTGCTAAACCTTGCAATTTAGTAATAATAGTTTGAACAGTTGTGTATGTTGTATTTAATAAACTTAACAAAACAGTTATAAAAGAAACTAATAAAGCAAATAATAAAGATTTATTAGTTGCAAACATAATAGATAAAGCGGTAGCTTTACCAAATTTAGTAATTAAAAAAGTACCAATCCAAGTAATTAATTGAATCAAAATATACTCCTAGTGTAATTGATAATAAGAAAACACATTCTTAAAACTTCAATTAACATAAGAATTTGAATAATAAGAGAAGTAATAGGTTTAATATAAATTAATGGAGAAATAAAATCCATAAATACATTATTACCACCAAAAACAGAAACTGTAAGACAACGCTCAAGATTAACACTATTAACAATATTTCCAATTGGATTAAATGTAAAACCTTGTTCATAAATTGTTTGAGCATTAGAAATCTGATTTGCAAAAGTATTGTAAGAATTTCTCATATCACCAAGCAAAGAAGTAAAACCAGTATATGAAGAATCAGAACCAGAACCTACACCGTCAAATTTACCTTGTAAAATTTGTCCACCAGCTGGAATATCATTTATACCTGATTTAATAGAACCTAAAGATGTATCAATAGAATTTAAATTTGTGTTAGCTTTACAAAGTTCTTTTTGTTCAAGTGTTAAACCTGAATCATTACAATTCCCAGCACCAGTTGAAGTTGTTGGGGGTGTTGTTGTACCAGTTGAGCCTGAACCACCGCCAGAAGTTCCACCAGTTGTTCCAGTTCCTGAATCTGTTTCAGTTGTTCCACCAGTTCCGCCAGTTGTTACAGAACCAGAAACCCCACCACTTCCACCAGTTCCAGAAGTTCCGCCAGTTGAGCCAGTTCCACCAGTTCCACCAATTGAGCCAGTTGAGCCAGTTGAGCCAGTTGAGCCAGTTCCAGAAGTTCCGCCAGTTGTTCCAGTTCCAGAAGTTCCACCAGTTGTTCCAGTTCCAGAAGTTCCACCAGTTGTTCCAGTTCCAGAAGTTCCGCCAGTTGTAGAACCACCACCAGTTGCTGGGGGAGTTGTTGGCGGTGTTGTTGTTACTGTTCCATCACTGTGTGTCGTTGCTGTTGAACCGTCCATATAAACACGAGTTTTTGAACCATCTGAATTGGGTTTTTCGACTGAACAATCAGGATAAACAGTTGTGCCATTATCACCAGTCACGGGTTTTGAACCGTCGGGAATTGATGGGGAACAATTCCAAGTATTAAAATTTACACCAGTGCCACGGTTAAATGCGGTTGCAGTACTAGATGGAGCATAACCCTCTAAACAATTAGGAATATTCCTACCATCTTCTGGGTCAGTTGTTGTTCCGTCACTATTAGGAATGGGAGTTGCTTTATTTGTGTTGGGGTCGCAGGTATAAGCTTGACCGTCCTTTTGAAATAAATCACGACATTGCGGACCGCCATAAGGGTCAGGATTAGGAATTATATTAAGTCCACCATTAGAAGAATCGCATTGAGCTAAGCCATATTGAGTTAAGATATATTCTTGCGGACAAAATCCACCATTATCTGGTTGTGGATTATCAGTATCCTCTAAAGTTACTCTATAAATTGAAGTTCTTGTATTAACGTAACAAGTACCACCATCAACCCATGCGTAACTAACGGAATGTTGTTTATAAACATTATTACTTTCATCCGTATGAGAATAAGACCAAGCAGAACCACTTTGACAAGGTGCAGAGTCAACGGGATGCCTTGTAGTTTGTCCAAATATTGTACTAACATGAACCATTGAAAAAGAATGGCTATAAGCTAGGATTAGAAATAGGATTATTTTTTTCATTATTTACTCATTAAAGACAAAGCACCAAAAAGCGGTACTAAAACACTTGTAACATAAACAAAAAGAGAAATATATTGATTTACTAAAACATCACTTGTAAACTCAATAACAGTTAATTCAATCATTTCTTGAACCTACCTTTATAGTTAAAAATATAGAGAAAAATAAAATTGTAAAACCTATTAAAATTCCAGTTAATGAAGATATAATGATTTGGTTATCTGTACCTTTTGGAGTACAAATATTATAAGTAAGACCATTAAGAGGCTGGTAAAAAGATGAATAAGTAAATTTATCAATATTATTTGTTAATTGAGATAATAAAGAATCTGCATAAGTAATAAGTGCTTGAGTATCATTATAATAAATAACACGGATATATTTTGAATTATTTGGAGTAGTATATTCAACAGTAAATTTTTTTACACATCTCCCATCATGTACAGTATCAGCCTTTAAAGACAAAGCAAAGATAAATATTAATAAGAAAGTTTTCATTAAAACATTTCCAAAGCTTTTCTAATACCCCACAAAGTAGCAAGGAATACACCAAAAGCAGTAAAGAAAAGTGAAAAATTTGTTATTGATATTTGAATCATTTTAAACCTTTTTAAATAAAAAAAGGGGAATTAACCCCTTTAAATTGCCTTTTGTCTTTTGTTATTTAACAAACGATAAAGCTTTTCTAATACCCCAGATAACACCAGAAGCAACAAGAACGATAACAGCGACAGCCATAGCGTCAGCAGTATTTAAAGTTAAACCAGTTAAAACCATTTTTCTTTCCTTGAGTTAAATTTGTGAAATGTAAGTAAACGCAGATACACTTCATCAATTGAACTTTTCTTTTTTCTTTTCGTGGAAATATTTAATAATGTTCAAATATTTAGACTTTTCTTTTTTATCATTTACACACTCCCGCCCTTATCGGTTAGGCACACATTTTAAAAAATTACAGTCAAAAATATCTATCGAACAAACATATCTTCTGTATTTTTTAAAATCGTGTTCTTAATCCTAGAATCTAATTTTAATTAGCCTTTGGATTTAAATCAATAATTTTTAAATTGTTTTCATTTATTTTGTAAGTTGTTTTTTCTTTTGTGTTTTCGATTGGAACTAAAATATCTTTTCCCTTGTATTCTTCAAAAAGAGCTAATTTATTAGCGATTTCTTCCTCTGAATCACACTCAATATTTAAGTATTCAAATACTGTTTTATCATATTCTTTATCAACACCTTGTAATGTTTTAACTGCTTTTTTAGTTACTATGAATTTTAATTTAACAGAATGACCCCAAGTGATTGGTTTATTTTGGTTATCTGTACCTTTTCCAGCAACTGTAAAATCTAATTCATCAAGTTTCCCATACATATATGTTCCATGACTTGACAACAACGGTGTTTTAATTGTTTCTATTTTTTGCATTTTCTTACCCTTTTTTGTTTTTAATTTACCCCTTAAAATTACGGCTAATAAAGGGGTAACTAAATTAGCCGAGTGAGAAAACCCACTATTAAATCAAAATCAATTTGACTTAGTAGAAAGTTTATTTATTTAAAATATTGGAATTTTGTAAAACTATTGGATTTTTTGATAAGATACGAATTGAAGTTTGCATTTGTTACCCCTAAAAATGTTTTATCTGAATATTGGATATAATCCAGTAATTGGATTAATAATCTTATTGTTATATAACTTAAAGTTTTATTAATTATTGGATTATTAATCTTATTATTAGATTAAATATATAAATAAAGGATTTAAATGTGAAACTAACAAGAAAAGATAAAGAAGAAAGAGCAGAAAGATTTAATATCTCTGTGTCAACTTATTACAATTGGGAAAAAGAAAAACCTGAATTAATAAAAATTATTGAACTAGGTTTGGAATATGAAAAAATTAAGTGTGAAAATAAAACAAATGAAGCTTCACACGAAAAGACAATAGAAACAATTTTTCAAAAACTTGAAGAATTAGAAAATAAAATAAATAAAAACTAATTTGTGCGTTTTTTGTGCAATTTTTTTATAATATTTTTATATATAATAATGATACAAAAAAATATTATGATTATAGAAAATGCGATTTTATAGGGTTTTTATATATAAACTATATACAAATTATCTACCATCTCTGTAAACTTTTGTTAAGAGATGGTACAATTTTACTATGAACTATACAAATTCTCCAATTCACGAAGTTACTTTTAATAAGCAAAAATATTTTATAAAAAGAGACGATTTACTAAATCATAATTTCTCAGGGAATAAAGCTAGAAAATTTTATTATTATTTGATTAATGATTTTCCAAACATAAAAAGAGTTGTATCTTTTGGTTCAAGTCAATCAAATGCAATGTTTTCTTTATCTGTTTTATGCAAATTGAAAAACTGGCAATTTGATTATTATGTTGAGCATACTGCATCTTTTTTAAAAGAAAATCCAATAGGAAATTATAAATATGCACTTGAAAACGGGATGAATATTTTTGAAGAAAAATTACCAGATTTCTTTGATGAAGAAACTTTATTTATAAGTGAAGGTGGAGCTATAAAAGAAGCTTCTTTTGGAATTGAAGTTTTAGCAAATGAGATAAAACTTTGGGCAGAAGAAAATAGTATTAAAAATCTAAAAATATTTTTACCAAGTGGTACGGGAACAACAGCACTTTATTTGCAAAAATATCTTCCTTTTGAAGTTTTAACAAATCCTTGTGTTGGGGATGAAGTTTATTTAAAAAAACAGTTTGAACTTCTTGAAAAAGAGAATCATCCAACAATCGTAAAGATGGAAAAAAAATATCATTTTGGAAAACTTTATAAAGAGTTTTA
>RRZT012393632.1_pt1 | contig 10081 bp, 7 predicted proteins | sample 2165551 | NCBI WGS metagenome assembly RRZT01 (sample SAMN10456910, study PRJNA506462) | wastewater metagenome | biome: wastewater; feature: sludge; material: wastewater sludge; isolation source: wastewater sludge with Escherichia coli K12::gfp cells carrying plasmid... | place: USA: Moscow, Idaho ...
AATGATGAAAAATTAATGATTACTCCAAAAGTATACATTAGTAGAATTACAGATAATAGCATACGTTATAATTCAGATGCTTGGGAAGTAGATGGTGGTGTTCCTGTATCAGATTTATTAAAAATGTATTTAGCAGGTATTACCCAAAGAAGGGAAGTCAAAGAGCTTGCAACATTGACTAAGACTGCAAAAAGTTTAGCTACCTATTGGTTTAAAATTTTAGAATTATTTAAAAAATATATAGACGATAATAAACTAAAATATGATGAAGTTGTTTCGCTGTCAGAGGAAAAAAAATACATCCTTATAATTGATGAAATCAATAGAGCCAATTTACCTGCTGTACTAGGTGAATTAATTTATGTATTAGAATATCGTGGCGAAAAAGTAGAAAGTATGTATGATATTGATGAGGATAATTCTTTAGTTATTCCTCCAAATTTGTTGATTATAGGAACGATGAATACATCAGACAGAAGCGTTGGTCATATTGATTACGCAATAAGAAGACGTTTTGCTTTTGTAGATATATTACCAAAGATTTTAGATGATGAAAATTTTGAAGCTGATTATTTCAAAAAAGTATCCGAATTATTTATTGCAAACTTTGATGAATATGTTGAAAATCAAGAAATAATACTTGTGAAGTCTCAGTATTTATCAGAAGAATTTAGACCAGAGGATGTTTGGTTAGGTCACAGTTATTTTATTACGAAAGATATAGATTTTGTTACTCGCCTTAAATATGAAATTAAGCCAATTTTAAAAGAGTATATCAAAGATGGAATACTAAAACAATCTGCCGAAACTTTCATAAACAACTTATTGTTATGATAATTGTAGGAGAACAATATGGCTATAAAAAACCAAAAGCTTTGGATAAAGATATTTCAAAGCATCATCCTATATTAAATAAGCAACCTTACAGTAAGGAATTTAAGCAAAAGAAAAATAAGTCAGTTTGTTTTCAAATAGATTACAACAAAATAACTGATGATTATGAGTTTCAAACATCATATTTTGTTGGGGTTGATTGGATTGTAGAAAATGAACTATCGATATATATTGAACCAAAAGTTAACAAAAACAATATTGAAGTTAGTTATCTAGAAATGTTGCTTGAGGCTTTAAAGGAAACTGAAAATCTTAATCATTTAGATCATCTATGTGAAATATATTTTGATAAACCTACAATTACAATAGACCAAAAACAAGATTTATTATCACCATTGTTGGTGGTTCAATACCTTCATTTACTTAAAAGAATAGTCCAAAAAGGATTAAAGAAAACATATTATCCTGTTGTAAAAAATCTTAATGCTAAAGTTAAAGGTAAAATTCTTGTAAATGCTACTATCAAGAACAATCATACAAAAAGCAAAATACTATACAGTTATTGTAAATATGAAGAATTTGGTCTGAATTCAATAGAAAATAAAGTTCTAAAGAAAGCATTATTATTCTCCCAAAAAGCCATTCAAAATTTTAGAAGTGTTGATACATCAGCTTTAAATAGTTTGTTTAATTATATTCAACCAGCTTTTATTCAAGTAGATAATGAAGTTCAAGTAGAAGAGTTAAAAACTATAAAACCAAATCCACTATACAAAGAATACGAACAAGCATTGAAATTAGCAAAACTGATACTCAAAAGATATAGTTATACCATTTCAGAAATCAATCCAACTAAAATTCAAACACCACCATTTTGGATTGATATGAGTAAACTATTTGAATTATATGTATTCGCAAAACTAAAACAGCGTTTTCCCGAAAAGAATGAGGTAATCTATCATAAAAACATTAATTACTTAGAACTAGATTTTTTAATTAATTCTAAAAGAGAAAATATTTTTATGGTAGTTGATGCTAAATATAAACCACAATATACTGATAGAAAAATAAACAAAGAAGATATTAGGCAAGTGGCAGGATATGCTCGACTAAAAGAAGTATATGATATTTTGAAAGTTGATTACAATAAAAATATTGACTGCTTGATTATCTATCCAAACTTGAATGAAGGGAATGAAGATTTTGTAAACATTAATTTTACAGTAAATCCATTAAAAAAGTATGTTGGCTTTTATAAATTAGATATTAAGTTACCTTTCTCAAACAAAACAATATAGTATAAATAATAAACAATGCAGCTTTACGATAACAAATATACTTTTATAAAAGACCTTGGCAACGGTGGATTTGGCAAGGTGTTTTTAGCGAAAGAAAAAGTTTCAAATCGCTTTGTGGCAATCAAGCAATTATTAAATACGAACAAATCAGAACAAGAAGATATAATCCACGAAATTGAAACAATTTCAAAGTTCGACAATCCCAATATTGTTACCTATTACCATCATTTTTGGGAAGACGAAGTACTATATTTAGTAATGGAATATTGTTCAGGTGGTAGTTTAAGAGATAAATTATCTTCCAATTCAATTACTACTTCAGAAACAATTGAATGGATACAAACATTAGCTTCGTGTTTAAGAATAATTCATAAAAAAGGTATAATTCATCACGACATCAAACCAGATAATATTGTTTTCTCTCAAAACGGAACAATTAAAATTGCTGATTTTGGTGTAGCAAACAAAAACATTGGTACAAGAGCATATATGAGCCCAGAAGCTTTTAGCTGGGATGTAGATAGTACAAATGATCCAAGAATTGATATTTATGCTTTAGGAGTTACGTTAATGGAATTATTATCCAAACAAAATCCATTTTCCGGTTTATCGAGAGAAGAAATCATTGAAAAACACCAATCAGCAGATTTTCCAATACTACAACTTCCAAATTGGCAACAAGAAATAATTTTAAAAGCAATCAATAAAACACCAGAACTAAGATTTCAGTTTATGATTGAATTGGAAGAAGCTTTAAAAGCCAAATCCGTTCCTATTATATTCAACAAAGACAATCTAAAAGCAGCCGAATTAATAGCATTAGCCGATAAAGCCTTAAAAACCAACAAGTGGCGAAATGCTTTAAAATTTTTAGAACTAGCTCACAAACAATACGACAACAATGTTGCAGTATTACTAGCGTTAGGTAAATACAATTTAAGAATTCAAAAGATTGATGCAGCAAAAAGTTTTTATGAGAAAGCATTGAAACTCAATCCGAGATTAGACGTTCAAAAAGACTTGGGTTGGATTAATTTAGAAGTAAAAAAATATCCAATTGCAATAGGATTATTATCAGACCATCTTCATAGAAACCCAGCAGATTATGAAGCGTATAATCTATTAATTCGTTGTTATTACGAAACAGAAAGATACGAAACAGCAATGGAACTTTCCAAAATGATTATGGAAGCAAATCCATCTTTACCTTGTTTTGCAAATAATTATTTTATTGCTTTTGTGTTAAATAGTAATGGTAAATCAATTCCTCCAAAATCAAAATCAGAACAAAAAGACAATCCATTTATTGAATATAATCTCTCTGTGGTTACCGAAGAAGAACTGAGCCATAATTTTAAGAAGAAACCAGCATTAAAATCAAAACTACTATTTATGGACTTTCAATTCAACACTTTGAAAGAAAATACAATAACAATATTAGAAACTAACAATAAAATAGACACTCCAAATTCATTCAATAATCCAATCTTAAAATTTGGAAGAGAAGAATACAATCAAAACGACATTCAAGTATCAGGTTCAAATGCAGTAAGTAGAAGACATTGTATTATTATCAACACTAAAGATAATGTTTGGTTATATGATTTAGAGAGTACCGGAACAGAAATAAACGATACAATTGTAACCAATAAAATTCCTTTAATTGGTCACAACAAACTAAGAATAAAAGACATTTATTTTACACTAACAACAGATAAAAGCAAACTACTATAAATAAATATGCTACAGTTACATACAATAAATCATAATTAACTATGCCATTATCTCATTCATCTGCACAAAATCTTCGTATTTCACCACTACAAAATTAGCTTTTGGACTTGCTGGAGATAGAAAACAATTCGTTCTGAATGCACTAATTATATTGCAAAATCAAGTTATAAAGGTCAATTAATTGCTATTCTCAATAAGTATTTGACAAGATAAATGGAGTATGGTTTAACCTTGACTTTAATTTAAAATATTTTTCTATATTTGTAGAGAAGTGAATGCTTCTCCAAGTTTTAAAAAATTATATACTATGCAAAACATTCCTAGTGTTGACTTGCGTGATTTCCTTTCGGATGACCCGAAACGTAAACAAAAATTTGTAAATGAAATCGGAAGTGCTTTTGAGGATATTGGCTTCGTAGCGTTAAAAGGACATTTTTTAGACGACCAGTTGGTTGACGAATTGTATGGTGAAATCAAAAAATTTTTCACATTACCTTTAGAAACAAAACGTAGTTATGAAATCCCTGGAATTGGAGGACAAAGAGGTTATGTTTCTTTTGGAACAGAGCACGCCAAAGGCAGAAAAGAAGGAGATTTAAAGGAGTTTTGGCACTTTGGACAATATGTGCCTGCAGATTCAAAATATGAAGCTGAGTATCCAGAAAACGTTAAAGTAAAAGAACTTCCCCGTTTTAATGCTGTAGGTAAAGAAGCCTATCAAATGCTAGAAAAAACTGGCGTTTATGTTTTAAGAGCTTTGGCTTTACACCTTGGCTTAGATGAATTTTATTTTGACCAGTATGCCAAAGACGGAAATTCAATCTTACGACCTATACATTACCCACCAATCACAGCTGAACCGGCTAATGCGATTCGTGCTGCTGCGCATGGTGATATCAATTTGATTACTTTATTGATGGGAGCCCAAGGAAAAGGACTACAAGTACAAAAGCACAACGGAGAATGGATTGATGCCATTGCTGAATCGGATGAATTAGTTATCAATGTGGGGGATATGTTATCACGTCATACGAATAACAAATTGAAATCTACTATTCATCAAGTAGTCAACCCACCAAGAGAATTATGGGGAACTTCCCGTTATTCTATTCCGTTTTTTATGCATCCGATAAGCGACATGAAATTAGATTGTTTGGAAAACTGTATTGATGATGAACATCCAAAACAATTTGAAGACACTACTGCGGGGGCCTATTTATATGAACGCTTAGTAGATTTAGGATTAATCAAAAAATAATTCTTAATTTTACGTCTAGTAATTAAAAGACATTGAGTTTACTTAATGTCTTTTTTTCTTTTTGTTCAACATTGAAGCACTAAAAGAGCAGCTTTGATAGATTGAAAGAGAAATTGAACACGGATAACACTGATTTAAATCCGCATTATCTGCGTTCCATTAAAACGACATGAAAGCAGTATTAAAACATAAACTATGGACTTACAAGACCAATTAAAAAATCTTTTTCCTGATCACGAACCATTACCTGAAGGACCTATCGAAGCAGTGGCGCACGAATTATACATTCAAAAAGAACCTATGATTTGCAAATTCGAAAAACGAAAAGGAAAAGCAACCACTATAATCGAGGGTTATGAAGGAACCGACGAAGATTTTAAAATTTTGGCCAAAGAAATCAAAATCAAATTGAGTGTTGGCGGAACGTTCAAAGACGATTCTATTATCATTCAAGGGGATTATCGCGATAAAATAATGGCTATTCTAAAAGAAAAAGGCTTTAAAGTAAAACGTGTTGGAGGCTAGAAAAAGTATTCAATAATTAGTGTTCAGTGGAGCAACTTTAATCCTTAAAATTAAAAAAAAACAATGATACAATCATCCGAATTAATATTAAATCCTGACGGTAGCGTCTACCATTTAAATTTAAAACCAGAACATATTGCACACGATATCATTTTTGTAGGTGATCAAAATCGTGTGGAGAAAATCACTCAATTTTTTGACAGCATCGAATTTTCGACTCAAAAAAGAGAATTCAAAACCCAAACCGGGATTTTTAAAGGCAAACGAATTACGGTAATGTCTACAGGAATTGGTCCAGATAATATTGATATCGTTATCAACGAACTCGATGCCTTAGTCAATATCGATTTGCAAACCCGTAAGCCAAAAGAAAACCTGACTTCTTTGAACATTATTCGTATTGGAACTTCAGGCTCTTTACAAGCGGATATTCCGGTAGATAGTTTTGTAATGGCAAAATTTGGATTGGGATTAGACAACATGCTGCGCTCCTATTTGATCGACGAAGTTTCGATTCCTGAAATGGAAGATGCTTTTGTAAAACACACCAATTGGGATTTGAGTAAAGGAAAACCATGCGTGATTGCTTGTTCCAAAAAACTAGAAAAAATATTCGAAAGCGATAAAATACACAAAGGAATTACCACAACAGCTGGTGGTTTTTACGGTCCTCAAGGCCGTGTATTGCGATTGAATATTCAAGATGAAGAATTGAATGCTAAAATGGATAATTTTGAATTTGGTGACAACCGAATCACAAACTTAGAAATGGAAACTTCAGCAATTTATGGGCTTTCGGCACTTTTAGGACATCATGGATTGTCATTAAACGCGATAATTGCCAACCGTGCTTCGGGAACTTTTAGTGCAGATCCTTACAAAGCAGTCGATGAATTGATTGCTTACGCCTTGGATAAATTAGCGAATCAATAATAGAAAGTTCATTTTATTTTGGAGCTGATTCCTGCTCTACACTGTATCTTTTATGCTGTCTAAAAATTGCTGAGTTCCTCGCAATGACAGCACAAAAGGATGCCGTTTCGATCAGGGCTAAACCGTTCAACATCAAATTTTCAATAAAAGCATGAATCTTATTTTAGAAACGGACCGATTTTTACTAAGAAAAATACTGCTTCCCGATGCCGAAACTTTATTTGAAATAAACTAAGGTTCATCATCAAAAGGAATAGTAGAAAAAATTGGACTGAAAATGACCGAACAATACATGGAAGACGGCGTTGCTTGGAATTCGTACGAAATAAAAAACCCCAACCTATAATGAAAACAATAAAAATAGCCGGAGTTCCGGAACATTTTAATCTTCCTTGGTATTTGTCAATAGAAAACGGAGATTTCGAAAACCAAAATCTCGATTTACAATGGACTGATGTTCCCGAAGGAACCGGAAAAATGTGTCAAATGCTTCGTGAAGGCGAAACGGATATTGCCGTAATCCTAACCGAAGGAATCGTAAAAGATATCGTTGCCGGAAATCCGAGTAAAATAGTTCAGGTATATGTAGAAAGCCCTTTAATTTGGGGGATTCACGTGGCAGAAAAATCAAATTACAAAACATTAGCCGACTTAGAAAACACCAAAGTAGCGATTTCTAGATTGGGTTCTGGCTCGCAATTAATGGCGTATGTCAATGCCAATAATCAAGGTTGGAAAACAGAGAATCTTCAGTTCGAAATCGTAAATACAATTGATGGCGCAGTCGAAGCTTTGACAAACGGAACCGCTGATTATTTCATGTGGGAACGTTTTATGACCAAACCATTAGTTGATAAAGGTATGTTCCGCAGAGTTGCTGACTGTCCTACACCTTGGCCTTGTTTTGTAATTGCGGTTCGTGAAGAAGTTTTAGAAAAAAATCCCGACCTTATTTCAAAAATTCTTTCCATCATTAATCAAACAACAGAGGAGTTCAAAGATATTCCTAGTATTGACAAGACTTTGGCTCTAAAATTCCATCAAAAAATTGAAGATATTCAAGAATGGTTGTCATTGACAGAATGGTCTCAAAAATCACCATCAGCAGAAATGTTAAACAAAGTTCAAAATCAACTTTTTCAACTTAAAATTATCGATAAAAAAGGTACTTTTGAGAACATCGTAAAAACAGTATAGACCACTGTTTTTATTTTCATTATGATAAAAATAAAAGAAATTAATTTTCAGGCACTTAAACAAAAATTTCAGGTCAAAAAACCATGGGATGATGTTATCATTTTTGTACTGAATATATTGATTGCCATACCTCTTTTTATCATTCTGCATCAAAATTTAATTAACCCCAACTGGTATCTTAATATTGACAGAGTCATTCTTTTTATCGTAATGGTGGTTATTATTCAGATTATTCTTCGATTTCTGCGAACGATAATTATTTTTTGTATTGTCCTATATGTGTTGGTTTTAGCATACGGTTCTACTATTGGAAATTATGGATTTAACAACGTTTATGAAGATTATAATTCAATCATGTACACGATGTCTGACAATCCCTATCCACAGGATATTATTATAGCCAAGTTGCTCCCGTTTCCCAATAAATCAAAAATTATCAATGCCATAGAATATGAGAATTCTAAAATCAGGAATTTTGCTGTTATGGCGACCACAAAACATTTTAAAAACATAAAAGGGTATTCTGATTACCGAACAATTATTCAGTGTTTTGCTGTTTTTAAGGAAATAAACAGCCGTTGGAACTATGTGAGTGACCCAAAAGCACACGATTATATTGCTACAGCTACGGAATCACTACTTTATTTTTCGGGTGATTGTGATGATCATTCGATTTTAATGGCTGCAAGCATTAGAGCTATTGGAGGAACTCCCCGATTGATACATACCAAAGGGCACATATATCCTGAAATACTCATAGGATCGCAAGCTGATTTAGAAAAAGTAAACTTTCTAATCAAAAATGTATTATTCCCAATTGAAAGTAAGGATAAAAAACTCTTTTATCATGTGGATGAACGCGGTCAAATCTGGATGAATCTCGATTACACGGCCAAATATCCCGGCGGCCCTTTTATGTCGGAAGAAATTTTAGGTGCCTTGACATTGGATTGATCTCTTATTCTTCTAAACTCTAAAAAAATCATTTTCGCTAGTCATTTTCGATAAAAAAAGACATAAAAAAAACTCCTTAATTTCTTAAGGAGTTTTGTGGGCGATGAGGGGTTCGAACCCCCGACCCCCTCGGTGTAAACGAGGTGCTCTGAACCAGCTGAGCTAATCGCCCTTTCGGATTGCAATGTCTTGCGTTATTGCAAGTGCAAATATACAGCTAGAAATGGTATTTGCAAGTACTTTTTGAAAATAAATCAATATATTTTTATTTAATTTTGTTTAAATACTCTTTTACAGCATTTTAAATAAAAAATGAATCTGTGTCATTTTTTTGTATTCACTTCTTATAATAGTACATTTGTTTTATAAATAATTAAAATGGCAAGATTTAAAGAAAACGATTTACCAAATTCAAAAATTACTGCAAGTTCACTGCAAAAAGCAATTGTAATATTTAAATACGCAGGAAATCACCGTTGGAAATTCTCTGTAGGCTTAGTTTTTTTATTATTTACAGGAGCAACAGCTCTTGCTTTTCCTAAATTGATGGGAATGCTTATTGATTGTGTTAAAAATAAGAACAACGATCAAGCCAACATGATTGCAGGAGGGCTAATTCTAATCTTATTTCTTCAATCTATATTTTCGTTTTTTAGATTGTATCTCTTTGTCAATTTTACTGAACATACCTTAGCGAATCTTAGAGTATCCCTTTACAGTAATTTAGTAAAATTACCAATGTCTTTTTTCTCGCAAGAGCGTGTTGGCGAATTAAACAGCCGAATCAGTTCTGATATAACCCAAATACAAGATACTTTAACATCAACAATTGCGGAATTTTTACGTCAATTTATTTTAATTATTGGTGGCGTTCTTTTATTGGCGAATGAGAGTATCAAATTAACATTATTGATGCTATCTGTAGTGCCGCTTGTAGCTGTGGCCGCTGTCATTTTTGGACGATTTATCCGAAAATATTCAAAAAGTGTTCAAGATAAAGTAGCCGAAAGCCAAGTAGTTGTAGAAGAAACCATGCAAGGCATCAGTATTGTCAAGGCTTTCGCCAATGAATGGTACGAAATTGCCCGTTACAACGGAAAAATAAAGGAAGTGGTCAAAATAGCTATTAAAGGCGGGAAATATCGAGGGTATTTTGCTTCATTTATCATTTTTTGTCTCTTTGGAGCCATTGTAGCCGTAGTATGGTTTGGAGTTCGCTTGAGCATCAGCGGAGAAATGAGCGTGGGGCAATTGATTTCCTTTGTGTTGTATTCTACTTTCGTTGGTGCTTCTTTTGGAGGAATTGCAGAACTTTATGCGCAAATCCAGAAAGCCATTGGCGCAACAG
>RRZT010632654.1_pt1 | contig 10080 bp, 10 predicted proteins | sample 2165551 | NCBI WGS metagenome assembly RRZT01 (sample SAMN10456910, study PRJNA506462) | wastewater metagenome | biome: wastewater; feature: sludge; material: wastewater sludge; isolation source: wastewater sludge with Escherichia coli K12::gfp cells carrying plasmid... | place: USA: Moscow, Idaho...
AGAGATGAAAATCTTTACTGATTTCGCAATACTTTTATCAGATAATATGATTTATGGTGTTATCTTAGGGACTGTGATGACAATCATTATTCAATCTTCATCTGCATCTATTGGTATTCTTCAAACATTATATGGTCAGGGTGCTTTGACTTTAGGAGCATCATTACCAATTCTTTTGGGAAGTAACATTGGTACGACTATTACTGCGGTACTAGCGTCTATTGGTGGTGGTAAAGAAGCGAAGAAAACATCGTTCTTCCATACTTTAGTAAACGTAATAGGAGCAGTATTGTTTATGATTATCATGCCTTTGTTTACAAATGTGGTGTCCTATTTCGCTTCGGCTCTTGCATTGAATAATATGATGGAAATTGCTTTTGCTCACTTTTTATTTAATTTTGTAACTGCGATTATCTTATTCCCATTCTTGAATCAACTGGAAGTCCTTATTAATAAAATATATGCAGGTACGGAAGATGAGGAGGATGAACTTGGAATTAAGACAGTATTTGAAAAATCAATCATTCCAGAATCACCAGCATTGGGATTAGAGGTAGCACATAAAGGAACACTTGAAATGACGGAGTACTGTAATAAGATTTTTGCATATACGAAGAGTTTTATTAAAACTAAAGATGAGAAGGCATTTGAAAAAGCAGATGAGTATGAACAACTTGTCAATCAATTAAATCATAAGATTTCGAACTACTTAGTCGAAGTCAGTTCTTATAATTTAGATGATGACAACAACCAATACTTAAATGATCTCATATATAGTGTAAAAGACTTAGAGCGTATTGGAGATCACTTAATGAATGTGAACCGTCACTTTATATCAATTTTTGAACAAGAAGAAGATTTAAGTGAGGAAGCGAAGACAGAACTTAACGAACTTATGGGATTGATTGAAGGTCTCTTGAATGATCTTGTGGAAGTATTAAAAGAACCAAGTCGTTATTTAGTGGATCGTATTTATGGTATTGAGTTCCAAATCAACAAGGTTGAAGAGGAAGCACGAAATGCATTTATTAACAGACTTAAAGATCGAGTTCCAATGGGTTCAATGAGTATGGCACTATATGTTGACATATTAAGTGACTTTGAACGTGTGGGTGATTATACAGTAAGTATCGTAGAGCGTGCTCAAAATTCATTATAAACTCAAGAAGTTATCTTTTGATAGCTTCTTTTTTATAAAATTTACTTTTTTCATTGACAAGTCTTCCTATCTTTATTAAAATGGCTAAAAGGAGAATTTAATGAAAAAGGGATTATTAATTATTTACAGTGGACCATCAGGGGTCGGCAAAGGGACTGTACGTGAACATTTCATTGATGATGAAGACTTGAATCTAGTATATTCAATTTCAATGACAACACGTGAACCACGTCATGAAGAAAAAGATAAAGTGGATTATTTTTTTGTAAGTGATGAGGAATTTCAAGAAGCCATTAAAAATAATGACTTACTCGAGTACGCAAGCTTCGTAGGGAATAGTTATGGTACTCCAAAAAATTATGTTGAGGACATGAGAAATAAAGGCTACAATGTTATTTTAGAAATTGAAGTAGAGGGTGCTACTCAAATAATGGATAACACAGATGATTACTTGTCTATATTCTTATTGCCACCAAATATGGAAGAATTAGAGAATCGTATTCGTAACCGTAGAACAGAAGATGAATCAGTAATTCAAAAACGTTTAAAGAAGGCTAAGGGAGAATTAGAAGTTCAAAGTCGTTACCATTATACAGTTTGTAATACAACACCAGAAGCTGCGGCAAACGAGATAAAGCAAATCATTAAAGAAAATATCGCCAAATAGACGTCCTAAGGACGGTTAGTGTCAAGTATGTGTGGGAAAAGTTAGTTATTAGGGATGAGAAGTTTAGACTACTCATCTTTTTTTAACTTCTCCAATAAAGCGCCTTTATAAAGTTTGATGTTGTTGCTTTGTCAATCGATGCTCTTTCATCAAACATCGCATAATTAATTGGTGGTAAATCTGTAACTACTTCTTCTTTCTTATCATATGTTTTTAAGAATACTTTCCTTAAGTCATATCCGTTAAGGTAAAGCATTCTATTATTTAAATATACTTTCAAATTTTCCGGATTGTATCCCTTAGGTACACTTGTAAATATTGATGCGATTGTATGTGATATTGCTCCTTCCATACCGCATCCGATAATAATTTCATTATTCATAATTTGAATTGCATCCCAATTGTTTTTAATGTATTTAATTTGGTTTTTTATAGAGTCATCTTGTTCTTCTTTTAAGATACTTTTAGAAAATTCGTTGAATTCTTTTCTACTATTTCCATAAATATATGAACTCATTATCTTGCGTATATCTCTATCACGGGTCATACGAGTTAAGGATTGTTCGAGATGGAATCGATCTAAAGCAAATACAGCTTCATTTCTTTTGAACTCATTTACTCCATTCTTAATCCAGGATGCGCCATCCCCCATGATATATATCTTTTCAATATCATCCAGCTCATATCGATCATGAAGTTTATTGTAAAAGTCTCGCCAAAAATCCTGTGTGATTGCGATATGATAGAACTTATTCGTGTACTCCATTCTATTTCCCTTATAACTCAGGCCTTCAAAAGCCACTGCGGCCTTTACCATCACCTTATCTCCATTATTACCTTGTGTTCCAATATACTTCTCATCAGCCATTATGTAGAGTGTTTTAGGAATCCGTTTGACCTTTTTAGGAGTAGGCTTATAGATTTTTGCTTTCGAGACAATATTAAATACAGTTTGTCTTGATATCGCATGATAATGTCTTGTCTCATCGATTGAGAAATTTGAGTATATTTGATTACCAATTATTTTACCTACTTTAATCATAGAGTTTTGATCAGCATAGAGTTCTACGATCATCGACTTGAGCGCCGGGTCAAAGCGATCGTACTTTGGTAGTCCAAGATATCGATCAACATGGGTGTAACACGAACCATCATGTCTTGACTGATATATTGTTCTTAAATAAGTAATTTCTCCATAGGGAGTAATTATTGTACGTTCTCGCGTATCTTTAACATAGTAGTTTTCAATTCGGCCAGGCATTGTTTTAAAAGTATCATCAATGCGTTTAATATGCTTAAGAAATAAATCTTTAGTAATTGCTTTAATAGTGGATGCGATAGACTCCATTAAGTTGGTATAATTCCCTATACTTGGAAGAATAGTAGGGTTAGTATTACGTCTCATATCTTTCTCAAAAGTTATAAGTGATTGATTAATGTGTTTAAAGTTATAAAAATGTGGTATTGAATACATGCAATAAGTTCCTTGCCATGGTGTCCAAACCTTATTATAAGAAACTTATTGCTTTTTTTCATTCCCACACTCATTTTACACGATCTTTCTTTTTAATAAATTGACAATTACTAATTTTAATCTTACGATATTCTTAATAAGTAATAAATACAATTATTAAAAGAAACATCATTATATTCAAACCAACTTTGCATTAAAGGAGGCTTTTATGAAATATTCAAGACTAATAATTTCCTTGATCATATCAACTCTTTTATTCATGTTTTCGCTCGAAGTATATGATGCAATAATCGGATCACGTTTTTATGAGAATATTTATTTTTATCATCAAAAAGGATTACTCATTGAATCTGATTCTAATTTTGATGATGCGTTTATTATTGACACCTTGACGAAACATGCTCAAGAAAATAATGTGACCCTTCATGTAGCTTATGGTAATCCTAAGCATATGATTCATTTCATTTATACTGACGATTTAAATGTTATTGATAGTTTCATACTCAAAGGAAATAAACGTATTGATTTTCGATCTTCTCACCATTATTCTTCAAACTCTAAAAATGATGCAACTCAAATTTTCAAACCGTCTCAAAATACCAGTCTTGAGGTATATCCTTTAAAAGCTTATGATCAGTTTGACTTTAACATTCAAGGAGAGTATTCCATTTATTCAAAAGATAAAGAATCCATAAAGAACTTTATTGATGACCTAAACTTTAGTTTAAAAGATTATAAACTTAGAGTTACTGATGTTGGATATCCTGAGGAAGACTTCACACAATCCTATTCTTTAGAACTAAAGGATACGTTCTTACTTATTTCTTTAGAAACCCTCTTAGCGATTTCGATTATCTTCATTGTCATTAGGAACACAAAGAAAATATCAATTTTGAGATTAGAGGGATACTCTACATTTGAAATATTTATTAAACTTATTGCTAAGACAAGTCTTATTTCTTTTTTCATCGTTCCACTCATATCTATAATAATCATGCTTAGTGTATTTTCAATATCTCATTCCGTATACAATCATCTTGATTTATACATCATACTGTTCAGATACTTTTTACTGTTAAAAAGTATTGATCTTATATTTTTAGGAATCTATTATTGGATTTTCTCACGAATTACAATCAGTGAAGGCATTAAAGGGAAGAACAACTTAAACGTCCTCTATTCATCCCTAAACGTCCTTATAATCATCTTTGTCGTCATATCCCTTATTCCATTGAATCACGCTACAGGAACCGTGTATAAGTACGTACAAGGAGAACGATACTACCGAGCCACAGCTACTTATATGAAAGACAAATACTTTATAGGTGGAACACATTCAGGGTCGGTCGCAAATGATTTTGGAAAAGAAAAAGAGCTAAAACTTATTATGAATGAATTAATCACTGATCATGGGGCTTTTAGATACGTTGACTTTATCTTAGGAGACTTAAATGAGGAATCCACATTCACATCCTCGTATAAACAAATCTCTGCTGACGTCAACTATTTAGAAAAACACGACATTAATATAAAAGCAAAACGTCAGTCTTTCGTCGTAAGCTCTGATCCTAACTACTGTGTCGTTAATAAAGAAATTCATGAGTACTGGGAGTGCATCTACAACCCGGATTTAAGTGAGTCTCTAATAAGCTACAGTCCACATTCGGATTCACAATATCCAATTTACGGATACTTCCCTAACTATAAACACCAAAAAAGTCCATACCTCTTATTCGTTGACGAGGATGAAAGTATTTCAGGGATGATTTTTGAAAATGAATTCGGATTAAAGAAAGCACAAGAAACACTTGATAGTTTGTATTTAAAATATGATATAAAACCTTTACATACGGTTGAAGATTTAGAAGCAAATATTGATGGAGATAGACGCATTATGCAATCATATCTACTCAAAGCACTCTTAAGTTTACTATCGCTAATCACCGCATATGTTTTCTTAAGTAAAGTCACCTCAGAAGTTGATTCATTAAACAATAAAACAAAACATTACATGCAGTTTGTAGAAGGTCGACATCCCCTTGCCTTTCTTTTAGAAAACACAATTAAAAATCTAATAAATTACTTAATTATCAGCATCATCGGAATACTTTTAAACGTATCGATACCTTCATTACTCGTTATTATAAGTATGATCCTCATAGCCGATACGTTAACTTATACATTAACACTAAAAAACATTAGAAAAGAGGAGGAGTAACATGAAAATCGAGATAAAAAACTTAAGTAAAAGATTTGAGTCTAAAGAACTCTTCAAGGACTATAACCTAACAATTCCTTCCAAAACCATTACAATCGTTATGGGCGATAGTGGCTCCGGTAAAACGACTCTTTTAAACATGATAGGAACCATAGAAGACTATGATGGCATGATATATTATGATGGATCATCATATGCACGAGAAAAAGAGAAACGACTCCTTCGAAGAAATCACATAAGCTTCATTTTTCAAAATTACGGTTTGATTGATAATGAAACTGTCTATGACAATTTTAAAGTGATCCAAAACCTTAATAAAAATGATCAACATAAAATTGATGATGCTTTAAGTGCTGTTGGACTTTTTAATTTCGGAAAGCGAAAAGTGTTCGAACTATCAGGTGGTGAACAACAACGAGTAGCTATCGCAAAATCAATCGTCAAAGACTCAGATTTAATTCTTGCGGATGAACCAACAGCTTCGATAGACAATGAAAACAAAGACTTAGTTTTAAAACTTCTAAACGATATGAATCAAAAAGGGAAAACAATTGTTATTGTGACACATGATCATGATATAAAGGAGTATTTCCCACAGGCTAACTTGATTTCCTTATAAACGACAACATAGACTAGTAATATTTTTGGTTAGTGATACGATATATCTTATAAAGATAGGAAATAAAAGTAAATTCAATTACATTTTTCTTAAAATCAGAAAGTGAAGGTCATACAAGTTTATATGAATATAATATGCAAAAAACTAAAATTAATAATACGATTGAGAACAATAATATTCTCTGTGAATTAACAGAATTATCAAAATTATGGTCCAAAGAAGAAAGCTGTTCTTTTTATAATGCTAATGACAATGATTATTACATAAATAGAGAACTTTACACGGCGACAATCAATGGTAAGCCTATTGCATATTTATTAGGAGACATTAAAACACTTACTGAAGAAAGTTCTTATAACAAAATCGGAGAAATAGTTTTTGAAGTCGATGAATTGTATGTATTACCCCAGTATAGAAATCAAGATGTCGGAAAATTTTTATTTAATTATGCGACCGATGATTTAAAAAATGAAGTGAATTTAATTGCTCTTCAAGCAAACTCTCAGAACTATTTAAAACTTTTAAACTTTTATATCGACAAATTAGAGATGGATTTCATTTACGCTTTATTAACAAAACGATTGTAGGAGAAAAATAAATGTGGAACTATATTTCGAGTGATCATAAAACGATTTCATTACACGATATGATTGTTGATGACTTAATACAAAATGAGGATACCATTACACTAGTTTTCAATGATGGATATGCGGTTAGAAAAGAGAATAATTTTAATACTACACATAAACATATGCATACGAGTAAATCATGTATGATCCTACATGACACTATTTTTAATTATGCAATCGATTTGGATTTAAAGACTCCAATAACTTTAAAGACGCTTTTTAAACAAAAATCGATAATCTTAAAAGATACTTATGAAAACAATCATGTGACCTTACTCTATCTCAATGAAAAATCTAATTTTTGCGAGGTAAATATATCTTATTCAAAAATACAATTCTGTTGGAATGATTATCAATGTGTCGCATGGTTTGAAGGTTGGAAGACAAATTCTCAGAAATAATATAGAAAGGATTGTTATACTATGAAAATTATTCTAGCAAGTAAATCACCACGACGTATTGATTTACTAAAAACTATTACAAGTGACTTTGAAGTCATCCCTTCAAAGTCAATGGAAATTTTAGATTTAAGTAAAGGAATAGAAGAAGGAATGAAAACTCTCGCTTATGAGAAAGCGTATGATGTTTTTAAAGTAAATCCAGATTCAATCGTTATTGGAAGTGATACTTTAATCTTCTTTAAGAATCATCCAATTGGTAAGCCTAAAGATCGTGATCATGCACGAGAGATACTAGGTACTCTTAGAGGAAAGTCTCATTACGTATATACTTCAGTTGCTCTTATTTCAAAAGATATCGAAATTAAACTAATTGATAAAACTGAGCTTATATTTAAGAACTTTTCTAATGATGACCTAGAAGAATTTTTAGACACTAACATTTGGACTGACAAATCTGGTGCGTATGCAATTCAATCTCTTGATGATAGATATGTACAATCAATTAACGGTGATACTGAAACTGTCATTGGATTTCCCACAACGATTATTAAAGACGCTCTAAAATACATCGAAGAATATTATGACAAATAAATAAAAAAGTCCCGACATTACATTCAAATATCAGGACTTTTTGTTAGTTTATCTTAATTGATCTTTCTATAGCATCTAGCTCATCTTCATCATGATCGATACAAAACGCTAAGAAATCATCTGTTTTTGGTATGGCCTGATAAACTTTAGTTTTTCTAAAATCTAATAAGGCACGTTCCGCAATGTTTAATAAATCGTTACTATTTTTATCAATGCTGACATCAAAGAGTTCTTTAATTTTATCTTCATAAATAAACTCAATATAGACAAAATTCTGATACTTCCAATCACCCGGATTATACTTTAAGCGAAGCACTGATTCTTCATCATTATAAAAACTAGCGTACTCACCTTCTCGATACTTTTCTAAAGTTTCTTCAAAACTATTTAAAGTATTAAAACTTAAATAGATCCCACTTGTTTCTGCATTACAATCATAAGCAAATGAATAAAATACTTCGTTTTCATGTTCCTTAATAAATACTTCTACTTCCTCTTCTGTAAATTCAACAATATGTTGAATAAACTTATCAAATCCGCTCATATAAACCTCTTCTCTTCTTTATAAGTTATTATAACAAATATCAAGGACCTTTACATCCTTAGTCAAAGCGCTAAGTGTTATAATTACTTTATCAAGGGAGGTGGAAGAGTATGAATGCGTACTTTCCTGTGAAGGATGAAATCTTTAATGATTACTTAAATAATAATCCTGGTCTTTTAAGTGATTTTAAACGTTCCGTAATCCAAGCTTATCCGACATATTACACTATTGATAAGAGAAATTATTTTATTCCTTATCGTATTGGCTATACCGAACCATATACTTATACATTTAGAAATGAAATTGAGGAAATCCTGACCTACTGTTTATACACAAGACATCACAATGGTTATGTTAGAGAAAAATACCTTAAAAAACTCCTCGATGAAAAACTGCTCCACGATTATGCCTTTATTAATGCATTCATTATAAGATTGCTTGGGGAATACGTTTTAGAAATATGGACTCTTATTTATGACAATAAAGCCGTCTTTAATAATATTTCTTCTTATAATTTCATAAAAGAGAATCCAGAAATTCTCAACAAAAACATCGCAAGAGCAATCACTTACTCTACCCTCTACTACAGTCACGTCTTTAAGGACTACAGACAATCTCCCGCATACAAATCCCTTCATTATTTAAGCTCACTAAACATTCTTGATACTGAGTCTGTCTATTTTTTTAGAACTTCATTTAAACCAAGAGCATCATAATTATTTTATGATCTTGAATCGTACATGTATCAATATATTTTTTTCGATGTACCTTACACGTGCTTTAATAGATTTTATGCTATGTTATAAGAGAATGAAGGAGGTTTTTAATATGAAAACACTAGTTATAAATTCGCACCCTGATTACGATGGAAATCACGCATCAAATACGATCGTCGATTTCATTCAAGATTATTTGAATGATAAGAGCCTTACGATAAAAAATATATACAACCCGGACGAAAATGTGCATCCCATTACAAAAGAGATGTTAGACATGTGGAACAATATAAACACCAGTAAAGAAACAGACTTATTAAAAAATCATCAAGAAACGCTTTTGAATGAATGGATTGAAGCAGACGTTGTTATTATTGTTTCACCACTTCATAATTTTAGTATTACTTCAAAACTTAAAGACTACTTTGATAATGTCCTAATTGTTAATCGTACATTTAAATACACCGAAGCAGGTTCTGTGGGATTGTTAGATAACTCTAAAAAAGTCTTATATGTGCAAACATCTGGAAGTGATTATTCAAAAGATTTAAGATATGTTAATGCTGATATTGCACCTCACTATCTTAGAACTTTATTAAGTTTTATGGGAATTACTGAAATGGAATTGATTAGAGCACAAGGACTTGACCTAGAAGGCGCAAATAAAGAATTGATAATCGATAGTACTAAAGTAGAAATTAAAGAATTCATAGATAACCTATAATCACTTGGCTATTAAAACATCCTAAGAAACCATCCTTTCAAAGCAGTGTCTATCAATATATTGTTTTATTTTTTTATAATTTAAAGCATTAGAATCAACATTATTTTTGAGTGTGATACGATATTTGTCGAGGGGTGAGATAATGTTTTTAAAAGAAGAATTATTAAATACGATTCATGGTAATGCAGAACGCTATGATTTAGAAAATGCATTTCCACAAGAAGATTTTGATTTATTGAAAGAAGCAGGTTATTATAAAGCTCTTGTTCTAAAAGAGTATGGTGGATATGGACTAAGCTTACAAGAAGTTGCTCATGAACAAACACGTTTAGCGATGG
>RRZT011148246.1_pt1 | contig 10080 bp, 10 predicted proteins | sample 2165551 | NCBI WGS metagenome assembly RRZT01 (sample SAMN10456910, study PRJNA506462) | wastewater metagenome | biome: wastewater; feature: sludge; material: wastewater sludge; isolation source: wastewater sludge with Escherichia coli K12::gfp cells carrying plasmid... | place: USA: Moscow, Idaho...
GACATTACCACCAACGCCAACCGTGAATATTGAAGAAAGTCACCATAGAGCGCCCAAACATCCAGATATGCCGCCAACCTTTGCGCGATGCATGACCACCATGATGAACAACCTTCACCTGAGGGACATAGGCAATCCGGCTGATCTTTCCTGCACGTAAACTGATGTCAAAATCTTCAAAATAGAGGAAAAAACGTGGATCAAAGCCGCTTAGTTTCTTGAATACTTCACTTCGGAACAGCATAAAGCAACCACTTACAATGGGTGGCCCCCACAATACCTGCAGTTCATCCAATTGGTCAGCCATCTCATAACGAGCTAAACGCTGAGCAAATAGTTGCTTAACAAAACGTGGAGCAAAGCCACGTAGTAACAAATCCAACACGCTTGGGTAACGTTTGCACAACCGCTGCACTTGGCCATTTTCCCAAGTAGCAAATGGAGTCAAAAGGCCGCAGTCAGGGTAGGCATCCATAAACGCCAAGGCATTCCTCAGTGAGTCCGGCGCGACCTCCAAATCGGGATTTAATACGAGGTGATAGCTCGATGAATCTAACAGAGGTAATACACGATTGTGGCCAGCACCGAAACCGGGGTTACAGGGATCGGCGATTAAATTAATTGGATAATTTAGCCCTTGAAATAAATCATCATCGGCACTTAATTCAGTAACGGGTGAGTGATCTATCACCGTCATAGATATACTATCACCCACCTTACATTCATTAACCGAGAGCAAAGAACGACGCAATATTGCAATATCTGGCTTATATGCTACAAGCAGAATCGTTAATACTGGATTTTTTATGGACTTCATAATCAATCTTAGAGATCAGAAATAGCAATCTCAGTTAAATGGCCATGCTCAAGTAAAAACACGCGATTGCAGTACTCTCTTATCAAATCAACATTATGAGATGCAAACACGAAAATCTTTGCAGAATTTATCATCGAATGAATACGATCTTTACTTTTTTGCTGAAAGTCCGCATCACCAGTGGAGAACATTTCATCTAACAATAATATTTCAGGAGTTACCGCAGTCGCCACCGCAAACATCAAACGCATTGTCATACCTGATGAGTAGGTACGAACAGGTAAATCAAGAAAATCCCCCAGCCCAGTAAATTCGACTATATCAGGAGTCAGAGCTTTAGCCTCTTTGTGCGCTAACCCTAACATCATGCCAATATTGACTATATTGTCATAACCAGAGAGTTCTAACTCTAAACCTGCGCCGATTTCAAACACAGTAGCTGTTTTACCTTGGCGAATAACCTTGCCTTTTTCTGGACTATAGATCCCCGCCATGGTACGTAGCAAAGTACTTTTACCAGCACCATTATGGCCAATTAGTCCAACGGCATCTCCTTCTTTGAGGGTAAAAGAGACATTATTAAGAGCCGTAATCACAGTCGTATTACCGGCATTCTTTTCAATAGTACCTCCTGTCGCGATACGTACCAGTTGATTACGCAATGACATACCACGGCTGTCATAAATAGGATAACGCAGTGTTACATTTTGAAATTCAATTTTAGCCATAATTTATACCCAGAAAGACAGTCTGTGTCCGCGCAGACGATAGAAAAGATAAGTAACCAAACACCCTACAGCTAAAATACCCACCACAATAACATATGTCTTAACATCGGGCACTTCACCTAATATAGGCTTTCTGATCACCTCGATAAAATAACTTAATGGATTCAACCAAATAATATTCATATTCTCTGGTAAGCGATCGGCACGAAACACTACTGGGCTAATAAAAAAGAGCAATGGCAGAAAGGATGAGATTAGATATTCTAAATCTCTATACCTAGCACCAACCATTCCCAGGAAAAAAGTAATCCAAAATAAATTGGCTAAAACTAACAAAAAACCAGGAATAACTAATATAGCATTTAAAGTTAGTTCAACATTGAAGTAGAGAACCACAATCAATACAATTACTAGATTGTGAGCAAGGTTGATTACATGGCGCGCTAATGCTCTGATAACAAAGAACCAATGTGGAATAGAGACATTACGAATAACCGAAGATTGACGAATGAACGTGGTGGCGCCATCACCAACTGCCCCTGAAATTAAAAACCAAATAATCAAACCAATAGAAAGAGATGGCACAAAAGTATTCATGTCTTCTTCAAGTAAAGTGCCCCACACCAAACCAAGACCAAGCACACCTACCATACTACTCAGTGTTAGCCAAAGTGGGCCTAGAACACTTTTCTTATATCTAGCCTTTGTATCGGCCCAAGCAAGATATAATGCATTATTAAGCAACATAGTTCACCATAGTTTAAACGACTTATTAAAAAAAGTTATTTTGAATAGACTTACTAAAAATTTCTTTATCCAGCCACAATTTTTCAATGAGAATTGTCTTTTGTGATGGATAATTCTCTCAGGATTAATAATTGCATCCATACTTATAAAAGCATTCGCTTGGTGCACAATACGAATAAAAGAAGAAATAAATTGCTTCGGTGATTTCACAAAAGTGACAAATTTGTTTTTGCCTTGTGCGCCAACTTTGTTGTTACTATGCTGACGATATTTAATAAGAGGTTTGTTTAAAAAATAATATTGGCCATAGTATTTCGCCAAGATAGCTAACCACCAATCATGCATCACTATTTGTTGAATATTGATATATTCTAAAGTATTACGAAGTAATAAAACCATTTCTTTATTGAGCGCAATAGTTGCCCCTTGCACACAATTTCTGAACAAAATAGAATCATCTTTTAAGATATTACAGTCTAATCCTTGGTAGTTAAAAAAACTTGGGCTAAATTCTTTACCATATTCATCAATTAATACTGCATCGCTAAACACAATAGTAGCAATATCTACAGAGGTTTTCTCAAAGACAGAGAAATACTCAGCGACTTTGTCTTCACGCCAAACGTCGTCTTGATCGGCTAAAAACAACCAATCTAGCTCGTCGACATCCATTGATAAAATAGCTTGGATAAAGTTTTTCACAACACCTTTGTTTCGATCACTATGATAAGTCAACTGTCCAACTAAAAATTGAGATTGTAATTGTTGAATTTTCTGGCACGTTCCATCGATAGAACCATCATCAAATACAATAATAGAATAATCATTAACCCCTGCAAATTTAAACGCATGCTCAATACTCAACACTTGTTCTGTGATGTATTTCTCACCGTTGTATGAGCAAAGCACTGTTTTACATGAAATCATTGAGCATCCAAATAATGAGCTAGGAATTTTTTAGCATTTTTGATTTTAGTAGGCGAGTAAAACTATTAACTAAAGGAGCCACCTCTTTCGCAACATAAAAACTAGCTAATACACAGAAGACAAGGAGCGCAACTTTTTGTTGATAGTCCAAAGATCGGTAGTCAAAAATTCTAAATACCGCATAGATTATCTGATGATGAAATAAAAATGCTAAAAATGTTAGACTAGAGATTTTGACAATAAAGTTAGAAACAATATCATTGTAGCGAATAAAGGAAAATAGTAATGACATTATAGAAAAGATAGAAACACCGATTACCAACATATATAACTGTGGTGGTAATACGTTGTATAAATATGATGAAAACACTAAAACAAATAATGAAATAATTGACAGCCAGATTTCATTGCTTCGGTTATTAATAATGTAAGTCGCAAATGTTATCCCAAACAATATTTCTGGCATACGCATAATTGGATTGCAGTTTATATATACATCAAATAGTTTATCATAAACTGCATTAAGAGAAATAAATATCGCTAATACAATCAACCAGCAATAAAGTGGAGTTTTATCAAATAATTTTTTCAAAAATGGATAAAGAAGATAAGTGATCAGCATGTATCCGGTATACCACTCCCCTACCAAATAGTAGTTCTGCATACGGTATAAGAAAAACCCATCCAATCCAATCAAGGATAATAAGAGCTTCCACCACTGACCATCACCAAATGATTGACCAACTAATAAAAATACAGCAGCAACAATTAGATAAGAAATCCAAAATGATGGGTAAATGCCTAAAAACCTCCGCTTATAAAAATCAAGGTAACTAAAGTTATCTGTAACTTTACCCTGTGAAATAGTAAGCGCAAAACCAGACAATATAATAAAAAGAGAAATGGCAATATCACCTACTGTTTGGTGTAAGTAACTTATTTCACCTATTCTTGCAACTTTAGGATCTGCATATAATAAATAAACATTATAATGGAATAAGATTACCGCCAAACAAGCAACGATCCTGATTACATCAAGATGTATTTCTCTTTTATTCATATCAATAGCCCAAATTAATTATTGTTCGCCCCAGATCGCCATAGAATCATATGCACGAGCAGGAAATACATTATACTGCGGCTTTATCCTCAGATGGTTATCTTTAATAAAACTTTCAACTTTTGTTCTTAAACTAACAGGTTTACCACTTGAACAGTTAAATACTCCAGCTTCGCCAGAGGTGATCCTCTTTGATATCTGAGTACTCAACTCATGTACATCAATAAAATCATAAAGCATTTCACCACTATTAAGTGGGAACGTTTCCTCGCCACGCTTTTCAGCATCTAAGATCTTACTGAAAATTGAATTGTTAAAAGCATCGTCACCGGTAATATAGTAAAAACGTAGCCATTGAAAATGGAAATTACTTTTCACTGCCATATCGGCAATCGCTTGCCGTAAAAAGTTTTTCGCAATACCATAGGGGTTAATAGGATTACAAGGTGTGTTTTTATTTACAGGACCGACATGATATCCAATCTCATGCATGGTTCCAGCAACAGAGATAAAAGGTACGTTTGCCTGTACCGCCTTATATATAAAATGGTAATGTTCCAATACATCATTAATGTGTGAAGATGCATGGTGATTAAAACCAGACTTCCATGCTAGGTGCAATAAAACATCACAACCAGATAGATAATCGTTAAGTTCTTCCTGTTCTAGCGAAAAGATATTCGTTTTAACAATAATTGAAGACTCAATCAATGGATGGGGCAGCTCTTCAGGTAAAATAAAGGCGACAATCTGATGACCCTCTTTAATTAATTGTTCAATCACGCGTCGACCAATAAATCCATTTGCACCAGTAATAGCAATTTTCATATCACATTCCTAAGCGATGTTTCATTTTAAGATAAATGCGTTTTAATAAACGCCCGATTCTTGGAAAACGGAATAGTATAGACCTAGCACAAGCCAGAAAGAGCGCACGGGCACTGGCCTTGATACTAGAGCCATTTACCGCTGCTGCCGAAGCGTTGGACATGTATCTCAAATGTTGGGGGTGATGAACCTGATCTTGTACTAAACCATTATGTAGGTTACTCATCACTCGCTGTGCTTTATATTCTAATTTCGCGTAGTTTTTCTCAGCCATATCAGAAGACATAATATTATATCCAAGATATCCATTGGAATGAGCCACATAGATAAATAAGCGTTCTATAACATGGGCTAATGATCCATCGTTGTGGCCTGGCTCTGAATTAAAATCATTCCATTTCCAGTTATAACTAAATAGCTTTTTCAAAGCTTTTGGTCTGAACCAAAACATAGTGCCATAAGCGGCAAAGGGAGAGAAATCATCAAATGGTACATTGATATCTAACTTCTTAGCTATTATCGTAGCCAATTCACGGTTATTAAACCAGCTGTGTCCCAATGTTGGATAGCCAATGTGTACCATTGAGGGTGCTAAAAAGCCGACTTTCGGATTATCATTTAGGAAATTAATTAGCTTAGAAACATAATTTTCATTGGGTACTAAATTATCATACATCTGATGTTTGAAATGTTCGGCTTGTGTAGCATCATTTTGCGGAGATTTCTTCGAATGTAATCGGCAAATATAATCATACTCATCGCTCAAACCTACATCTTTCATGGTAAGTAGCAATGCTCCGATATCACGGCCACGGTTTTGCTCTACCACACGAACTTCAATTTTATTAGCCTTATTTTTATTATTTTCCAAATAAAATTCGATTTCTTTTTTACTTTTTTCTGAAGCTGTTGAAATGAACAAATCATAGGAGACTGGTATATTCTCGATATAACCCATCATTTCTTCAATCATATCAGCGTAGTAAACATGTAATACGGCTGCAATTCTGACAGGTTTATTTATTCCTACCGATTTTGTTTTATCAAAAATTTTTAACAGATCAATATTGGTTGCTAGATCTTTTGGCTTAGTGGTACGCAATAAATTCTCATAGATAAGATTTACATTGTAGTTTGATTTTTCATTAATTATTTCCAAGGCACGGCGAAGATCAATGGCATTGCGATCAATCCATAAGGGATCATGGAAGAACGGTCTTCTTTTTAAGATGGGTGAGCGATTTTCAAGTGTTTGACAAACATCATTGAAAGTCGCATAACTCGATGGGTAATCTTCAGAATTTACATAAACGTCATAACCAAAACCTTTATCACTGAAATGTTGAGTGAATTTGGACTCATGGTTTACTATCGAATCAGTATAGCTATAAATCATCGGCATATTTTTCCAATATTGTTTAAATTCAATACTGGTAAACATATTTTTTCTGATTGCAATAAAATGCGATTGGATATGACGAGGTAAGATACTCTCACCAGTAAACGGATTTGGAATAACTTCTTTATGGTCACTGACACCCCAGAAGTCAACCTGTTGTGATTGTGACCATTCAAACATTTCTTCAAATGGAAAGATGGGCCCAAAGAAAGTGTAGTTTAATAAAATTAATTCATCAAAATGCTCCAACTTCTCTGGACCATATATCTCCATAGCTTCTTTGTATCCCCAAACATCGAAGCCAATATTATCACGACAGTAAACAGTATCAACAATTTGCTCTAGTTTTGCTCTTTCATTTGCTTTAATCTTTGAGTTTGAGACAAAAAATATTTCATCTACACTTTTTTTTAATTCTTTTAATTTAAAATAAACATATTCATCGACCACACCATCCTTGTCATAAAACAAATAAAATGCAATTCTCTTCATAAATAATTTCTCCCCGAAATCTGAATAGGAAATGTTAAATTAAAATTAGAGTAACTCGACTTCAGGTAATGATTTTTGCTTTTGATCCTTTTCTGATAAGAGGAGTTCATCCATTTCAGGCCATTCAATATTGATGTTGGGATCATTCCAAATGATACCGCGATCACATTCCGGAGAATAATAATTGGTGGTCTTATACAGAAATTCAGCAGTTTCACTTAATGTGACAAAACCATGTGCAAAACCTTCCGGAATCCATAACTGGCGTTTGTTTTCTGCTGATAAAGACACACCGACCCATTGACCAAAAGTAGCAGAATTTTTCCTAATATCCACGGCTACATCAAACACTTCACCAGAGATACAACGCACTAATTTACCTTGGCAAAAGGGTGCTAACTGATAATGCAGACCGCGTAATACTCCTTTGGAAGATTTCGAGTGATTATCTTGCACAAATTTAACATTACTACCGACAGCTTCATCAAATAACTTTTGATTAAAGCTCTCATAAAAAAAACCACGTGCATCACCAAAAACTTTTGGTTCAATAATTAATAAATCAGGAATAGCTGTTTTAATAATGTTCATAATCTATCCATTTACTATAAATTGTCTTTAATTAATTATTTTTTAAAATTTTGAGCAAATATTGGCCATACGCATTTTTTTCTAATTGTGTGGCTAATGCTCTTACTTGCTCAGCCTTTATGAAGCCTTTGCGATAAGCTATCTCTTCTGGGCAAGCTACTTTCAGACCTTGGCGAGTTTCAATGGTTTGAATGAAATTGCTGGCTTCAATCAAGCTTTCATGGGTACCGGTATCAAGCCATGCGTAACCCCGACCCATCATAGCTACCGACAGATTGCCTCGCTCGAGGTAGATACGGTTCACATCAGTGATCTCCAGCTCACCACGGAGCGACGGCTTCAGACTCTTAGCGATCTCCACCACGCTGTTGTCGTAGAAATAGAGGCCAGTAACCGCATAGTTGCTTTTGGGCTCCAACGGCTTCTCTTCCAGAGAGATAGCTGTGCCCTCTTTATCAAATTCCACCACACCATACCGCTCAGGGTCATGTACGTGGTAGGCAAAGACGGTAGCTCCGCTCTCTCTGGCTGCAGCGGCTTCCAGTTGTTTCTGTAGATCGTGACCGTAGAATATGTTATCACCCAGAACCAACGCACAGCTATCTGAACCGATAAACTCCTCACCCAAAATAAAGGCCTGGGCCAATCCGTCCGGGCTTGGCTGGACTTTGTATTGCAAGTTCATGCCCCACTGGCTGCCATCGCCCAGCAATTGCTCAAAACGGGGGGTATCTTGCGGCGTGCTGATGATCAAAATATCGCGAATACCGGCAAGCATCAGAGTGCTGAGCGGATAGTAGATCATCGGTTTGTCATATATGGGCAGCAGCTGCTTGCTCACCGCCAAAGTGACGGGATAAAGACGTGTACCAGAGCCACCAGCTAGAATAATACCCTTACGAGTTGACATAACTTATCCCTTAGAATTATTAATATAAAAATATTCATTTAATATTCGCTCTACACCAATTTGCCAAGCAGGTAAAGCAACATCAAATTTACTTCTAAATTTCTCGGTATTTAAATTTGAATTTTTTGGTCGCAGTGCAGCCTGTGGATAAGCTGAACTAGCAATAGCATTAATCTGTTGCACTTTTAGTATTTCTGGATATCGCCGAAGATGCTCAATAATAAATAGACCGTAATCATGCCATGAGGTCGTTCCCGCAGCACAAACATGATAAAGTCCGGATAAACTTGGATCTAACAAGGTACGATATATAGCTACTAAGGTACAGTCAGCTAGCATTTCCGCGCTAGTTGGTGCACCAAATTGATCATTGACGATCGCAATCGTCTCTTTTTCTTGACTCAGCTTCACTATGGATTTAAAAAAATTACTACCACGTAGAGAATAAACCCAGCTCGTTCTAAATATTAAATATTTATTGCAAAACTGTTGAATAAATTGTTCGCCTGCCAGCTTTGTTTTTCCATAGAAATTCAATGGATTTGCTTCATCGCTCTCAGTCCATGCAACATTTCCTTCCCCATCAAATACATAATCGGATGAATAATGAACAAATAGGGCATTTATATTTTTTGCTTCTTGTGCAATAACTTTGACAGTTGTAGCATTAATTTTCTCAGCGTTAGCACATTCTTTTTCAGCCAAATCGACGGCTGTGTATCCTGTGGCATTCACAATCACATGAGGCTTTACCGTTCTGATTGTATTAATGATGCCATTGGGATTAAGAAAATCGCCACATAAACCATTCGAATCATGACTCAATGCTGTTATTTGCCCTAAGACAGATAAGGCTCGTTGAAGCTCCCACCCTATCTGACCATTTTTGCCAAACAGCAAAATATGCATCAGGCACGCTCCCCGTAGTTCTGCTCAATCCAGGACAAGTAGGCGCCGCTTTTGACGTTGCTGACCCACTGCTGGTTATCCAGATACCACTGCACGGTTTTGCGAATGCCTGACTCAAAAGTCTCCTCTGGCAGCCAACTCAGCTCAGCGTTCATTTTGCTGGCATCAATGGCATAACGGCGATCGTGGCCGGGGCGATCAACCACATAGGTGATTTGATCGCGGTAAGAGCCCACTTTAGGCACCATCTCGTCCAACAAATCGCAGATGGTATGGACGACGTCCAGATTCTGCTTCTCGTTATGACCGCCGATGTTGTAGGTCTCCCCGACCAAGCCCGTGGTCACCACCTTGTAAAGTGCACGCGCGTGGTCTTCCACATAGAGCCAATCGCGAATTTGGTCGCCCTTGCCATAGACCGGCAGCGGCTTGCCATCCAACGCATTGAGGATCACCAACGGGATCAGCTTCTCGGGGAAGTGGTACGGTCCATAGTTGTTGGAGCAATTGGTGACGATGGTGGGCAGGCCGTAGGTACGGCGCCAGGCGCGCACCAGATGGTCACTGGAAGCCTTGGAGGCAGAATAGGGACTGCTCGGAGCATAGGCGGTCGTCTCCATGAACAACGGCAACTCGCCAGCTTGTTCGTCAGGATGCGGCAGGTCGCCATAC
>RRZT011494853.1_pt1 | contig 10079 bp, 8 predicted proteins | sample 2165551 | NCBI WGS metagenome assembly RRZT01 (sample SAMN10456910, study PRJNA506462) | wastewater metagenome | biome: wastewater; feature: sludge; material: wastewater sludge; isolation source: wastewater sludge with Escherichia coli K12::gfp cells carrying plasmid... | place: USA: Moscow, Idaho ...
CCGACCAGACCCACCGAGCCCGGTCGGTCCTCCGGCACGATCCCGATCGAGATCGGCCGCAAGTTCATGCTCGCGATCGCCTGCTCCGCCAACACGACGGGATCAGGGCCCGCGGGGGCGGCGGCGGACCAGAACCTGTACTGAAGCCCGCCAAAACTCCCTGAACGTGGGAGCGAGCAGTCGTAGATGGCGCCGTCGGTGTGGCCCTCCCAGGCGGAGGCGGTGGCCGCTGGCTGGGGGTTGGTGAGCTGGACGTAGCAGCTCTTCGAATCCGACCACCAGCCGAATTCTGCATCCTGGCAGGGCAAGGCGATCGAACCGTAGGCGCAGGTTCGGGGTGCCGACTCCCCGCTTCCGCCGCCGTCGCTGAGCGGTGTCTTGCCAGACCGACCGGGGTTGGTGGCGGTGATCTTGCACTGGCGGCCGTCCCACTGAGCGTCGGAGCCGCAGTCCACCGGCGGGCCGGCAGCAATCGCCGGGACTCCGCCCAGAAGCAACGACCCGACGGTCAGCCCAACCGCCGCGAGCGTGCGAGTCAGCATGTGCCCAGCACCTCGTCTTGATCGACGTGCACTGCACCTGACCGTTCCACCACGACCGAGCGGTGCTGGAACCGGTACGGGGGCGCGGTCACGTTCTTGCCGGTGGTGTCCAGCAGCCTCGTGTTGCTCGTGTCGACGCAGGCGTTGACGGTCCACGTTGGCAAGCCTTGGCTGTTGTTCCCGGACGCTTGAGCCGACTGAAGCCCAACGATTGAACTGCCAGACCCCGTGAGTTTCACGAGTCGGTAGCCCGTGAGGTTCTTTCGGAAGAACTCCAACGCATCACCCGAGGCCACGGTGTCGAGGTCCTGGAGGGACGCCTGGGGATCGTTGGTGAGGCGGTCGACCGTCGCCCACAGCTCCACCACGGCCTGCCTGGCGTTGACGAGGTCCTGCTCGGCGGGCGACGGCGTGGTCGACGTCGCCGTCGGGATTGGCGTCGGCGTGGGTGACCCTGACGGGCCCTGTGACGGGGTGGCGGTGCACGCGGCCAGCAGTGTCGGCAGCGCGAGGGTGAGCGCGGCCCCTCGCATGGCGTTCCTGTTCAGCAACATCGGCTTCTCCTTCACCTACCAGAAGTAAGGAGGAGGGCTCTTGGCGGACACCCCGCGCGGAAATTCTCGAACAGACTTCGTTCGGTGGAGTCGGGGGTGTGACTCGTCCAGGGGAGCCCTGGTCCTGTTCTGTTGAGTGTGTTTCCTGGGGAAGGCATCTCGAATGTGGGTGCGCTGTGGGCGATTTCACAGGGGGCGTCCCACGGAGTGAACCCCCGGTCGCGAGCGCCGAACCTGTCTTGGAGGGCACGTCGAGCGGCGACGAAGTCCGCTCCGCCGTCGCGCCTGCGGGGGTGCGGTGGCCACGAAGAGCCTTGTCGGAGTGGTCGTTGAAGCCGAGCCATTCCGGGCCGGCGGCGCGCCAGGTGCAGCGTGTCGAGTTCGGTCCGCCACCACTCCCACAACGCACGTTCGACGGCGTACCGGTCGGCTCGACGCTGCCCCACGCCGTCGGTGCCCAGTTCGACAGCGACCCCGTCGAGCTGCTCGTCACCGGTTCGTTGCCAGTTATGTTGTCGCGCTTCGACCAGGCCCATCTCGGCCAGTCGTTCGAGGACCCGCGTCGTCTGGTCGATCGACCAGCCCTGCAGCTGTGAGCACTGCACCGTATCCAAGGGCTCGGTGAGGCGCCCGTACAGGTTGCCGGCCTCAAGTCCCAGACCGGCCCGGGTTGCGAAGGCGTCGTGGGCGCTGACGTGCAGACGGTCGGCGAGCACGTTGATCAGAGCGGTGCGCAGGGCAGGGCCGGTGCCGGCGGGGCGCGGGTCCGCTTGTGACAGCATCACGCTGACCTGGGTGTGGATGATGCCGGCGGGGTCGATGGTCCAGCGAGCCCCACGCCGTCCCGCAGCCGCCCGGGTGCGGACGATCCAACCGTCGGCAGCGAGGGCGATAAGGCAGCGGCGGGCGGTTTCGCGGTCCAGGCCGCAGGTGAGGGCCAGCCGGCGGATGTCGGCCTCGACCTCGTCCATCCGGACGCCCTGGAGGTGGAACAGGCACAAGGCGTCCAGGACGCGACGCTGCGCCAGACCCGCTCGTGAGCGTCCCCACCGGCCCGGGACGGCGTCCGCCCTACGCTGCACGGTGCGGACGATCGCGGTCACGAGTTCGGCGCGGGCCTCGAAGGTCGGATCCCCTGCGTGAGTCGAGGCGGGCGCCACTGCGGCCATCGCGTGGACGGCGCGGGTCCACTGGCGACGCAACACGGCCGTCGGGGACGCCGGCCCGCAAGTTGGCCTCGGAAGGCGGGTGGCACCGGAGCGCAGGGTCCGCGCGTGTTCGAGCCCGGGCGCGTCGGCGAGGGCTGCCACGTCGGCGTAGCGCCAACGGGCGGCGGCGGCACCACACAACACCCGCCACAGCACCGACGACAGGTCCCCGGTCGGGGCTTCGTCCAGCAGCGCACGGCAGGACGCCGACAAGGGTCGCTTTGGTCCGGGGAGGAACCGCAGCCCATCGGCCTCCGCGACCAGGCGTGGCGTCGCGCGTTGAGGTGCGGGTGCGGCGGTGCGGACGTGGTCGGCGAGCCGGGCCAGCAAGCCGTTCACCTGCTCGGTGGTCACCGTGGGGTTCGTGAGGAACGACGGTGACCCGGTGATCACTTGGGAACTGCCGCCCAGGCGGTGAGGGGCGCCGGGTGGGCGGACACAGCCCGAGGTCGGGTTGACCAGCGGGGCCACGTCGAGGGTGGGCAGCCAGGCCTTGAACAGGTACGCCAGCGCCCGCACGACTTCCGCGTCCAGCGACTCACGAAGGCCGAGCCACACGTGCCGGCCACCGGTGGGCCCCGACGCGCACACCAGGTGCTCGATCCCCAGCTCGGACAGCAGGCCAGCCAGGCGGGTCGCGTCTGCGGCCGCCGCCGCAGCCGAGACCTTGGCGTCCAGGTCGGCGCACAGCAGCCGATAACGCCCCGACGCGTCCGCCAGATGCACCGCCCACGGCGTCCAAGGCCTCGCCCCGGCCACGGGATGGACCAGCGGGTAGCTGTTCACCGGCTGGCCATCGGCGTCCAGCGCCGCTGCCCGCACCACCCGTCGCGGACTGATCCGGCGAGTGATCGCCCAGCTGTCGACCTCCGCGTCCGGCAGTTCACCCCGGGGCGCGCGTGAGCCGTGCGTCATCGACGCGGCCCCAAGTCGGGGCGGCGGCGTGACAGTGGGGTCGGGGTCCGCTGCTCGGCCTTGGCTCCATCCGGCGCCGACGTGCGGACGATCTCGAACGGGAGGGGTTGCTCTGCCGTGGCTCGCGCAACAATTCGATCCCGCTCCCAGCCCACAATGCTGCCTGGTGGTGTGGCCGCTGCGGACGCTGCGGTGCGGTCAAGAGCCGCGATGGCCTTCGTCGTCATGGTGAGGGCGTGCATCGCGTCAGCGTGCAGCGCCCGCCCGGCAGGCTCCCCCGGGGGCATGAGGACCCAGCCGTGCCGGAGGGCGGCTTGGACCGTGGCCGCCCCACGATAGGCGGGCTGGGTCACGGCCGTTGCGGCGATCCAGAGGCGACCGGGGCCGCGGACCAGCGTGTCGAGAGCCTGGAAGTGCGCCACAGCAACATTCCCCGCCGCGTGAAGTCCGCGGCGCATCGTGGCCAACAACGAGGGGACGTCGAACCGCTGGGCCATGGTCTCTGCTGGCAGCCAGTCCCGACCTTGCCGCAGGCTGTCGGTGATCAGCTGGCGCAGCTGTCGCGAAGCGTGGATGTGTTCCGGATCGCGTATGCCCTCCAGCCGCACCGTGGCTGGCCACGACGCCGGCCTGCGCCACGCCACGTGGGCCTCCCGTAAGGCAGTGGTGGTTGCCGTAGCCAGGCTGAGTTTGGCCAGTCCCAGCTGGCAGGCGGCCGCCCACACCGTGCCCGCCGTCGCAGTGAGGATCAAGGTGTCTCCCGCCGCGACCTGGAGGGCCGACTGGCTCACGCGCCGGCGCGAGGTCAGGAGGTCGATCGAGGCACGCGCCCAGTTCGAGAGCGCAGCATCCAAGGAGCCATCCGGCCTGACGGCGCCAACATCGTCGTAGCGACCTCTGCGCCGTGCTGCAGGGACCATCGCAAACCGTTCCGTGCGAGTGGCCACCTCGCGCAGCACCGAACGCGGCTGCTGCAGATCACGCTGGTCCTCCAGAGCTGCCACCGACGCCGCCGCCACCGCATGGACAACCGTCACCACGTTGGCCTGCAGCCCCGCCAACGCATTCCTGTCCACCTCGGTGCGCGCCGGCCGTTCATCGGCGAGCAGGTCCGCGATCAACCCCAACCTCGTCGCTACCTCCACGACCGCCGGATCCGCGGCTGAGGATGGCTCTGGGCCACCGCCGCCGGGGCTGGTGAGCATCCCCCGGCCCACCTCGGCCAACAGCAAACGCACCGACCCCAGATCGTCCAGCCACGCCGGCTCCACCCCCACCGCGTCCAGGACGCGGAGTGCCGAGCGCGCCAACTGCGGCCACGCCGCGAGCAGCTCCAGGGCACGATCGCTCGACCCATCCTCGCCACGCCGGTCACTGAGCTCCGAGCACAGGTCCCACGCGCGGGCGTGGACATCGTCCAGCAGCGTCCCCACCGTGGTGGTCATCGGGCGGCCCTCGCCCGCACCGCCTGCAGACCGGCCCACAGCGCCAGCGGAACCACCGGCCGCGCCGCGACCAATGCCTCGGACGCCGCGTCCAACGAGGCGATCGCGTCCACGCCGGGATCGACCAGCGCGGGCTCAACACGCAGATCGGCGAACAACCCCTCCAACTCGAGGCATTCCGCCGCCAGGAACAACGACTCCCCGGACGGATCCTCTGCCGCCACGAACGCGGCCACCGCGCTCCGCACATGACCCAACGCCAAACCCAGCGCCCACGACTCATCCACGACGCCCCGTCCCTCCAGTAGCTCTCGCCAACCAGAAGTGCCGAGGAGGGGTGTTGGCGGACACCGGGCAGGACATGAGGTCTCGAGGGGAGCGGAACAAGCGCCTCAAAGTTCCCCATGAGTTCCCCGCTGAGGAACGGAAAAACCCCCTGCCCTAGTGGGAGGGGGTTTTTCGTGGTGGGCCTAACTGGACTTGAACCAGTGACCTCCGCCTTATCAGGGCGGCGCTCTAACCATCTGAGCTATAGGCCCAACACGTCAGTGACGCGGTAACGAACCTTACCGCCTCCCGGGGGCCTGCTCAAAATCAGATGCCAGCCATGGCCGCCGTACCTCACCGGCCAGCCCCCTGACCCTAGGGTGGAGGTCATGCGCGTTGCCCTTTTCGACTTCGACGGCACCCTCGTCAACAGTGGACCCACCGTGATCGGGGCGGCCCGCGCGACCCTGGAACAACGGGGCTACCCGGTCCCCGATGCCGAGGCGATCAGGGGGTTCGTGGGGCCGCCGCTGCTCAACGGCATCACTGAGGTCTTGGGCGTCCCCGCGGCGGAGGCCGCCGCCTTCCGGGACGCCTACCGCGAGATCTACACCCAGACGATGACCCAGGCCGAGGTCTACCCCGGCATCGAGGAGGCGCTCCTCGAGCTTGTCGATGCCGGCTGGACGCTGGCCGTGGCCACCTCCAAGCGGGAGGACCTGGCCCGGCGCATCGCCGAGGCGAAGGGATTGGATCGCTACTTCACCGTCATCGCCGGCGCGGACATGGCCGAGCAGCACGACAAGGCCTGGGTGATCGGGCAAGCACTCGAGCGCCTCGCCGCGGCGGGGGTGGACGCCGCCGACGCCGTCATGATCGGTGACCGTCACCACGACGTCGACGGGGCCGCTCTGCGGGGGCTCAAGTCGATCTTCGTCACCTGGGGGTACGGCCCCGAGGCGGAGGGGGCGCCCGCCTCTGCGATCGCCCATGACCCCGCCGAGTGCGTCACCCTCCTGGACCGCCTCGCCGTCTGACCAGCGAATTCGCCCGTGAGCTGACCGGAGCGGGTCTGCCGCCCGCCCGATCCTTGTGCTACCGTCGCGCTACGCGCTTGCGGCGCCAGTCGTCAGGATTGTGACTCCACGAGGCAAGACCTGAGGCGAGATCGCTTGGCCCACCGACGGGTCGGCGACAACCGCTGATCCCCAGCTGACGCTCGTCGCCGCGCACCCTGCACAACGCCCCCGGGGCATAGGGCGCGGACGACCTCTCGTCGAGGGGACGCCCAGAGAGGACCACCGATGACTGCCTCCACCACGTCAGCGCCCCCGGCCAAACGCCGGGTACGCGTCCCGGGCTTCGCCCAACTCCAACGGCTCGGCAAGAGCCTGATGCTGCCCATCGCCCTGCTGCCCGCCGCGGGCATTCTGCTGCGCCTGGGCCAAGAAGACCTCCTGGGGCACATCGAAGCCCCCGTGATCGGGCCGTTCTTCGACGCCATGAGCGCGGCCGGGAACGCCATCTTCGGACACCTCCCGCTGCTGTTCGCCGTCGGGGTCGCGATCGGCTTCGCCAAGAAGGCCGACGGCGCGACCGCCCTGTCCGCCGTCGCCGGCTACCTCGTGATCGAAGGCGTCTTCACCTCGATGTCACCCGTCGTGCTGGCTGGCGTCGTCGACAACGCGGGCGACCAGGCCACCATCAACTACGGGGTGTTCGCGGGCATCATCGTCGGCCTGGTCACAGCGTGGCTGTTCGACAAGTACCACGACATCCAACTACCTACCTACCTCGGCTTCTTCGGAGGCCGCCGGTTCGTGCCCATCGTCGTGTCCCTGGCGACCCTGATCATCGGTTTCGCGCTGAGCTGGTTCTACCCGCTGTTCAACTCCGGCTTGACCGGATTGGGACAGTTCATCGCCGCATCCGGCGTGGTGGGCGCCTTCACGTACGGTTTCGTCAACCGGATGCTGATCCCGCTTGGTTTGCACCACATCGTCAACAGCTACATCTGGTTCATCTACGGCAGCTACACCACCCCGGACGGCGTCGTGACCGGCGAGCTGACCCGGTTCGCCGCCGGCGATCCGACCGCGGGAACTCTCACCGCTGGGTTCTACCCCATCTTGATGTTCGGCCTGCCCGCCGCAGCGCTGGCGATGATCCACGTCGCCCGCCCCAAGCAGAAGAAGGTGGCCGTGGGCATCCTGACGGCAGCCGGGCTCACCGCCTTCCTGACCGGCATCACTGAGCCGCTCGAGTTCGCCTTCATGTTCGTGGCATTCCCGCTCTACGTTGTCCATGCCGTCCTCACGGGCTTGTCGCTGGCCATCGCCCATGCCCTCGACATCCACCTCGGGTTCTCGTTCTCGGCAGGACTGATCGATCTGCTGCTGTACGGCACCGCCCCCGCGGCGAAGAATGTGCCGCTGCTGATCGTGGTGGGGCTCGTGTTCGCGGTCGTGTACTACCTGCTGTTCCGCTTCGCCATCGTCGCCTGGAACATGATGACCCCCGGCCGCGCGGACCTGGCCGACACGGCGGAGGAGACGTCCGCCGCCCCCGTCGGCGACTCAGCACGAGCCGAGCAACTCATCGCCGCCTTCGGCGGGCGGGCGAACCTCGAACACGTCGACGCCTGCATCACCCGGTTGCGGGTCGAGGTCACCGACACGGCAAAGGTGGATCAGGCACGGCTCCGAGCCTTGGGCGCAGCGGGTGTCATCGAGGTCGGCAACAATGTCCAAGCCGTCTTCGGGCCGCAGGCCGACGGGCTGAAGACCTCGATCCAGGCCGCCCTGGACGCCAACCCCACCGCCCCGCCCGCCGACCTCGCCTCCGTCTCGACCGCACCAGCGGTGACGCTCACCCCAGCGTCGCCAACCTTGGCGCCCTCCTCCGACCAACCCGCTGGGTTGCTCCCGCCCGTCCCCGGCCGGATCGTCGCGCTGGAGGATGTTCCCGACCCGGTGTTCTCGTCCCACACCATGGGCGACGGCTTCGCGGTGGAACCCACCGGGGGGACGTTTCGAGCGCCCGTGAGCGGAACGTTGATCCTCCTGGCCAAGACGCTGCATGCCTTCGCCATCCGGGCCGACAACGGAGCTGAGATCCTGGTGCACATCGGCATCGACACCGTTCGCCTACACGGTGAAGGATTCACCGCACTCCAGGAGCAGGGCGCACGCGTCGAGGCGGGGGAGCCGATCGTGCGGGTGGATCTGGCGTCGGTTGCGGAGAGGGTTTCCTCGATGACGACCCCCGTCCTCCTCACCAACGGGAAGTCCTTCACCATGTCGCCCATCGACCCGGAGGCCACAGGAGTCATTCCCGTCGTGACCGTCACTCCTAGGTAGCGGGCCATCGCCGGCTCGGGCGTGCAGCACCGGTGGCGCCCGAGCCGGTCCTCACCACCCCAACTCCACATCACCATCGGCCCCAGCGAGGAGGGGACATGTCGCCCGAACCGGTCACCGTGACCAGGGTGCACAACAACAACGTCGTGTCCGGAGTCGAGCCCGACGGCCGCGAGGTCGTCCTCCTGGGCAAGGGCGTCGGCTATGGACGCAAGCCCGGCGATGAGGTGTCGGCCTCGGGAGGTCAGCGCTTCGTGTCGGATGCCACGTACCGCGCCGCCCAGCTGGCGGAGTTGCTTGCCGGAGCCACGTGGGAGGAAGCCGGGGTCGCACACCAACTCGCGGACCTCGCCCAGGCCCGCCTGAACCTTCCCGTGACCCAGGCCGTCCTTCTCCCCCTCCTCGACCACCTCGTCTTCGCGGTGAAGCGGGCGAAAGCCGGGATCGAGATCGAGTTCCCGTTGAAGTGGGAAGTCGCCCAGTTGTATCCCGATGAGTCTGCGGTCGGGCGGCGCTGCGTCGCGATGACGAACCATGCCCTCGGGATCCGCCTCCAGCCCGACGAATGGGTGGCGTTCGCGCTGCACTTCGTCAATCTGCGCTGGTCGCGTGGCGAACTCGCTGGTGCTCCCGCCTGGGCGGACATCATCGGTACGACGTTCGCCGCACTGGAGCGACAGTGGAGCAGCTCGATCGACCGGGACAGCATGGGTGCGGCCCGGTTCGTCACCCATCTGCGTTACTTGATGGTCCGGGTCGCCGAGAACCGGCAACTCGACGATGCGTCCATGGACCTGATGGCGACCATCTGGCGCTCGCAGCCGGAAACCGCAGACACGGCCATTCACCTCGGGGCGACGATCGGAGGGCGCCTCGGGCTAGCGCTCACCGGGGACGAAGTCGCCTACCTCGCGCTGCACGTGGGACGACTGCACAATGACGTCCGCTCACGCGCTCGACGCGATCCGTGATCACCGTTGTCCGGCGGACCGCCTCACCGTGGAGGACGGCACTCGCCGCCGCCCTCACCCGGACGACTCCCGCTTAGGCTCTGCTCATGACGAATCCTCGTTCCCCCGTCTTCGACGCTGACCTGCGCGTGCAGTTCGACGCCTTCCTGGACGAGCATCGCGCTGCGTTGAACGCCTGCCTGAACGACCTCACTGAACAGGAGGCGCGTCGGCATCTGGTGCCCTCGCGCACCACGCTGCTGGGATTGGTCAAGCACGGGATCTACGTGGAGCGGGTGTGGTTCGGGGAGGCGATCGGCGGCGTCCCGCGCGTCGAGCAGGGGCTGCCTGCCGACGTGTCCGACTCGTTCCTGCTCTCTGACACCGACACCATCGCGTCCATCCAGGCCGCCCACGCCGAGGCCTGCGTCGCCTCGCGGGCGGCCGTGGCCACGATGAGCCTCGACGATCTCGCTCTCGGTAACCGCCGCGGCCCGCTTCCGCTGCGCTGGATCTACCTGCATCTGCTCCGCGAACTCGCCCAGCACTGCGGGCACGCCGACATCATCCGTGAGCAGATCCTTGCCGAACGCGGTCAACGGGGAAACACCCCCTGAATCCGGACCATGCGTCCGCGAGGGCCCGGGCCAAGTCAGTCCTCGGCGGGCGCAACCCCAGTCCTCGACGGACGTAACCTCAGTCCTCGGCGGATGGAAGCTCAGTCCTCGGCGGGTGGAAGCTCAGTCCTCGGCGGGCTTGGGCTCAGTCCTCGGCGAGGGTGAGCTCCAGGCCGCCGAGGATGTTGGCGGACAGGTTGTAGAGGAACGCGAAGATGGTGC
>RRZT010351599.1_pt1 | contig 10078 bp, 4 predicted proteins | sample 2165551 | NCBI WGS metagenome assembly RRZT01 (sample SAMN10456910, study PRJNA506462) | wastewater metagenome | biome: wastewater; feature: sludge; material: wastewater sludge; isolation source: wastewater sludge with Escherichia coli K12::gfp cells carrying plasmid... | place: USA: Moscow, Idaho ...
ATCGGATGAGAGTTTACCCCTCACAAAGTCGTCCAACCGTTGTGCCGGAGCGGTAAAACCTTTGCCGCCATTGTTGAGATAAGCCAGATTTTCCACATGTTGTTGCAATTTCAACCCGGCCAGTACGCCGTATTGCTGAAATTCTTCGGGAATATCTTCGGGATGAATTTCCACCACAATGCCCGAATTGGCATAGGGAGAATTGCGCCTAGAAGCCGACATGCCATTCACAACAATGCTTTCTTCATCGGTACCGGCCGGAACAATATGCCCGCCGGGACACATACAAAATGAATATACACCGCGTCCGTTGATTTGTTCGACGAGAGCATACGAAGCGGCAGGCAGGTATTCGCTTATATTTTTAGCGTGATATTGTATATTGTTGATCAGCGACTGAGGATGTTCCACCCTCACGCCCATGGCAAAGCCTTTGCTTTCGAGTTCCACACCCTGGCGGTGAAGCATTTCATAAATATCACGTGCCGAATGTCCGGTGGCTAAAATCAACGCATTAGCTTTCAACACTTCTCCACCATTCATTTTAGCACCCACTATCCGGTCGTTTTCGATGATCAATTGCTCCAGTTTTTTGCCGAAATGAAATTCACCGCCACAACTAAGAATTGTTTTTCGCATATTCTCCACTACAAGTGGCAGATTATCGGACCCGATATGCGGATGAGCATCGTAGAGTACATGTTCATCAGCACCGTGGAAATAAAACGTATCCAGTATCTGCTGTACATTTCCTTTCTTTTTGGAGCGGGTATAGAGTTTACCGTCGGAGAATGTACCGGCTCCACCTTCACCAAAGCAGTAGTTGGACTCATGATCAATGCTCTTGTTGCGGTTGAGCTGCGCAATATCCACTTTGCGTTCCCTTGCTTCCTTACCACGTTCAATCAATACCGGTTTCATGCCCAACCGTATGAGTTTGAGGGCTGCAAAAAGTCCGGCAGGACCGGCCCCCACTACGAGCACCGGTGGTTTATTGCCTACGAATTTATAATCAATGTGAACTTCAAATTTCCCGGGAGCTTCCTCGTCCCAGAAGACTTCGACTGACATATTGATTTTCGGAACACCACGCGCATCTATTGACTTGCGCAGCGTACGGATTAAAGTGATCCGCTCGGACGTTATGCCCAGTTTTTCGGATACTACTTTTTGGAGTAATTCCTTTTTTTCGGCTTGTTCGGGAGTAAGTATAAGCTGGAGTTCGGTATGCATAATTAAATTTTTAATACGCAAAGATAATGAAATAATAAAAATAATATCGGATATCTCACGTCGCGCAATAAAAATTCAATTCATATTCTCATGATATGATTTTAGAAAAGAAGTTTCACTGAAACAAATTTTTGTAATACAATTTTAATATTAGTGTTAAAAGAACCACAATAAATCAAAACTATCTATTAAGCAAAATATTTTAAACGGTTAAAATACCTTTAAAAAAAACTTTCTGATTAATAGTTATCAGAAGCAATTATTTACAATTTAAATATATTAAAAACAGATAGGTTTATAGCTGTCAGATTTACGGGATAATTTAATTTTCAATGCAAAAATCAGGGAAAATTATTTAATCAAATTAAGCTAAACTTCTCAATTAAAATCTCTATATTTGTCCGAAATACAAATTTTTATTAGTAATCAAATATTAAATTTTATGAAAAAACTTTTTGCACTTTTATTTGCTGTGCTTTTGGTGTTTCCTGCATTTTCACAAATCCAGGTGACCGGAAAAATTGTAGATGAAGAAAACGGCGATCCACTGATCGGAGTAAGTATTTATGACACAAAATCCAGTACCGGAGTTAGCAGTTCGCTGGATGGAAGCTTTTCGCTGAAATTGCCAAGAAACAGCAATGATTTAACCATTTCGTATGTGGGATATACCACTAAAAACATCACCGTTACCGCCGCTAAACCCGATCTGGGCACCATTACGCTCAAAAGTGAGGCTATTGGGCTGAAGGATGTGGTAGTAACTTCATCTATCGCTATCCGACGTAAAACACCTGTGGCACTTTCGGTCATTGAGCCCCTGGAAATACAGGAAAAACTCAGTACTCAGGAATTTCCCGAAATTCTGAAATCTACCCCGAGTATTTATGCTACCAAACAGGGCGGTGGATATGGTGACTCCCGTGTCAACCTGCGTGGTTTCGAATCGGCCAATATTGCCGTTATGATCAACGGAGTACCTATGAACGATATGGAATGGGGCGGTGTTTACTGGTCCAATTGGGCTGGATTGAGCGACGTTACCCGTTCGATGCAGGTACAACGTGGTCTTGGAGCTTCAAAAGTGGCTGCACCCTCGGTGGGAGGTTCCATTAATATTGTAACCAAATCGACCGAAGCAAAAAAAGGTGGCTCAGCTTCCTATTCGGTAGGTGATCATGGATATAATAAAATGTCATTCAACATATCGACCGGTCTGAGCGAAAGTGGTTGGGCAATAACACTGCTCGGAGCCAAAACCTGGGGCAATGGGTATGTAATGGGCAACCAGTTCGAGGGATATTCCTACTTTCTGAACATCTCTAAAATCATAAATGATAAACATCAATTATCTTTTACAGGTTTTGGTGCTCCTCAATGGCACAACCAGCGCTACAACGGCGACAAGTTACTTATTCCCGAATGGCAGAAGCTGAAAGACGGATATCAGTTTAATCCGACTTACGGATTTGGCCTGAACGGTCAACAAAAAACCGGTAACTACAACTATTATCATAAACCACAACTTTCATTAAACCACTTTTGGACTATCGACACCAAATCAAGTCTTTCCACGGCACTCTATATGTCGATAGGTGATGGAGGTGGTTATGCATGGAGAGGTAATAACAGTTCACTCCTTTATGGTACCAATAGTTCGACAGGTATGCTCAATACAACCTATCGGGGTATTGACGGATACATGGATTATGGAAAGCTTCAGAAAGAAAATGCTGCCAGCCCCAATGGTTCGCAAGCGGTAATAACCAGCTCACGCAATAACCACAACTGGGTAGGACTACTTTCTACTTATAATAATAAATTGACTCAGAATATTGATTTCTACGGAGGAATTGACCTAAGGTATTATGCCGGAAAACACGATGCAGTAATTGTTGACCTGATGAGCGGCGGTTTCTACATTGACCCTGCCCGTGCAAATGTGAAAAACAAAGCCATAAGTGGTAATCCTTCCTTCGTGAATGAAAAATTAAAAGAAGGAGATATCGTTTATCGTGACAATACCGGTTTTGTGGTTCAGGAAGGTGGATTTGCTCAGCTCGAATACTCCAGAAACAAACTGAATGTATTCGTTTCGGGTTCATTATCCAACAGCACTTACTGGAAAGTGGACCGTTTCTATTATGACAATGAAAAATCGGCCAGCAAAAACTTCCTGGGTTACACCGCCAAAACGGGAGCTAACTATAACCTGACCGAAAATCACAACGTATTTGCCAATGTGGGTTACATTTCCCGTGCACCCTTTATGTCTGGTGGCTATTTTACAACAATTCATACAAGTAATGCTGTAAACAAAAACGCCGTGAACGAAAAAGTTTTCTCGGCCGAACTTGGTTACGGATACCGCTCCAAATTCTTTACAGCAAACCTGAACTTATACCGCACCAACTGGCTCGACAAAACAATGGTAAAAACCCTCGGTTCGAGCTCCGACGACGGAATTGTAAACCTTACAGGCGTTGATGCATTACATCAGGGAATTGAACTTGACTTTGTAGCAAAACCAATCCGGAATCTCGAAATCAGAGGTATGGCATCCATTGGCGACTGGAACTGGACAAGCAAGGCAAGCGGATATCTCTTTAATAAAGATGGACAACCCGTAAACGCAAGTGGTTCGATAACCGACAAAAACGGAAACCTGATTGAACTGTATTCGGCTAATCATGCCAACGTAGAACTTGATCTGCGCAATGTACGTGTAGGTAACTCAGCTCAGTCATCCTTTGCCCTGGGAGCCAAATATAAATTCCTCAGGGATTTTAGTGCCGGACTTGATTACACTTACTATGCACGTAACTATGCCGATTTCTCCATTTCAGCCAACCTGGGAACTACAACGTATGTTACCCCCTGGATGATACCTTCGGCAGGAGTTATGGATTTCAATGCCAACTACAAATTCAAACTTGGCGGTTTTGATGCTGTTTTATTAGGTAATATCAACAACCTGCTCGATCAGGTGTATATATCCGATGCCCGTGATCTCACTCCTACCACAGCCAGCGCTGACGAGTGGAAAACAGTATCTGTACTCTACGGTTTTGGCAGAACTTATTCTGTAACGCTGAAACTGAATTTTTAACAATCAAAAATTAATATACGACGTATGAAAAAGAATATTTTATTTCTGATTACACTCATAAGCACCCTGTTTTTCTATTCCTGTAATTTCAACGAGAATTTTGAGGGACTGGATGAAATGACTAAATCAACCGATGTGACTACGTATGAATATACGCTGACAGATGCCGATATTACAAGCATTGTGAAATCGCTCAATGCCAATAAAAATGCTACAGACTCACTCACAGCAAAATCGCTGACCGCCGACAAGGCCTTCTCTGTGAATGCTCCTGTATCGACTTCCGTGCCGTACCTGCTCAAAACCATGTATTACGGTGCCAATAAGGGTTCGGCTGCGAAAATTAGTTATAAGTTCAAAAACGGAAGTTCGGCATACTATGCCCTGACAGCAGCCGACTATACCAACATCTGGGGAAACAGTACGGTAAATTCTCTAACTCCTGCAAAATCGGCGGCTTCTGTTGTACCGGGAATTTTGAAAACAAAAAACCCCAAAGCTTCAGAAGGGGACGTACGCATAGTGGAATATCAGTATTCGGCAACGGAACCAACAACCAATACCGTGGAAATCGTATCCTTCAACGATGATTTTGAAGCTTATACGGCCGGATCGGGCATAGCTGTACCCAATACAATGTATGTTGCAAATAAAGACCTTGTCGGGAAATTGTTCTGGCAATGCCGTTTATTCAACAACAACAAATATGCACAGGCATCAGCAAACAACTCGGGTACCGCTAATGAAATATGGATGATAACCAATAAAATAGACTTGTCGGGTGCTACAGATAATGCTTCTATTTCATTTGACGTAAATGCCGGTTACTACAACGCAGACTGCCTATCAATAAATGTATCTGAAAACTTTGACGGAACAGAAGCCGGTATTGCAACAGCTACCTGGACAGATATCACTTCCAGTTTCACACTTCCAAAGGAACCTGCAAGTGGCTACGGAGTGCTAACTACTACCGGGAAAAAAGATTTTAAAGCATTTGCCGGAAAAAAAGTGTATGTAGCATTCAAATATACCGGTAATGGCAATTCAGCTACTCCTCCGCTGGCGACTACCACTTTTCAGCTTGACAATATTAAGATCAGTTACGAAAAGACGGCTACCAGCGTACCGGCAACAGAAACCCGATTTGCGTATTTCAAGCTCCAAAGCGGCACATGGACACCAGTCACCAAAACTATCTATCAGCTTACTGCTGAAGATTATACCAGTATGGGTGTGACCAACCTGACCACTGCCACCGCTCAGAATTATGTACCTACCATGCTGAAAATGAAATATCCATATGCACAGGAAGGAACATCGTACTTAGTGGTATTCAAACCAACCAAAACCACCAACAGTGCCGACGAATATATTCTGAAAAACGGTGTATGGAGTCCGGTTTCATTTGTAGAAACAAAAACAGATCAGTTTGTATTCTCCGGATGGGATGTTAGCGGATGGGTATTCGACCCTACGCTACGCGTAACCATGAAAAAAGGCAAAGAAGCTACTGATGACTATATGATGATAGTCAATTACGTAAAAGAACATTTTGCAGCTCAATATCCTACGGTAGTCAATGCATTTGGCGATGCTGAGTATTATTACGGAGCTGCAGCATTTTACGGCAATATATCGCTTCGCGAATCGGATCGTCTGAAAGACCCGACTTATGCAGCACTTACCACTGCCGAACAAAAGGAAAAATATCTGACTGACCGTACACAGGAAGCACTGGCTGTATATCTGACCTTAAAGTTCCCCAATGCGCAACCTCAGGTAAGTGGTATTGACGTTTATTGCTACGTAACTACGGCTATTTACGACGGTGTAACCACCACCAACTACGTATATAAGTATCAGCGCGTTGATGCCGAACCCAAATGGAAATTTATTGAAAGAGCCAAACAATAAACTTCCTTTAGCACTTAAACAACTTATCAACTAATTTCAGTCCCGAAAATCTATCTGTGATTTTCGGGACTTTTTATTTGAACCTAAGTTTATCATTAGTTTTATTATAATACTCACACTCAATTATTTAACACATATTTAAACTTTTCTGTAAAAATATCTCAATTAATTATTACTAACTTTGGTCGTTTTTTTTCATTTTCAAACCATTTAAAATCAAACTACACATTACGCATGAAAAACATGAAAAGAGCAGTAATGCTCATCCTTGCAAGTTTCTTTGTGTCAGTCAGTTCCTTTGCCAGCGAGGCTGACATTGCCATTCCCGACTTACACGCTGGCACCTTTCACATTTTCGGACAGGAGATTACTTCCTGGAATTTTTTATTCTACGGAGCGCTCGTTATCTGCTTTACGCTGGGTATCAGTTTATGGTTACGCCATCAAGTCAAGAGAGAGAAAGCACACATTTCGATGTTAAAAGTTTCAGAAATTATTTTTCAAACCTGTAAAACGTACCTGCTACAACAGGGAAAATTTCTTTTAATGCTTTTTGGTTTTGTAGCAGTAATTATGGCTTACTATTTCCTGGTACTACAGGGCAAGCCGATGGGTACGCTATTGTTTGTGCTTTGTTTCTCTATATTAGGTATGGGTGGTTCTTACGCCGTGGCATGGTATGGCATCCGTATCAATACTTTTGCCAATTCGCGCACGGCATTTGCTTCCCTTCGCGGAAAACCGTGGGATGTGGTTAATATTCCGTTGCGTTCGGGTATGAGTGTGGGGTTATTCCTCATTTCACTTGAGTTAGTGATGATGGTGGTGATCCTGCTGTTTGTTCCACGCGACATTGTAGGTATTTGTTTCCTTGGATTTGCCATCGGTGAATCATTGGGAGCCAGTGTACTTCGTATTGCCGGAGGTATTTTTACCAAAATAGCCGATATCGGTTCCGACCTGATGAAAGTGGTTTTCAAGGTCAAAGAAGATGACCCCCGTAATCCGGGTGTAATTGCCGACTGTACCGGTGACAATGCCGGCGACAGCGTTGGCCCTACTGCCGATGGATTTGAAACCTACGGCGTAACCGGCGTGGCTCTCATTACCTTTATAACATTGGCTGTTCATAATCCCGACATTCAGGCAAAACTCATTGTTTGGATATTTGGTATGCGTTTCCTCATGGACTTGTGTTCCGGTCTCTCCTATTTTATTAATCAGGGCATTTCGAAACGGAAATACAAGGGAATGAAGATATTTGATTTTGAAGAACCATTGATGCGTCTGATCTGGATTGCAGCTATCCTGAGCATTTCCACTTCATTCTTTATGAGTTATTTACTGGTGGGCGACCTGGCCGATCCGTCGCTGTGGTGGAAACTGGCCGGTATTATCAGTTGCGGTACACTGGCAGCAGTGTTAATCCCCGAATTTACCAAACTGTTTACCAGTTCCAAATCAGCTCACGTAGGTGAGATTGTTACAGCATCTCGTGAAGGCGGACCATCATTAAATATCCTTTCGGGTATCGTATCGGGTAATTTCGGTGCGTTCTGGACAGGTTTACTGATTGTAGCCTTGATGACTGGTGCCTATTTTATCAGCGTATTCGGACACCTGGAAGCTGTTTTGGGTCCTCACGCTACTATTTTTGCGTTTGGTCTGGTGGCTTTCGGATTTCTGTGTATGGGTCCGGTAACTATAGCCGTGGACAGCTACGGCCCGGTGACCGACAATGCTCAGTCTATTTTCGAATTATCACAAATAGAGCAGATTCCGGGTATTAAGGAAGAAATAGAAAAAGATTATGGTTTTACACCCGATTTTGAATTGGGTAAACACTACCTGGAAGCCAACGATAGTGCCGGCAATACGTTCAAAGCAACCGCAAAGCCGGTATTGATCGGTACAGCTGTAGTTGGTGCAACTACTATGATTTTCTCCATCATCCTGTTGCTGGAAAGTGTGGGAATGCTCAGCGTTTCGCTAACATCTGCACCCATTCTGCTGGGACTTATCTGTGGTGGCGCAGTAATATTCTGGCTCAGCGGAGCATCCATGCAAGCCGTTACCACTGGAGCTTACCGCGCAGTGGAATATATCAAACGAACATTCAAACTGGAAAATGCCGAAGCAAATATGAAAGACTCGGTAGAAGTTGTAAAAATTTGTACACAGTATGCTCAAAAAGGGATGTGGAATATTTTTATCGCCCTGATTTGTTTTACAATAGGCTTTGCTTTCTTTGACAGCAATTTCTTTGTGGCTTATCTGATTTCAATTGCCTGCTTCGGATTATTTCAGGCAATATATATGGCTAATGCGGGCGGTGCCTGGGACAATGCCAAGAAAGTGATAGAAGTGGATCTGAAAGAGAAAAACACACCGTTGCACGAAGCAGCTGTGATTGGCGATACCGTGGGCGATCCTTTCAAAGATACTTCCTCAGTTTCATTGAATCCGATCATCAAATTCTCTACCCTGTTTGGTTTACTGGCTACCGAAATTGCATTGAAAATGAAGCTCGATGCCATGAAAGGACTTGGCACAGATTATAGCGGATATATCGGAGTGGTATTCCTGATTATTGCGCTGGTTTTTGTATGGCGATCATTCTACAAAATGAGAATTCCACTCAAAGAAAATTAATCATACTGATTTTATAGAATGCGCAGCGTAAAAAAAATACGCTGCGTATTTTTTTGATACCGATTTTAACAACTTTTGAAATAAAAAAAAATGGGAATAAACTGTATATTGTAGAATTTTTATACTTTTGACAAAAATATATGATTCAACAATAACACCTAAAAACAACTCATGAAAGTGACGGGTTTGCGTACCATCAAATTCAATCCGGCTGAAAAACTGACACTGATTTACATGCTCATCACAGGTGTGGCAGCCTGTTATTTATGGATTACTACCGGCAAAGGGTTGGGGGTGATTGGCGTCAGACTGGCAATTGGTGCTGTAATTTTCGTAATGGCCGGTTTTGAGAATATAACTCAAAAAACTTCAAATCCGTTACTCCGTTACATCTTCATCGGTTGTTTGTTCGTTTATTGGTATCCCGAAACTTTTTATTTCAATCGTTTTTTTGGTAATTATGATCATCTGCTGGCTGCTGCCGATCAGGCCTTGTTTGGTTATCAGCCCTCGCTGGTTTTAGCTCAAGCTTTGCCGCAGCACTGGGTTTCGGAATTGATGAATATGGGTTATATTTCATATTTTCCCATACTCATTATTACCTGGCTTTATTTTTATTACACCGATCGCCATATGGCCGAATTCTACTTTTTCACCACCACATTTGCATTCTTTCTGTTTTACATTCTGTTTTTACTTTTTCCGGCTTCCGGACCTCAGTATTATTTTCAGCTAATAGACACCAGGCTTATTTCAGCAGGCATATTCCCACCTGTTGGAGATTATTTCAGCCATCATTATTTAGCTCTGAAGGAAACTCCATCAACGGGTATTTTCAAGCAAAGTCTGGATTTAATCAAAAGTATTGCCGAACGGCCAACAGGGGCTTTTCCAAGTTCACATATAGGCAATACTACACTTGTGATGATAATATTGATAGTCCAGCGAAAATACAAATTGACTGTAGTGCTGTTGCCGCTTTATTGTTTATTGGTACTATCTACTGTTTATATTCAGGCTCATTATGTAGTTGATATTATTGGTGGATATGCAGCGGCTTTTATTTTTTATCCGCTGAGTAAATATTTGTATTCGTTGTTTGCCCGGAAAGACGCGCTAATGGCAAATCGCAAAAATATTTAGAAAAATTTCAAGATGTAATCGAGA
>RRZT011428210.1_pt1 | contig 10077 bp, 9 predicted proteins | sample 2165551 | NCBI WGS metagenome assembly RRZT01 (sample SAMN10456910, study PRJNA506462) | wastewater metagenome | biome: wastewater; feature: sludge; material: wastewater sludge; isolation source: wastewater sludge with Escherichia coli K12::gfp cells carrying plasmid... | place: USA: Moscow, Idaho ...
GGAAGCGGTCCTGAATGCAATTCTTCCTTTTCTGAGGAGATAAAAGTAGTGAGTGAACGCCTTTCGCGGGTGAAGGTCGTTGAACACGCGGCAAATCTCGCCGACGACATCGGATACAACGAACTCACCATCACCAAACTGGGCCGATCGCTGGGAATCGCGCCGCCCGGCGTCTACCGCCATGTCAATGATCTGGGCGACCTTCAGCGCGAGGTATCGAGGCTAGCGGCGCGAGAGATCACCAACGAGCTTTCGATTGCATGCGCGGGGCTGTCTGGCAAAGCTGCGCTGGATTCCCTGGGGACGGCGATGCGGAAGTGGGCAAGCGAGCATCCCGGACGTTACACCGCATTGCAAATCGCGCCCGAGCCGGATGATGTGGAGGGTCAGGTCGCAAGCGGGCCGGTTGTGGACGTCATGGGAGCCACGCTTCGCGCCTACAATCTCGAAGGAGATGATCTGACAGACGCGATTCGAATCGTCAGGAGCACACTGCACGGATTCATCTCCCTCGAACTCAACGGCGGCTTCAAGCAAGCACGAAGCGTCGACGCCACATTCGAGCAGCTCATCACCTCACTCGATACGGCACTCAAGCACTGGCACTGAGGACGCGGACATAGGAATCACGCTGAGGCTTTGGCTGGCGACTCCGCCGGCATCGCGTCAAGATCCTTGATGGTGTACTCGATCCGAACGCCGATCGCTAGCGCGTAGTTCCGTAAAGTGCGACGACGAACATCCGCCTCACCGCTCTCTAGCCGCGACACATTCGCCTGCTTCGTCCCCATCCGCAAGGCAACAACTGTCTGAGTTAACCCTTCAGACTTCTCTTTCCGCTTCCGAATCTCAACAAGCTCATCAATGAGCTTTCGGTCAGCTTGAGACTGCAATCGAGCCCGCTGAACAAGATCCCGATCAACATTCAGCATTCTCCCTCCCAAATATATCTATAACGCTATATTAGTCTCCGATTGCCACCATTGTGCCCACCTATCCCACGACAGCCGGTATGAAGTAAGCTCTTGACAAACATATGGAGGAAGCATGGCCAAGCGATCACGAGATCAAAAGCGTCAACTATCGCTCACGGATAGGATCCTGAAATCAGCCATCCCTGGAGGTACTATCACGTCCCTTTCAGGGCCGGGGGCCCCGATACCCGTCAAGCCACCCGGGTGTCAATAATCCCGTGCTAGACAAGTACCTCAGTAAGAATTCATACGTCATCAAGCGCGAGAACAGGGCCCTTTAACGGTTTAGTACTTCGCGGAGATAGCGAATCTAATCACCACTCCCCAGTTCCTCAGGCACTTCCAACCGGCGTAGCGCTGCCTACCCGCTGCGGCAACAGCATTCCCGCGACGAATGTGACCACGAGAATACCGCCCCAGACGAATCCCGAGAGCACGCTACCCACCGGCTATGGAGACTCACACTTGGTTATAGAACCAAGAAACCCTACCCCTTGCGGCCCTTGTGGTAGGACAACGTCACCGTCAGGGCTCGGCGATCGCCAGGCAACAAAGGCAACCGCGAAGCAGCGTCCGCGCGGTTGAACGCGTTTGGCAGCGCCGAGTACGGTTCGAGCGCGATGGAGGTACGCGGGGCGCGGGGCAGGCCATCGCCGGTGAAGACGTGCATGACAGGTGCCTCGGAGGGTTCCTGCGTCACCTGCACCTCGGTGCCACGCACCGGGTTCTTCACAGATGTCACAACCACGCCGTCAAGATTGGGTACCAGACTGGAGAACGAATGGTCGATCTGCTGGTGGCCGAGGTAGTCGTAGCACGCGGGAGCAGCAATGCCAGAGAAGGCGGCGTCGCCATGCAGCGGCACCTGGCGCTTGTCCATGAGGATCTTGCTTCGAGCAGGAACCGTCAGGGACACATTTGAAATCCCGTCAAGGCCGGGCATCTTGATGTAGGGGTGCCAGCCCAACGCAACAGGCGCGGTCTCTTCACTGACATTCAACGCTTCAATCGACACCGAAAGATGCTCCTGCCCCTCCGAGCCACCCTCCAACGAGAACACCACCGTCACGGCGAGGTCCCAGGGATAACCCTCAACACCGGGAAGAATGGCGCGCAGCAAGAGCGCGTCACCCGCCGCCTCGCGCACAAAGTCCAGCCCCGACACACGCGTCGGGTAGGCTACATCTCCCTCATGCTCCACCGTGTAGCGCCGCCCTTGGAACACATAGCTTCCGTCAGACAACCGGCCACACCACGGAGCCTGAATAAGTGAGCGAGCTGAAACGGACCCGACAAGTTCATCCGCATCCACGTAGCCATCAATAACTTCAGCACCGGGCTGAGGTTGCCATGACAACAACGTCGCCCCACGCTCAGCAATGAGCGCGCTTGCACCACTAGGAGAAATCAGCTTCCATGCCGGCTGACCATGAAAATCCGCCCTCTCAATCGAGGTTTCTGACGCGACCATTCTCGTGCCTTCCTTGCTGCCACACCGCCAAGTCTCAAGCCTGACGGAATGCCGACGATGTGTGTGATGCCGGGACTGCCACATCGTTGGGCGGCCCCGGCACCATCATGAATTCTTCACTGGTCTCATTCTCGCAGGATTTATCACGGCCCGCAGAGACGCCCACATTTGCGAGACTCAAGACAGGACATAAGACAAGGGGTTCCCGAGCAATTGCTCGGGAACCCCTCCAGCTTATTTCAACCACTACCTGTGTCAGCCAACATCTGCGCTAACCAGGACCGGCCAACCGGCATCAAGCAGCTACAGACAGCCATCCGAGCCAGTACCCAGGCCAATCAACCCCTACGGAACGATGTTCACCAGGTTGGGAGCGCGCACGATAACCTTGCGCGGTTCACCCTCCAGGAACTTCGCCACCTTCGGGGAGGCCAGTGCAGCCGCGGTCAGGTCGGCGTCCGAAATATCGGCCGCCACCTCCAGGCGATCACGCAGCTTACCCTTAACCTGAACCACGCAGGTCACGGTGTCATCTACCAGCAGCGACTCGTCCTCAACCACCGGGAACGGCTCATGTGCCAGCGAACCGGCATGCCCCAGCTTGCCCCACAGTTCCTCCGCGATGTGCGGAGCAACCGGAGCCACCATGAGCACCAGAGCCTCCACGGCCCTGCGCGGAACCGCAGCCAGGCCAGTCAAGTGATTGTTCAACACGATCATCTTGGCGATCGCGGTGTTGATGCGCATGCCGTCGTAATCATCGGTGACGTCGGCGATGGTGCGGGCCAGCAGCTTGGCGGTCTCCAGATCGAGATCCGCATCCACCACGGTCACCTCACCGGTAGCCTCGTCCACCACGTTGCGCCACAGGCGCTGTAGGAAACGTTGCGAGCCAACCACCGCGCGGGTCTCCCACGGGCGCGACAGATCCAGCGGACCCATCGACATCTCGTACAGGCGGAAGGTGTCCGCTCCGTACTCCTCGCACATGACGTCCGGGGTGACGATGTTCTTGAGCGACTTACCCATCTTGCCGTACTCGCGGTTAACGGGCTCGCCATTCCAGGTGAAGGTGGGCTCGCCGTCGTCGCCAACGCCGCTTTCCACAACCTCGTCCGCTGGCACGTACTGGCCGCGGGCATCCGTGTAGGCGTACGCCTGTACGTAACCCTGGTTGAAGAGCTTGTGGAAAGGCTCGGAGGAGGAAACGTAGCCGTGGTCGAAGAGGACCTTGTGCCAGAAGCGCGCGTACAGCAGGTGCAGCACCGCGTGCTCCACGCCGCCCACGTACAGATCGGTGCCGCCGGAGAAGTTGCCCTGCTCGGGGCGCGGCCCCATCCAGTAGGCCTCATTCTCCGGATCACAGAAGGTATCCGGGTTGGTGGGATCGGCGTAACGCAGCTCGTACCAGCAGGAACCCGCCCACTGCGGCATCGTGTTGGTGTCGCGGCGGTACGCCTTCGCACCATCGCCCAGATCGAGCTCGACCTTCACCCACTCCTCGGCGCGGCCCAACGGCGGCTCGGGCGAGGACTCGGCGTCGTCGGCATCGAAGGTGCGCGGGGAGTAGTCGTTGATCTCCGGAAGCTCCAGCGGGAGCATCGATTCCGGCAGCGCGTGCGGGTTGCCGTCCTCGTCCCAGACGATCGGGAACGGCTCGCCCCAGTAACGCTGACGCGAGAACAGCCAGTCACGCAGACGGTACGTGACCTGGAAGTGACCCTTGCCGATCGACTCCAGCCATGTCGTCATCGCGGCCTTAGCTTCGTCCTTGGCCAGGCCGTTGAGGCTCAGTTCGTCATTCGCCGAGTCGACGGCGACGCCGTCACCCACGTACGCCGCGACCGACAGGTCCGGGCCGTAGGGATCATCGGCGGGGCCGATGGTACGAATGATGTCCAGCTCGTACTTGGTGGCGAACTCCCAGTCGCGCTGGTCGTGCGCCGGCACGGCCATGATGGCGCCGGTGCCGTAGCCCATGAGGACGTAGTCGGCAACGAAGACCGGAACGGCATTGCCGTTGACCGGGTTGGTGCCGAAGAAACCGGAGAACACGCCGGTCTTGGCGCGCGCGTCATCCGAGCGCTCAGTGTCCGACTTGCGGGCAGCCTCGGCGCGGTACGCCGCAACAGCCTCGGCGGGCGTAGCAAAGCCACCGGTCCACGCCTCGCGCGTACCCTCGGGCCACTCGGCCGGAACAGCCAGCGCCACAGCGTCATCGGCGGCGCCCGGAGTGGAGCCACCAATGATCGGGTGCTCGGGAGCAACAACCATGAAGGTGGCGCCGAACAGGGTGTCCGGACGGGTGGTGTACACCTCGAGGGTGGCGGCGCCGTCGCCCTCCGAAGGAGCAGCGGGCACCTCGAAGGTGACGTTCGCACCCTCGGAGCGGCCGATCCAGTTGCGCTGCATGGAGCGCACCTTCTCGGGCCAATCGATGGTGTCGAGATCATCGGCGAGGCGGTCGGCGTAGGCGGTGATGCGCATCATCCACTGACGCAGGTTGCGCTTGAACACCGGGTAGTTGCCGCGCTCGGAACGGCCGTCCGCGGTCACTTCCTCGTTGGCAAGCACAGTTCCCAGGCCCGGGCACCAGTTGACGGGGGCCTCGGAGACGTAAGCGAGGCGGAAGCTGTCCACCACTTCGGACTGCTCGGACACACTCAGATCGGACCACGCGCGTCCGCCGGGAACCCCGACCTCACCGGAGGCCAGCTTCTCGTGCAGCTCGGAAATCGGACGGGCAGCGCCCAGGCCGCGGCCGTCGCGACGCTCGGCCGTCGGGTCAAACCAGGAGTTGTACACCTTGAGGAAGATCCACTGTGTCCACTTGACGTACTCAATGTCCGTGGTGGAGAAGGAGCGGCGCGAATCATGCGAGAGGCCGATGCGATGCAGCTGACGCCGCATGTTCGCCACGTTCTCTTCGGTGGTGATGCGCGGGTGCTGGCCCGTCTGCACGGCGAACTGCTCGGCGGGCAGGCCGAAGGCGTCGTAACCCATGGTGTACAGGACGTTCTTGCCCTTCATACGCTGGTAGCGCGCCACGGTGTCCGTGGCGATGTAGCCCAGCGGATGGCCCACGTGCAGCCCCTTACCCGAGGGGTAGGGGAACATGTCGAGGATGTAGAACTTCTCGGCCGTCGCATCACCCGCGAGGTCTCCCACCGGATTGGGGGCGTAGAAAGTTCCCTCGGCATCCCAGCGTTCCTGCCAGGTTGCCTCAATCTGGTTAGCCAGCTCCGCGGTGTAACGGAATGCCGTGGCAGCGGCGCTCGTGGCCTCAGTGCTCATTGCTCTCCTTTAGAGGTTGCGCCGATAGGTTCGGCCGTAACGAGGAAGACGCGGGGCTTGACTGACAAGGCGACCGGCGACTCGGCATGGTGGTGCCGGGGAGGAGGTCAACGCTGCCAGGCGAGATTCCGCGACTTCCACAGTAGGCCACGGCCTATCGGCGTGACCTCTGAACTAAGTCTGCTAACAGATTAGCCCAGTGGCGCGCACTAACCCGCGCCATCCAGTGTGAGACTCAGCCCACTCGGCCCCAGCGGGTTGGCGCTCACCGCCCCAGTATGTGGCGGACGACACCCCGGCCCATCCAATACCGCTACGCCACTCGTAGAATGGATGCATGAGCGTCTTCACCGAAATCATTGCTGGAAACATCCCGGGCCGTTTCGCATGGGCCGACGACGTCTGTGTCGCCTTCGGCACCCACGAACCGATCAACGACGGTCACATGCTGGTGGTCCCCCGCCAAGAAGTCTCAAAGTTCACCGACCTCGATGAAGAAACCTTCGCCCACCTTTCCGTGGTGGCCCAGCGCATCGGGAGGGCCCAAGAGCTGATCTTCGGGGTGCCGCGCGCTATGGTCATCATCGCCGGTATGGAAGTCCCCCACGTCCACCTGCACGTCATCCCGGCCCGTACCGAGGCGGACATCCGTTTCGAGAACGCGCAGCGCGGCGTGGATTCCGCCGTGCTCGACGCCGGCGTGGCCTCCGTCCGCGAGGGACTCATCAAGCTGGGTTACGAGGAGTACGTCCCCACCGACCTGCACCTGCTCGACCAGGCCTAGTGGCTATCACAGCGGTGGCTCCGCCTATATAGGCGGCAAGCCCCGCCTCATAGCCACTTCTCCTATAAAACCAGTGTCCACTGGTCCCAGAACCAGACGACGGCGAACAGTACAAGCGCCGTGTACACCACCGCGACGATGTACCAACGCCCGCGAACAAGCACGCGACGCACGCCCGGCGGGCACGGGAAGTGTCCCGCCTGCGCCGATCGCGCCAATACGTTGACGACGAGCGGGATCGTCACCGCCCAGGTGAGCAGGCAATACGGACACAGAGAACGCTCCACCGTGAACGATGTCCACTGGAACCACATGATCCACGCCGTTGCGCCCACCATTGCCAGGTCGACGGCTGCCCACAGCCAGCGTCCAAACCGACCCCCGGAGGCAAGCACCAGCCCAAGCGCCGTGACGCCAGCAAAGAAGGCAAGGCCAAACACCGCGTTCGATACCCCGAAAAATACCGCGTTAACCGGCGAATTCAGGAATTTTCCACAACCGATAAGCGGGTTGATGTCGCACGAGAGGGAGCCGAGGGGATCGCGCAGGAGCTGTTTCTCCGCCTGAATAAGCGACAGCGACGCATACATACCAATCAGCCCCGCCACCAACATCACCAGGGAAAGTTCCCGCGGCGCGCCGCCAACCAGTTGCTCCTCACTGGGCGCAGCATTCCGCTGATCCTCCACGCTCCGGAGATATTCATCCAGCTCCGCGTCACTCAACTGCTCAAGATCCAGCTTGTTCTTGGCCACTGTAACCTCCGATTGTGCTTGTACCGACCCAGTCGTCTGTCCGGCGTATTTAAATCAGCCGACCGAAAACACACGTGGTGCTCCGATCCATCTCGGAGCACCACGCATTCTAAACAGTCATTGCTGGGAATTCACCGCGACCTCGGCCACCCCAGATACTGCCCGATTTAGATCCTGGCCGGATTGGCAACATAACCTTCGACAAATGCCGCCGTATCCTCCCAGCCACTCACCGGACGGGTCGCGATACCGAGGCGCTTGACCGGGTAGTCATTGCCACCCTCGTCAAGTCGGTCGCCCACGAACAGCATGTCGTCAATCGCGATGCCCGTCTCCTTGGAGAGTTCAGCGATTCCATACGCCTTATCCACGCCCTTGCGGGTGATGTCGATCGAGGTAGATCCGCCGGAGCGAACCTCCAACTCGGGAAGATACGGGGCGACGGCGGCACGCAGCCACTCCTTCTTCGACCCGTCAGGATCCCAGGCCTTCTTCGCCTCGAGCGGCGCCTCCTGGCCGAGCGCCGAGAAGGTGATCTGTGAGCCACGATCCTCCAGAATCGGACCCCACGTCTTTTCTTCCCACAGGCCCAAGCGCCGCGCCTCGGCCTCCACAACCCGCTGCGCTTTCGCGCTCTCGGCCTCGGAGAGGTCGCGGGCGTAGAGATCGCACCACTGACCGTCTCGATAGACGGCATATCGGGTTCCACAGGTGGGCATCAAATGAAGGCGGGCCAGTTCGCCGTCGTCGGCATTCAAATTCGCGAGAAGCTGGCTCTCGAACTGGGCAAACTGTCCCCCGGAAATCACACAAACGTCCGCAATATCGAGCAGACCACGCAGGGCCGCCGCCATCCGGGCGGGAAGCGGGGATTTGGAGGGGGCGAGGGTGTCGTCGAGGTCGAAGGCAACGAGGCGGTATTCGGCTCGAACCGGAGACTCACCACGAACCGGAGACTCACCAGCGGCATGTGCCGTTTCCAGTGTCATATCAAAGCCTGCCTAACTACGCCTGAGAGGAAGAGCCACCGGTTTCATCCGGTGAACCCTTTCGCACTAAATACTCGAGAACCATCCGCGTGATCCCGAGAAGGAACAGGATGAGTACAACGGCGAGCCCCAACTGGAGGAACGCGTATATCATCCCAAGTGCTCCGAACCCCGAAGCAATCGTCTCAACAAACCGCACGAGAGAAGCTGCGGCATACACGCCGGCCAGAATCATCGCGAAGATCATGACGAGCCGGGCAATCTTTGGGCCAAACACCACGGAAAAATCCGTCGAGAAGAAGGCTGCGAGCCCACCCTCATCGCGCTGCGGCGGCTGGTAGCCGTACGCCTGCTGGCCGAAAGGAGCCTGGCTGTAGGGCTGGCCGTAGGGCGACTGGCCATAGGCGTTCGGCGTATACGACTGGCCCGCCGGAGCCGCGGAGTAGGCCGACGGGGCAGAGGACTGATTCTGGAAGCCTTGCTGGTACTGCTGCTCAGGAGTCGTGGGGTGAGCAGGCTGGCGCGGCTGGGGCCGAGTAGGCTGCTCCGGATCCGGAGTAGTGGGCTGAGTCATGGCATTCCTTTCCTTTTACGGCGGCTCAACACGCGCCACCGTCGTGACTACCTTGCCATTCTTCCCATGAATTGGCCCAGGATGCCAGTTCGTCTTCACGTTCGGCACAGAATGGTCACGCGGCAAAATCCGCGGCCACGTTCCCTTTCTCCGATTTCCCACTAGACTGGAGTGACTGAATTTCGAGACATTCGTGACTTTACGTAGGAGAGTTCATCGTGCCCACACCCCACATTTCTGCGCAGCCCGGAGATTTCGCTCCCGCCGTCATCATGCCTGGCGACCCCAAGCGTGCGGCCCGCATGGCAGCCGAACTCATGCCGGATGCCCGCCTCGTCACCGATGTCCGCAACATTTGTGGCTACACCGGCACCTACGAGGGCAAGCCGCTCTCCGTCATGGCTTCCGGGATGGGGCAGCCCTCGGCCTCGATCTACGCCACCGAGTTGTTCTCCTTCTACGGCGTGGAGCGCATCATCCGGGTGGGCACCGCGGGTGGCCTCTCCCCCAAGGTGAAGTTGGGCGACGTCGTTATCGCCATCGGCGCACACACCGATTCGGTCATCAACACCACCCTGTGCCCGGGGATTCAGTTCTCTGCGACGGCGTCTTGGAACCTCCTCAAGGCAGCCGTTGACGCCGCCGGCGATGATCCGGATGTCAAGGTAGCGCCTGTCATCTCGCGCGATCGCTTCTACGGCACCTCGATGGACCAAAACAAGCGTCTGGCCGAACTTGGCACGCTCGGCGTCGAGATGGAGGCCGCCGCCCTGTACGGCATTGCCGCCGATCTCGACAAGGAGGCACTGGCCGTCCTGACCATCTCCGACCACCTCTTCGACCAGTCCCAGGACATGAGCTCCGAGGAACGCGAGACCCACTTCCAGAAGGCCTTGCGAATCGCCGTCGCCGCCGCTCTCTCCTGATTCCCATGGCTCTCAGTACGTCCGGTGAAGACTACCTGCGCGCCATCTGGAAACTTGGCGAGTGGCAGGATAAACCCGTTTCCTCTGGCCAGCTAGCCAAGGCTCTTGGACTCTCCCCTTCAACCGTGTCTGAAGGTGTGTCCAAACTCGTCACCAAGGGATTGGTGCGTCATGCGCCGTACGGTGCCATCTCTCTGACCGAAGATGGCCGACTCCAAGCGGCACGCATGGTACGAATTCATCGACTCCTCGAAACTGGCTTGGTGGAGCTTTTCGGATACTCCTGGGACGAGGTGCACGACGAAGCCGA
>RRZT011964304.1_pt1 | contig 10075 bp, 8 predicted proteins | sample 2165551 | NCBI WGS metagenome assembly RRZT01 (sample SAMN10456910, study PRJNA506462) | wastewater metagenome | biome: wastewater; feature: sludge; material: wastewater sludge; isolation source: wastewater sludge with Escherichia coli K12::gfp cells carrying plasmid... | place: USA: Moscow, Idaho ...
GCCGTCTACAAGATCGGCATCCGTGGATGCCAGCACCTCGGCTACGGGGCGTCGGGCATGCGCTTGAACAAGGAGACACGCTGGAACCAGCGGGTGTCTGACGGCCACGTCGCCCACCAGCTCACGATGGAGTCCATGATCCAGCACGGTGTCGCTGGGGTTGTCGATGGGGGAGACATCTTCCACTTCAACAAGCCCCTGCCCCGAGATGTGGCCGTCGCCAACCAGGTTGACGACCTGCGCGCCGCGGCCGCCATCTGGGGGCTGACCAACTCGGGCAACCATGACGTCGGGGGCGGATCAGACATCAGCGCCGCCGGTATCGTCCACCGCCCCCATCTGGGCATGGTCGCCACATTCCCTGACCCCACGCGCTCAGGCGGAGTCGGCCCCTACCCGGGCCTGTACGAGGTCCACACCTCCGCAACGAACCCGCACCTGCCGGATGGACTCGCGCTGCACGTGATCTCTCACTACGGACTGTCCCGGTTCCTGGCCGACAACGGCATCCTCATCGACCCGCAGCCACTCGACGGGCACGTGAACCTACTGTTCGCCCACGGCACGTTTGCCGCGGATGACCGCCTGTACCAGTGCATCAACCCTCACGGCGAGGAACGCGCGATCCCGCCGGAATGGGCCGAGCGCGGATGGGAAGCCATGCTGTTGTCGCACTTCCACACCCTCGGCGCGATCCCGGGCTACGGGGAAGGTGACCGCGGACAAGTCTGGTACACAGGTTCGGCGCTGCGCCGTGGCTTCGTCGACGAACCCGGCATGCGCGGCTGGCTCGAAGTGGCCGTACACGACACCGGCAAGGTCACCGTGACCCCCGTGCCTCTCTGGCAGCGACCCCAGCACGACCTCCCCAAGATCGACGCCACCAACCTGACGGTGACGGACCTCGACGACATCATCACCGCGAACTTGGCGACCGTTGCCATGGCCGACGCCGAGACCGGCCGACTCACCGGCGACCCCGGCGCTATCGTCCGCCAAAGGGTCACAGGCAGCACGCACGCGCAGCGGCAAGGACTCAGCGCCCTCCGCGGCCGATACGCCCAGTTGGCAGCCGATGCTGCGCACTGGACGGGGGTCGTATACGACCGGAACGTCGACGAACGTGCCCAGGGAGTGGATCGAGACCGCCGAGATGTCGCGGACGCAACTACCCGCGTCACCGACTACGAAGCCGACCTGCGTTCCCGGTACCCAGCGATCAGCCATCGGCTGGGGGTGCCCACGCAGTTGGCTGCCCCAGTCCTCGATACGGCCGCGGCATGGGCTGGCGAACTCTCCCCATCTACCCGGTAGGAGGCTGGTCTGGGGGACGAGCATGGGCAAGCCAGGGCCGATGTGACGAGGCCCGCGTCGACGCGTCCATGGCCGGTGTCCGTGCGGGCGCTCGGACCGCACATGGGGTGAGGTGAGGGGTCCTAAGGACCTCCGTCGGGCGGCAGGGTGGTCAGCATGAACAGCGCAGCAGCAACGCCTCGGGACTCTTTCACTGCGGCGGTACTCCCCGGTGACGGTGGGCAATCGTTCGTCCACGTGGATGTAAGCCAGGACCAGGATTCCCTGGGCTTCCTCACACTCGACGTGTACCGCGCCCTCGAAGATGGTCCCGACGGCGCAACCGGCGCACCGGATGGGCGCCTGGTGGTCCAGATCGTCGTCACCGAGGAAGCGCTCCGCGCGGCCGGTGTGGCGGAGATCGTTCTGTATGTCAACGATGGGCTGGTCAGTTCACTGACGCCCACCGATGTCGCCTAGCTCGCGTACCAGTCGCGGATAGACCGAAGGGTCAGGTAGTCGTACTCGTCGACGCGGTCGCCGGCATCGTCCACGACCTCGTAACCCCAACCGCGGTTCCCGCCATCCGGCCCAGGGCCACCGATCACCCAGCAGCGCTGTCCTGAGCCAGGGGCGATGAACCAGCGGCAGAGACCGTACAAGGGATGCGCCGCCCGCCGATGGATGACCACTGCCCGCTTCCTGTCCATCCTCATCGCCCTTTCCTCGTATGGCCCCCCACACCCTGTAGAGGTCCGCGAGCGCGGTGTTTATCCGGATAGAGCCGCGAGTTGCTGGCGCCGGCCCGCACAACGTCCCATCTGGGGGGTATGGGATGTCAGACCGGGCTCGTAGCGTGAGGCAAGTCGGAGATACCTAGGAGCAGGAGCCATCCATGCAAGACACCATCGAGACGAGTCCCGTCACCCGGCCGTACACGGTCATCGGCTTCTGGTCCGGCGGCGAGGTCGTTGTGACCGGCATCGTCGACGGCGAGCACGAAGTGTTTGGTGGGACTGACGAGACGGGCGAGGGGCTGTTCGCGGAGTCGTTCGCGGTTCCCACCGACACCGCCAACGTGGAGGACGCACTCCGCGACCTCATCACCGCCAACTACGGCTCGAACTGAGGCAGACATGTTCGCACCTAAGCGGATCACAATCCGCAACCTGGGGTCCATCCCTCACGCGGTCATCGAGCCCCACCCGACCGGCATCACAGCCCTGGACGGACCGACCGGTTCGGGCAAGTCATCCGCCATGAACGTCGTGGCCTGGACGCTGTTCGGCTACATCGGCGGCGTTGACGCCTTCAACCGCCAGGCGGACTTGCGGTTCGACCTTGCCCCCGACGGGGAAACAGCCGAGGGGATCGTCGAGTTCGACTGGAAGGGCACCAACGTGAAGGCGGTCCGCCGCCTGCGCCGAAGCAAGTCCGGCCGGGACGCAGCCGAGGCAGAACTGTGGCTCGATGGAGAGAAGCAACCCACGATCACCCCTGATCGGCTCACCGAGAAGGTGACCGAGCTGACTGGACTGACCGGCAAGGCGTTTGTATCGACCTACTTCATCCCGCAGATGCAGTTGGAGCGGATGGCCATGGGGACGCCAAGCGAAGTGCAGTCGTTGATCGAAGACCGGACCGGCCTCACCGCATTGACCCGCCGAATCACGGCAGCCCGCGCCGACGTTCAGGCAGCCGGGCAAGCCGCTGACGCGCTGCCGGGCTCACCGGAGGAAGTCTCGGGGTTGCAGGACGAGTTGGACAGCGCTCAGCGCGCGGGAGTGGAGGCCTGGGACAACTACGAGACCGCCCAGGCGACCCACGAGGCCGCACAGGCGACCCACGAGGCCGCCCAGGGAGTGCTGGGAGAGCTGATGGCGCGCCAGCAGGCGACCAGCGCTGCAACACGAGAGATCGACACCTTGCTGGGGCGCCGTGAAGCACTCACCGAGCAGTCAGCTGACTGGAAGTCGCAGCTCGACGCGATGCCGGACGGATTGCCTCCCCTGCCCGAGATCACCGCTCGCCAGGCCGAACTGGGCCGGGCCGTCGACGCCTACCGGAAGGCGTCGGCGCCGCTCAACCTCCTCACCATTTCGGCCGAGGACGCGGAGACCGCTTCGGCTGCGGCGTCCGCCGCGAGCGCGGCCGCGGCGCGTGATGCGGAGATGGCGGCGCAGCATGGAACCCCGAACCTGGATGAGCGGGCCGCCGAAGCGACGGCCACCCTGGCGGCGCTCGACACAGAAGTCGGCGTTCTGCGTGCCCGCCACGAGCAGATCAAGGAGAACCGGCAGCGTGCCGGTGAACACCGCCACGATGTCACCTGCCCGACCTGCCAGCAGGCCATGCCTGACCCGTCACTGCTGTTCGCCAGCTTTGAGGCGACGCTCGCCGAGATCGTCAAGCAGGGAAAGGCCGCGGCGACGGAGCGTGACCGCGCAGAGGATCGGTTGCGGAGCCTGACCGCCGAGCGAGCCGCCACCGTCGAGCGCGCGGCTCAGGCTGCTGAGGCTGCTCGACAGGCGACCCAGATGGGAAGCCGAGCCGAGCAGGCGTGCGCGGCTCTCGCGGCCGCGCACAACCAGGCTCGGGATGCCTCCGGCGCGCTTGTCGCGCTCCTGCCTACCTCGCACGACGGGGGAGACCTGGAAGCTGCGGCGCGCGCCTTCCACGAGCACCTGAGCACGCTTGGCCAGATGGTCCAGCGCCGTGCTGATGCGACGTCGCGGATGGAGCAGGTCGCCGCCCAACTCGCCAAGGTGAAGTCCGCGGTTGAGGACGCTCAGCGGCGGGCTGCCGACCGAGTCGAGGACTCGGTTATGGAGGCGGCGCGCCGTAGCGCCGCCGATGCTCAGGCAACCTTGGCTGAGTCGTCGACGCGACTCCATGCGGCGCATATGGATGCCGAACGGACCCGAGCCGATGTCGCTGTTCGTGAGCAGCACCGGGACGCCGCGCAACAGCGCTTGGATGCGAAGGCAGCGGCGACCACGCACGCAGAGACTTTGCGTCTGGCCGCGGCGGCTCTCGCAGAGCAGCGCAAGGAACTGCTGGCAGAGTTCACGGCGACAATCAGCGACGCCGCGAGCCGGATCATGGAAGCAGTCGGTGGGGGCCGCCATGTCGGTGTTCACATCGACGAACGCTTCGTACCCGAGGTGATCCTTGCCGATGGTCGGCGCCGGGCCGTGGCGACCTGTTCAGGTGGTGAGAAGCTGCGCGCCGCCCTGTGCCTGGTACTGGGGCAGATCGAACAGCAGTCAGGCGGCGACACGTCCGGCATGCTGTTCGCCGACGAGATCGCGACTGGCTATGACGCGGCGACGACCATGGCGGTCATGGACACCATCGCTGGGTTGGGCCGTCCCACCACGATCATCGGCCACAATCCTCAGGTCCCGCAGATCGCTCAGAAGGTGTACCAGTTCACCAATGAGGACGATCAAGGCACTGTGGTGACGGAGGCCGCTGAGCGCGGTATCCACGTCGCTCAGGTCCCCGTGGCCGCGTCGCCTATCAAGCGGGGGAAGGGGCAGACGAAGGCCGCTTAGATACCTGGCCAAAGGCCTATTCCGCCCCTGCACTACAACGCGTAGTGCACGGGCGCCGCGGGGCGCGGAAGGGGTGCCCGATGGGTGTGCCATAGTGGCCAGCGGACAGACGAAAGGGAAGCAGAATGGTTGGCAGTATCGACGTCACCGGCCTCGACCCGCTCGAAGCCGCACCACCCCAGCTGGTGGCGTACCGGCCCAGCGCCGACGACGTCGGCCATGGTCGAACTCTGCCGCTGATCGGCAACGCACGGAACTACCTGTTCGACGTGCTCCCAGACCCTGAACTCCTGCCAGCAGGAAGCCCCCGCGTCCGGGTCTACGCTGACCGCCATCGAGACGTCCTGTCCGTGCTCATCCCCGACTACGCGGGCATCGCCGAAGCGCTCACTCGCTCGGAGGAGACAGGAACACCCGAAGAGGTCACCGACGCCTTCACCAGCGCATTCGATCTACGCACCCTCCATGCGCACAGCATGCGGGTAGTGCTCCAGCGGCGCCTGAACCAGGCCGCCCAAGCAAGCGGATCATGGTCGCGTCTGACCGAAGAAGAAGCCCAGCAGTGCAGCAGAGCCGCCGAAGGCCAAATCCCTGTAGGAATCCCCGTCGTCGTCGGAGGAATCGACGCTGACGGCAACACCGTCGAACTGGACATGGCTGTCTGGGAAACCGACGCCGTTCCCCTCGTTGTGAACCGCGGCGACTACGGCTTCTACTCCGAGAATCTGGTCCCCGAACCAGTGAGCGAGTTGGCCCACGTAGGCGAAGATGGCGACCTGTACGTGTACGTCACCGAGGCGGCGACCAACGTGATCGTCCTCAACCCCACCGACGAAGACATCTACGTCGAGTCGCTGGCATCCGCCGGCCTCCTTGTCCTCGACGAGTACTTGCCAGAAGACACCGACCCCCTGTTCATCCAGGCCCTCCTTCTGGGACGTGCCATCGCCGATGGGGTCGTGACCGAGGGTGGCCCTGCCACATACGCGGACATCGCCCCGTCCCTCGAAGCTCCAACCCTCGACACCTGATCTTCGTGATCTCCCACAGAAGTGGGACGACACATCATCTGAACGCTGCAACGCTGTCCGTGAACGACAGAAGGCAAGGGGAGACGAACCATGGTTTGCCGGGAGAACAAGGGCCGGTCCGCCGCTATCGGACTCATCAAGCACATGCTGCGCGCCGACGGGTTGACGAGTTACACCGACTGGGAAGCGCAGTCGCTGACCCATGCGCTGGCGCACCGGTACGACGCTGCGCCCGCCCCCAGCCTGGAAGACCAGGTCGCCCTATGGAAGGGCATGAGGCAGCAAATCCTGAACAACCCCAACATCAGCGACGCCGACAAGTTCCGCCCGGCGACGGGCCGTGGCGGCCAGCCAGGCCTCATCACCCGCATCGACCAGGAACTCACTCGGCTGGCAACGGGCCTAGACGAGCAGGGCCGACCGCTAACGCAAGCCCAGCTCAACATCGGTAAGAACTTCGCTGCCGTGACCCGAATGACCGGCGGGTTGAAGCGCCAGCAGGAAGCGAAGGCTGCCTACTTCGAGGTGTACGCCCGCCACACCGGCGTGAGCCTCACCGAAGCCGAGGGCCGCTTCCACGAACTCACCAACGTTGGACGTGCAGAACGAGAAGGTACGCAGATCGACCTGCGCGATGGATGGCGAGACCGCCTGCAGGTCGCGGGCCTGTCCTCAGATCAGCAGGCCGACATGGGGGAGGACAACCGGACCCGGTACGCGCTCCGCGTGATGGAATCGGAGCGCACGAGCAAGATCGCGTCGATGCCGGCACGGCCAGCAATCCGGCCAGAGCATGTGACCCGCGTGCTGGCATCCGATGACCCCAGCGTCAAGGTTCAGTGCATCGGCGGATGCGGACAGTTCGGCCACACCGTCGCCGACTGCCCGAACAAGGCCGAGGCGGACGCGGCGAGAGCAGCTAACGAACGTGCGGACGCGGCCCGCTCTGAGCTGCAGTTCATGGTCCGAGTCGCTTCGGCGCGCGCCGCGAAGAAGGCTCTTGACGCGGGGGAGGCGGTCCCTGCGGTTGACTCGGCTGGCGTCCCACTGCTGGACAACCATGCTGGCGCCACCATCGAACCGGGCGACGCTGCCGCCCGCGCCGGCATCGAAGCCCTGGCCGCCGAGGATGGCTACTCGACGCGTAAGCATCGAGCCGCAGTCACGGAGGCTATCGCGAGTACGAAGGCACTCAGTGCCGCGGAGGAAGCGCTAGCCAGCAAACGGGGCCCTGTGCCGCCCGTCTCCTCGTTCGTCCAGGCTGTTGCGTACAACCCGGAGTCATCCGTGTTCGTCGTGCAGATGCGGCCCTACAGGTTGAAGACGACTGGCGAGGAACGTCCGGCGAAGAAGTACGTCTACCACGTGACGGAAGAGGACTACGCCAAGCTGATGTCTTCCCCATCTCTTGGGGAAGAGCTGAACCGGCTGGTGCTCCGTCGGCCTGGTGGGAACGACCCTCTCAAGTTTGAGAGCGACGCTGACGCCGCCGAGGCTGTCCGCCAACGCCGCTGCCCGACGTGCGGGCAGTGGGCCTCGTTGAACAGCAGCCACCAGTGCGTGGTTCGCCGCGACGACTCTAACCTCGACGAGTATGCGCATCGGGAGCAGGTGAGGATGTCCCGCGAGCAGGCACGGCTGGCCCAACTGAAATCGACGCTGGCCGCACCGGACGTGCCACGCACCCGGGCCACACGCTTGGACCGAATGAGCATCCCAGGCCGAGGTGCGATGAGCTTGCCCAGCGCGGCCCAGATGTCGGCCATCCGGCAGTCCGGAGGCGTTGGCCTGGGCAAGTTCCAAGGCAACTACTTCGGAGCAACGGTCTCTGGCCACGTCGCGGTCTGGAACGAACCCGGGTCGGGGCAGCCGCTCTACCGGGTCTCGGAGGTGAAGTGCTCCTGTGGTGAGCAGCAGCCCTGCAAGCACGCCCCCCGGGTCACCGCGATGCTGTCCAAGCCCTACGGGGCGCAACAGACGACTGCCCAGCCAGGGATGAGGACGTTCGAGAGGCCGAACGTGGCTTCACAGGACCAGATGGGTTACCCGGACCGGATCAGCTACGAGCGCCGGATGGAAGGCCGCAGGGAGGCTGTGGCCGCCTATGCGTCAGACTTCGCTAACTCGCCCGAGCAACGGCCCTACGCGGGGCAGGCGCGAGTCACAGCGACCGGCGAAGTCGTTCCCCCGAACAAGGTGCCGACCGGTTGGGTGGCGCCGAATGGGACGACGGTTGACGTGACCGATCCAGCCGCGGTCGCCGACACGGTGCGGGCCCGCCTGCAACCCCAAGAGGGCGGCCCGTTGAACTTCCGCGTCTCCACCGACCCAGCCGGGGGTGTGTGGGTGCGTCCTGCAGTCCAGTCGTCGGTGGCGCAAGAGCAGTTGCGGGCGACGTTCGGGTTGCCCACGCAGCCAGGCTCCCGCGGCGTCTACATCGGCGCGGACCGGGCGACCCGTCACGAGATGTTGGATCGGCTTGCCGGGCGTTCTCCGCAGTTCACGAGCAGGTCGGTCATGCGGACGCTGAGGGACGAAGACCCGGACCGATGATCCGTGGGTGAGGGGAATGGTCGATAGTGTCACCTAAGCGATTGCGCGGACGGATGAGAGGGGCTGCTATGCAGAGCGACGGTGTCCCCGCGCGCACTCCTCCCGAGTTGCCACCAGCCGCCCTGTGGGCGGCTGCCTGCCGGGACTTCGAGGCTGGTCGTGTGATCGCGCAGACCTATCGAGTCAACGATGACGACTTCCCCGTGAAGTCGACGCTGACGTTCCGCCGAGCCTACGCGTCGGCCCCCCTCACCGAGACGGAGCGGGCCTCGGTGGCGCGTGCAGTCGTGATGATCGGGGTGAACCAGGTCCATCCGATGCTGTACTGCCGAGGGGTTCCACTGGAGCCGGTTGGGGCAACCATGGGTTCCCCCTTGGCCGGCGTGACGGTGACGTGGCGCCTAGGCGCGGATGGGGTGCCTGTCATGCTCACGCTGTCCGTTCGCCGCACGTAAGAGGTTCCCGGCCGGTAGGCCACACTGGAGAAATAGCCACGTGGAGGGACGAGCATGAGTCAGGTGGATGAGGCTGCGGAGGCGGCTTTGGCGTCAGCGCTGGGGAACCCAGCAGACGAACTGGAGTTGGCGGACAAGCCCGCTCTGCTGGCGTGCACGCGCGAGGAGGCCGAGGAGTTGGTCCAGTCGGCCAGGACGCAGTTGGAGTCGCTGGACGGCACGATGGCCACGATCATCCAACGGCGCGCGTGGGAGGCATTGGGGTACGAAACGCCGCGTGCGTTCTGGGTGGCCGAGTTCGGACCTGCTGCTGGCGGATTCTCGCGTCAGCACGTGAACCGGATGGCTCGCGTGCTCGGGGTGCTCTACGAACTGTTCGAGCGCCTTGGTGACGAGGCTGCAGCCATCGAGATCACCGAGCGCGCACTCCGGACCGTCCCACGCGGCGCGAACGGAGAGAACGACACGCTACTCGTGGAGCAGATCGTTGAGGGGGTTGAAGCCCTGGGAGACGCCCCCTCGCCCGCGGACGTGCAACAGGTGGTCAACGACCGTGTGGCGGCTGCGCGGGAGCAGTTCGCTCCTGCAGGCGATCCTGGGCCGGTGGGAGACCCATCCGAGTTGGCCGAGAGGATGCGGCAACTCGGGGTTGACCCGTCCGGCTTCCTTGCCCACGCTGCCGAAGACGATCACGATCACCCGCACGACCACGATCACCCGCACGATGACGCCGCAGACCAGGACTCGGAGGACGACTCGTTCGCGTCGACGCTCGGCGGGAACGCGGACCAGGTGAGCAGCGTCATCGGACCCATGGATTCCGGCACCGAGTACGGGCGAGAAGCCGCCCACCTCACGGTCGCGCTGGCGGCCGCCGAAGCGTGGCTGGGAGACCTGAACGAACTGTGTGAACGCTTCACTGCTGAGGAACGCGCCCACCTGCCGGAATGGGTCCAGGCCCTTCGGCAACTGGCCGACGGGCTCGAAGCGTTCGTCGACGAGGACGACGACGATCTGCTGACGCTCAGCGCCAGCGTGCTGTGAGGGGCCCCTACCGCCCGCTGACGGCCTGAGCCGACTGGGCTGCGGCTATGCGCCGCTCGCGGGCGGCGAGAGCCTCCAAGGCCCACTTCTCCGGCCTGTCCATGAGGAACAGGTTCCTATCGGCGGAGATCGAGGGAAGGGA
>RRZT010037455.1_pt1 | contig 10073 bp, 13 predicted proteins | sample 2165551 | NCBI WGS metagenome assembly RRZT01 (sample SAMN10456910, study PRJNA506462) | wastewater metagenome | biome: wastewater; feature: sludge; material: wastewater sludge; isolation source: wastewater sludge with Escherichia coli K12::gfp cells carrying plasmid... | place: USA: Moscow, Idaho...
GCGAAATCTGTCCTCGCCACAAGGGGCCGCTTCGCTTTCCGGCCCTCCCGTGTCCTCGCCTGCGGCTGCGGGCCGCGCCAGTCGGGCCTCCAACCCCTTGCAGCGATGCCAGCTTCCGCAAACAGCCAACAGCCGAACACCGGCCGGGTCGATGCCCGGCTAATGCCTTGTTGGTAGGTATATAGGTATATACATAGATACGCCGCAAGCAGCTTGTTGTGGTGCTCGGGGAGTCGTGACGCAAGGATGGTGGCTTGTTCAACGACCGGAGATCGACTCCATGCAGACCCTCAACAAGACCCAGTACCACTGCGCCGAGCTGCGGGGCTCTGTGCCCTTGATCCAGCGCGTCGAGTGGGTGAGCGGGATTGGCCAAGACGATGCCGAGCCGGTTGTGCTCGCCGAGGCCTGCGCGCTGGCCAGCCGCTGCCCGAAGGTTGCGACCTGCCCGCTGACGGCCGAGGGGTAGGGCGGATGGCCGCCCCGGAAGCCCCAGTGATGAGCTGGGGCGACTGGCTTACTGCTTCAGCAATAGGACGATGTGATGCGTGATGCCCGTGGCGAGCAGCACGGCGTTCTCGTTGTTCCTGAACGGGTAGCCGTTGTGTTTGATGACGATGACCATCTGAACTTCCTCCTTTCTGGGGTCGATGAATGACCTCCACGTTTATTTATGCGTTTTCGCTGGCAAGCGATGAAAAAACGCCTCAGCGCGCCACCGACCGGGCCGTGGTCGAGCAGGCTGGCCAGCACGTCGCGCACCTCAAAAATCCCCTTTTATTTGTTTATTAGTTTGTTTGTTTCTTTGTTTGTTGTGCTATAATGCTGGCATGGCTGGTGAGGGGATTGGCCCCGAGCGCCACAGTGGAGATCGAAGACATGGACTTTTCCAAGATGACGCTGGCGGTGCAGATCGCCGAGGTGCTGAACTACGACGACCGAACCCCACCGAACTGGCATGGCCACATTGGTCATGCGGAGGTCGGCGCAAGCGGCTTGCTTATTACTCGAAGCTACGCCTCGCCGCGCGAGGGTGCTAACGAGGAGCGTTTGGTCATCTCGTTGGACGAGGTGAAGGTGCGTCTCAAAGGCTTTGATGAAGCCGGTCGGAAGGTGGACATCCAGTGCCCGCTGTCGATTGAGCAAGTCTTGGAGCGTGTGCTTGGTGCTGCCGTCAACGGTGTGCGCTCGGTGACAGGCTTTGTGACGGCTGTTCGTACCGGCAACCTCTTGCGCCAAGAAGAGGGCAGCGAACTGGTCTACGAGTTCTGACTAAGGGGGAGACACCATGCGTCCAGCCGAATTTCCAGCAGAAGCCATCATCGAAGCCGGTCAAGCCCTGCAAGCTGCCGGGCGCAACGTCACCGGGTTCGCACTGCGCCAGAAGGTCGGCGGGGGCAACCCGACGCGACTCAAGCAAGTGTGGGACGACCACTTGGCCAAGGTTCAGCCAGTCGTTGAGCTGCCGGTAGAGATCGCTGACGCGCTGGCTCAAGTCACCAAATCGTTGACAGAGCAGCTTGCGACGCTTGGTGCTGGGTTGTATGCCCGCGTCGATGAGGACGCTCAGCGCAAGATTGCAGTAGCCCAACGAGCCGCCGCCATCGAGGTGGATGCAGCCACTGACGAAGCTGATAGCTTCAAGGCGGAGCGTGATGACGCGCTGGCTGAGGTCGAGGCCTTGAAGGCGAAGCTCGCCGAGTCGCAGGCTCAAGCGCAGACGCAGGCGGTCGAGCTGGCCCAGTTGCGTGAGCGTTTGTCAGCATCGGGCACGGAACTGACCCATGCCCGTGCGGAACTCTCGCAGGCCCGCGACGAGGCGGCAGAGGCCCGTGAAGAAGCTGCCCGCTTGCGCGGTCAGGTCGAGGCCATTGAGGGGCAGCGCGCCGAGCTGGTCAAGGTCTTGGCCGAGCGGCCGGGGGAGAAGGGCGCAGGGAAGGGCACCAAGTGAGCACGCCGCGCAGGATCGCGGCGCTGATCGCAGACCTGCGGCTGACCGCATCGAGCTTGCAGCAGGTCATCGACGGTTGCCAGATCGCCGGGCCGGGGGCCGAGCTGATCCAGCATTACCCCAAGATGCTTGCCGAGCTGGCCACGCGCTGGGACAGCGAAGCCGAGCGGGTGGAGTGGCCCGAGGACTTGCCGCGCGAAGAGGTTTTCACGCCTGCCGAAGTGGCCGCCATCGACGCGACCGAGGCCTTGCTGGGCAAGCTGCGCGGCGACGGTTCGACCGGCGCGCGACGGTAAGTCGAGAGGCTGCGGGCCAGTCGGCGGGCCGTGTTCACGCTAAACGGCTCACCGATGACTACCACCCGCTTTTCGCCGAACTGCTCGCGGGCCGGTGCGCCCCATGCCGGGGGCACCAGACACACGACAGCCTCGCACTGGGCCAGCGTGCCGTTGTGCCGCAGTGCTGCAAAGACGCATCCAGCCTCGTAGCTGATCCAGAACCGCAGATCGCGGTCGCGCGGCGTGTCCGGCGTCAGCATCAGGCGCTTGCGCAGCTCGGGCGGGTAGGCATCGCAGACTTCGGCGGCCGACAACTTGGCCGAGTGGAACACCGCCACATTGATGTTGGGACGGTGAGCCACGAAGGCGGCCAAGCTCTGGCGTGCTTCGGGCGTGGAAAGAATCGAATCGTGCTCGATCAAGATCAGCATGGCAGGGCCTCCCCCAGAGATTGACGGAGTGGGCAGCGAACACCGCTGACCAGCTCCTCATTGAAAACAACACGCGCCAAGGCGGCTTGCAGCCGCTGCGCAGCTTCCTCATCGAAACCGCAGGGGCACAGGATCAGCGGCGCACCCGAGCGGGTCGCCTGCTCGATGTAGCCCTGTGCATCCCAGTTCGGCACCACGGCCGCCCAGTAGAGCTGCCGCGTCCTGCGCAGCGTGCCGGTGATCTCGCGTTCCGGCTGCTCATCCGAGCGCACCGGCCGGTGCGCCACGTCGTTGATGCGGTCGCCCAGTTCGGGCACCTCACCGCGCACGTCCTTGATGGATCGCATCGCTCCGATGCGCCACCGCGTCAACACGAGATCCACCTGCGGGTAGGGCGTCAGCACCTTGGCGAGCCGGGCAGCAGGCCCGATGTCACCAATCGTCTGCCCGTACAGCAGCCGCTCGAAGTCGAAGAACAGGATCATGGCTGTGACTGCCATTCCGAGGCCCGCGCCAAGCGCAGACCAGCCATGTCCAGCTCGAACAGCAACCATTGGATGGCAGTCCATTCAATGTCGGCATCGGTACTGGTGACAGCGTGGACGGGTAGAGGACGGGGCAGGGGCAAGTGCAGGATCATGGCCTTTTCCTTCAAGCGGCTTGCAGCAGATCGTGCTTGCGCAGGGTGGCATGGGCCAGTCGGTCGAACTGCTCACGGGCTTCGGGCGTGAAGCCTTCCAGTGCCTCGCCGATGCGCCCAACAGCCGCCACCGGGTCGGTGGCGATGTCGGCCGACTGGATGCCGTGACTGTGCAGGTAGTCCATGCCCACCGGGCCGAGCACCTGACGGGTGTGCATTTCGAGGATGGTGTGGACGGGTTCAGGTGGCAGCATCTGGGCCGCCAGACGTGGGCGGATGTAGGTCAGAGACACCACGATGCCGATAGCCACGGAAACCACGTACAGGGCCATGAAGCCGCTGTAGCCCAGCGCCGGGGCCACGGCCTTGCCGACGCCGACGAAGGCGGCAAACACCCACGTTGTCGCGCTGATGGCCCCCAGCACGGCAGGGAGCAGGGCCGCACGGTGCGGATCGTCCTGCGGCTGGCTGAAAAGAGGGAACACCCAGCGGTGCAGGGCGATGCCGTTGATCGTCAGCAGGCCTGCGATGGTGAGCTTGGCAAGCAGCTTGGGCTTGCCCCACAGCAGGGCCAGGTCAAGCCTCGTGTCCAGCAGGATCACGGCGAAGCCGGTGATCCACAGAGCAATCAGTGCCAAGGTCACACCGTTTGCAGCCTTGGTCAGCAGCTCGATGTTCACGCGGCGGCGGTAGAAGATGGCGAAGTCACCGAAGGCCACGGCCGCGAAGGCAGCAGCGAAGGCCAGCAGGTGAGCGAGGATCAGGCCCATTCGGGCGACGGCGTTCAGGTCGAGGTTTTCCATGTCGTTCTCCCTTGGGTGTTACTGGATCGAGCGCTGCACGTCGGCGCGCTGTGCCCGGTCGCGGGCGGCTTCTACTTGCTGCCGTTTCACGGCGAGCTTCTGAGAGGTGTAGAGCGCCAAGAGGGCTTCCATGCGCTCTTTTTTCTGCCTGATGGCGGCGTTGAGCTGAGCTGAAACACCTTGCGCGCGCAGGTAGTCCACCCACAGGGCGCGGCTGCTCACCAGCGTGATCGACTTGTTCCATTCCGAGTCTGCGAACCGGCGTTGCGCCTCGGTGCTCATCATCTCGGCCGGAGACATGGTTTCAAAGTCGCCGATGGGAGGGGAGGGCAGTGAGCCGTAGCCGTCCGCATCGTTGAGCACGCTGGCCATCGAGGTCGCGCCCTTGGCGGCGGCCTGCAAGGCGTCCCCGTTGGCGGCGGCCACCTGCACCGGGTCGAACTGGGTGGTCGGTGGCACGCCCATCGCTGGGGTCGCACCGAACAGCTTGTTGTACTGGGCCATCGTGTCGCTGCCCAGCACGGGGTAGAGGCCGTCGTTCTGGATGGGGAACGTCTTGCAGAAGTAGGGCGACGGATCGGTGGCGTAGTTGAATGCCGAGTTCTGCTTGGCGATGGCGTTGGGGAGCTGTGCCGGGTTGAATGTCGGGTTCTTGTTCGCATCCGACGCGAACGTCTTGGCGCGGGCGTCATCCGAGTTCGGCACGCCATAGATGAAGTGCAGGTGAACCGCACCGCCCGGCTTCATGCCGGTGCTGCCAGCGCGGCCGATCTCCTGCCCGGCCTGCACCTTATCGCCTTCCTTCACGGCGATGTAGGACAGGTGGTAGTACACGGACGATTGCCCGTTGTCACGCTTGATGACGACCGTGTTGCCCGCGCTGCCGCGCAGCTTGGCCCACGTCACCGTGCCCGCCGAGGTGGCATAGAGGGGCGCGTTTTGGCCGCTGGTGGAGAAGTCGAGGCCGTCGTGCATGTGCGGCTTGGCGTTGCCGGAGCCGAAGTTGGCGGCCCCACCATCCCGGAACTTGCCGAAGCGGCCGGAGACTTGTTCCTTGGCCGTGGGCGACACCATGCAGGTGTCAGCGAATGCGCCGCCACTCATCGACAGCGCGAGGGTCAAAACGAGCGGCTTGCGCATTTCTCTCTTCCTCAGTTGAAAAGACCAGCCGCCCAGCTCGTGAAGCTCTGCGGTTCAGTTGGTTGTTGGCTGGCCTGCGGCTGTACCGAGGTCGCGGGCGCGGACTGCACACCCTGCTGGGCGCTGGCCCCGGCGTTGAACACGGTCTGGTTCGAGGCGAAGGCGTTGGCATTCACGCTGTAGGTAGTCGCGGCCGAGGCGGGCTTGTAGCCGCTGCCAAGCTGCGGATCGAGCGTGCTCATCGAGCCACCTACGACGCTGTTTGCCATGCCGTTGATGTCGGTGAACTGCTGGCCCAAGGTGTTCCATTGGCCGATGGCCTGATTGATGGGCGACGTGACCATGCCGGACACCTTGCCCACGGTCGAGCACACCTTCTTCTGCGCGTACTTGAGCACGGCGTCTTGGGCCGAGGACAGGATCGAGCCGAGGGAGGGGATCGAGAACGACAGGTCGATGATCTGGCTGACGCTGGCAAAGCAGGAGTCATTCACATCGAACAGGCTTTCGACGTTCGGCGTGGCCGAGGCCATCTGGCTGTGCGCGCCGATGGCGGTCTTGATGTTTGCGCCGATGCCCACCTCGTCGCAGTTCTTGAGGTCATCCTGCATCTTCTGGGTCATTGCCGCGTCCACGGCCGCCATCGACGCTGACACCCCGGTAGTGGCACCGCTGCCACCCGTCGAGAAAAGCGACGAGAACCAGTTGCCGCTGGTCTGGGACGCGCCCGCGCTGGCTGCCAGCGCGAGCGAAGCGCCCACCAGCACGCCGATGGCGGGCTTGGTGAGGGCTTTCTTATTCATGGCCGCCTCCACGGATGCAAGCGAGCTGGACGGTGCCGGGCTGCGGTTCGCTGGCTTCCACGATGCCGCCCTTGACCTTGCGAATGAATCGCGGGCCGTCTTTCTTGAGGCCTGCGGCTTTCACGACTTCGGCCATCTTTGCCCCCACCGGCTGGACGGTGTAGCTGATGCCTTCGTCCTCGTCGCCGTGGAAGATCGAGATGGCCGACACCTTGAGCGTGCCGAACACGGTCAATGCCTCGGGCAGCTTGTGGTCGCCATCGAGCTGACGGTTTGTCAGGCCGAAGGTGCCCAGCACCGACGCCACAGGGGGCAGCGCCTCACGGCATTCGATCGCGGCGCGCAGGACTGCCGAGGCCTTGGCCCAGTCACCGGCTGCGGGTGCGTTTGCATCACGCAGGGCGGCGGGCATCTGAGCGCTGGCAAGCGTAGCGGCCAGCAGTAGGGCGGAAGCGATCAGGGTGCGGGTGGCTTTCATGTGGAAATGTCCTTTCAGGCGGCTTGGTAGGACACGGGCACACGGTCGCGGCCCAGAACGATGGAAGCGAACTCGCGCAGGCCCGGCAGGTCGCCGAACGTGCTGGCAAGACCGCCCGGAGAGGTGAGAACCCAGCGGTCGGTACTTCCTTGCAGGGTGGCGTGCAGCTCGAAGCCGTCATCGGTGGCCACGATGCGGGCCGTGCGGACAGCGGAGGGGGTGACGCGGCGCACGCGGCTGTTGAGCTGGGTGGCACGCAGGAAGGTGATGGATGGACGACGCATGAGGGGACTCCTTACGGGGTAGGGGTGGATTCAGTGGCTTGCAGGCAGGCCCGGCGTGACTCATCGACGAGACGCATGACAACGGACAGGCCAGCAAGCTCAGGGTTGTTGTGGGGCGCGCTATGGATCAGCCCCTTTGCCAAGGCCTTTTCAAGCCGGTCGGCGTACTTCACTGCGAATGAAATCTTTGCCGCGTCATCGGCTTGCAGCAGGGCGTCAGCGGCAGCAGCAAGAATCTGAGCCATGCCCTGTACCAGCTCATTGGCAGAGCTGAGTTGCGCATTGGATTGGGCGATTTGTGCGTTCGCTGAGTTGAGTTGAGGTTGAATCTCTGCCCACACCTCCCTACGGCCACGTTCAACGCCTTTCCTGTAGCCTTCTTGATGACCCGCTTGAGCGCCGTTCTGGTAGCCAATGCTTTCCAGCTCGCGAGCAGCAGCAGGGGTACTCCAGTAGTCGTGATTCATGCTTCCTCCTTGGGGGTAATGGCGCTGCCCGTGTTGATCGGGCCATTCGGTTGTGCCGCGTCGCCGCTGTTGGCGCGACGTGCATCAATCGCGGCAGCCACGCGAGAATCCGCACCTTCATTGAAGGCGGCGGCAGCTTCCTTGCCGATAGTTGGTGTCGAGCGTTTGAGGGCTGCTGCTGCACCAGTGACAGCAGCGACACCACCATTCACGAGCGCTTCTGCTGGCCCTTTTGCATCACGCATCGCTTGAGCGCCACGCCCTGCGCCTTCGCTCACCGTGGAGGCCGCAGCCATCACGGCATGCCCCATTCCGACGCCAACGGCATCGGAGACGCGATTGGTCATGGTGCGGCGAGGTTCGCTACCGCCCGATTCGATGGGAGGGGTGCTGCCAGCAGACAAGGGGCGTGATGACTCGGCATTGGAACCTCGGGCGGCAGCCGTGTCCGGCGCACTACTGCGCGCGGATGCTCCTGCACTGTCAGTTGCCGCATCCAGTGGAGGTGCTACACCTTGACCGCCAACATTGATCGGGGAATTGCCTGCGCCACCACCACCACCGTTGCGCGGCGAGCCACCACCCGATGGGATTCCACCAGTTGGGCTTCCGCCACTTGAGCCACCATCTTTTTCCTTCGGGAAACCTTGAACCAAGGGAGAGCGGGCTTGAGACGACAGGTTGGATCGCATTTCGCTGGATGCACTCGTTGCGCCGAGGTCATGGACGCCCACGTTCAGCCAAGCCAGCACGCGATCAGGCAGCACTTGAGGCAGGCCATAGATCATGAACAGCACAGGTAGCAGCAGGCCGCCGAAGGCGATGAACCACCAGAAAAACTGCGTGAACTGGGCAAGTACACCGACCCAGCCGGTCGAAGCTGCAACGTCGCCGCGCATGGCGAAGAAGGCCTTGGCGATGTAGTCCACGAGAGGGTCGGCAACCAATGTCGCGGCGAACAGGCCAATGACCGCCAGTGCAGGGCGCACGAAGAGCGCCATCAGCAGAAGGTAGCCTTGAGCTTCCGAGCCGACGAAAGTCTGACTCGGGCGCATGTGCATGATGGCCCAGAGCGGTGCGGCGATGACTGTTTGGAGCACTCCGAGCACCCAGCCAACAACCGTCACCATGAAGATGGTGTACGGCAGACTGGGGAGAAAAACGCCGAAGTAGAAGGCCAGCAAGCCGATATACATTTCCAGCTTGGCAAAAATCTTGAGCGGTACTTCGAGCAGCCATTCCCAAATCGGATCAGTGACACCTCGGAAGTCGGCCTTGTTGCCCATGATTTCGACGCCACCCACTGCGCCGACCACGACACGGGTCGCGGTCATCGTGGTCTTGATGGTGAACTCAGCCGCCCACAACATGGTTTGGTAAGAGGCCAGAAGGTCGCCGGTCAACTTCATCCGAGTGATCGCATCCGTGCCTGATCCGCTTCCGATGGCGAGGTCAGTTGCCTTCTTCATCATGTCGTTCATCAAGAGCGTCGTCTTGGTGGACATGTCTGCATCCAGTGAGCCGACATTCACGTCACTGGCTTTGTCGCGAGGCAGCAAGCTCGCCATATCCTCGGGCTTGACAGCGGTAGAACCGGCGTAACCATTGCCAGCTAGTTCAGCCTTCTTGACGATGGTTTCCGCGATGGTTGTCACGCTTGCTTTGAGCAGCATTGATCGAGCGTCATCCGGAAGGCCAGACAACGAAGGTGTGGTGACGCCGCCCACCGACTCACTGGTGATCGTTCCCACCTTAGTGCGCAGCAGACCAATGCGCTGATACCAGCCACCAGCCATTGCCCAACCCTCTTTCGTCATGTCGCTGATGAATGCGGTGATGCCGTTGTTGATCGAGGTTTCACCAGAGTTCATCTGGTTCGCGATAGCGGCCACGATTTGATCCTCACGGTTCTTCACGATGGTGTTGAACTGCGACGATTGCACGTTGGCCCATCCGGGCTGATTGATGTCGCTGGGCATGGTGTTGACCCAGTTGTCGATGTCCTGCATAAGTCCCATCGCAGCGGTGGCCTTCTGGCTCATCAAGCCAGCGCGCACGTTGTCGAGTGCCGCCTGCGTGCCCGACGCGTCGCTGTAGTTTCCAGAGGGGGCGTAGGTGGTCAGCGTGACCGTGCCGCAGATCGGCTCGCCGCCGCCGAGGTTGGTGACTGCGTTGCGATCCTTGATGTAGAACGTGTAATCGGTGCGCGTGCCGGTGACAACTTGCTTGTCGGCTGCGGCGTTGTTCGCCATGACGGAGGGATTGCCCGCTGCGTCGGCATAAATCGTGTTGGCTGCGCGAGCGCAATAGGCTGCTGCGAGGTACTGCTTTCCGAAGTCCCGCAAGCCGAAGTAGGTGCCCGTCTGGTACGAGGTGGCGACGATGCCATCGGGTTTGAGCAGACCCATGCTCATACCCATGTTGTAGATGCTGTTCGCGAAGCCAATGCTCCACAACGAGATCATCAGCACGAGCATTTGAATGAAGCTGTAGCCGCTGGTGGACGGCAGAAGGACTGCCCCGCCAGCAACGATTCGCACGGGCGTCCAGACTGTGCTCCACGCCTTGCCCATCGCCTCGCCGTCGTTGGCCGTGTTCACCGCGCCCATGGTCGCCACGTAGGAAACGATGACCGAGCCGACGACGAGGACGCCGCTGTTGAATACGCTGAACAACATCCCCAGCAAGCTGCTTGCGGACGACACCGTATTGGGGTCGAGGCCCTTCACCAGCACATCAATGATCGGGCCAAAGATGTGACCAAGGATGCCGACCGTCACGTCATCCGGCGAAGGTGA
>RRZT010804424.1_pt1 | contig 10071 bp, 10 predicted proteins | sample 2165551 | NCBI WGS metagenome assembly RRZT01 (sample SAMN10456910, study PRJNA506462) | wastewater metagenome | biome: wastewater; feature: sludge; material: wastewater sludge; isolation source: wastewater sludge with Escherichia coli K12::gfp cells carrying plasmid... | place: USA: Moscow, Idaho...
CGGCCTGCCGGCGGAAGCGGTACAGGTCGTCGACACCACTGACCGTGCCGCCGTCGGCGAGCTGATCACCCTGCGCGAATTCGTCGACGTCATCGTTCCACGCGGGGGCAAGGGCCTGATTGCACGCCTGCTGGCCGAAGCCCGCGTGCCGATGATCCAGCACCTGGACGGCAACTGCCATATTTACATCGACAGCGCTGCCGACCCGGCCAAGGCCCTGAAGATTCTCGAAAACGCCAAAACCCAGCGCTACGGCACCTGCAACACCGCCGAGTCGCTGCTTGTTGCCCGCCCGGTCGCCGCCAAACAACTGCCCGCACTCGCCGCCATGCTGACGGAAAAAGGCGTCGAAATCCGCGGCTGCGCTGAAACCTGCGCCCTGATCGAGAATGCCGTGCCGGCGACGGAAGAAGATTTCCTCACCGAATATCTGGCCCCCATCATTTCCGTCAAGATCGTGGCCGGACTGGACGAGGCCATCACTCACATCAACCAGTATTCATCACACCATTCGGAAGCCATCGTGACCGAGCATCACCCCAGCGCCATGCGTTTCCTGCGCGAGGTCGATTCTTCATCGGTGATGATCAATGCCTCAACCCGCTTCGCCGATGGTTTTGAATATGGCCTGGGTGCAGAGATTGGCATCTCCACCGACAAGATTCACGCCCGCGGCCCAGTCGGCTTGGAAGGACTGACCAGCCAGAAGTGGATCGTCCTCGGCGACGGCCACGTTCGCGCCTAACCCTACACACACTGCAGGAGAAAAGAGCATGCCAATCAGCTGGACCGCCGATCTCGATACGGGCATCCCCCTCATCGACCAGCAGCATCGCCGCATCGTCGATTTCATCAATCATCTCGAAGTCGCCAAGAATGCGGGGGACAAGGAAGCCGTCAAACAGATCGTGTACGACTGTGTCGACTACACCCTGTCGCATTTCGCCTTCGAAGAAAGCCTGCAGGAAGAGGCAGGGTATGCCTACTGCAAACCGCACAAGAAAGTCCATGAACTCTTCGCACGCAAGGTATCGGAATACCAGGAGCGCATGGATCTGGGCGATGACGTCGCCGAAGAACTGCACGCCACCCTGGCACGCTGGCTGGTGAATCACATCAAGCGCGACGACGCCGACTATGTCGAATCCGTGCGTGCCAGCATGGCGCCAGGCGCCAGGGCCCGGGCGGAAGAAAACAAAAAACCCGGCTGGTTCAGACGCCTGTTCGGTCGCTAGATAAAACGGAGAAGAGAGTATGGGAAATTTTGACTGGAGCGATCCGTTCCTGCTCGAACGTCAGCTCAGTGCGGAAGAGCGGCAGGTCCGCAATGCCGCGCGGGAATTTGCGCAAAAGGAACTGGCACCACGGACCCGTGCGGCCTTTCGCGAGGAAACGACTGATCCGGCCATTTACCGTCTGCTCGGCGAGATGGGCCTGCTCGGTGCCACACTGCCACCGCAGTACGGCGGCGCGGGGCTCAACTACGTCTCCTACGGTCTGATTGCCCGCGAAGTGGAGTATGTCGACTCGGCCTGGCGTACCCTGGTATCGGTGCAATCCTCCCTGACCATGGTGCCGATTTACGAATTCGGCACCCCGGCACAAAAAGAAAAATATCTGAAGAAACTGGGCAAAGGCGAGTGGATAGGCTGCTTTGGCCTCACCGAACCCGACTCCGGCTCCGACCCTGGCAGCGCCACTGCCCGGGCCAAGGCAGTCGCCGGCGGCTGGCAACTCTCCGGCGTCAAGCGCTGGATCAGCAACGCGCCCATTGCTGATGTTTTGATTGTCTGGGCCAAGGATGATGAAAACATTCTGCGCGGCTTCATCCTGGAAAAAGGCATGCCCGGGCTGTCGACCCCGCTCATCAACGGCAAGGTCGGACTACGTGCCTCGATCAGCGGCGACATCGTGATGGAGAATGTATTCGTCCCCAGCGAGAATCGCCTTGAAGTCGCCGGCCTGAAAGGCCCCTTCACCTGCCTCAACTCTGCCCGCTACGGCATTGCCTGGGGCGCGACCGGTGCCGCTGAGTCCTGCTGGCATACCGCCCGCCAATACACGCTGGAGCGGCAGCAATTCAACCGGCCACTCGCCGCCAACCAGCTGATCCAGAAAAAACTGGCCGACATGCAGACGGAAATTGCCCTCAACCTGCAAGGCGCGCTGCGCCTGGGACGCATGCTCGACGATGGCAGCGCCAGCCCGGAGCTGATCTCGCTGATGAAACGCAATGCCTGCGGCAAGGCGCTGGATGTTGCCCGCACCGCCCGTGACATGCTGGGAGGCAACGGCATCTGCGACGATTACGGGGTGATTCGTCACGTCGTCAATCTGGAGGTCGTCAATACCTACGAAGGGACGCACGATGTGCACGCCCTCATCCTGGGTCGGGCACAGACCGGCCTGGCAGCGTTTTAGCGGCGCGCCATGCTCAGGCCGTACCACGCCATCGTCGCCGCCCCCGGCTTCTGCCTGGGGGTATGCGCCGCAGAGGCCGCCGTCACAGCCATTGATTTCCTTGAACCCTGCCCGTCGCAGGCCCCGGAAACACCACTGGCCGCCGAAGTGGTGCGCCAGCTGCAGGCCTATCTTGCCGACCCACGCAGCACCTTCAAGCTGCCGTTGCAGCCTGCCGGCACTCACTTCCAGCGCCGGGTGTGGGCACAGATTGCCGCCATTCCGTGTGGGCAGGTGGCAACTTACGGACAGCTGGCCAAAACCCTGGCCAACGCCCCCCGGGCGGTAGGTCAGGCCTGTGGCGCCAACCCTTATCCGGTCGTGGTTCCCTGTCACCGGGTGATTGCCACCGGTGGCGGGCTGGGGGGCTTTGCCAATGCCCGCGGTGGATTCCTGCTTGCCGTCAAACGCTGGTTGCTGACGCATGAAGGCCACCTCCCTACGTAACGCCGACCAGGATGAAATCGACCGCTTCTGCGATGCCTTGTGGCTGGAAGACGGTCTAGCCAAAGCTACGCTCGACAGCTACCGCTCCGATCTCTCCCGCCTGGCCGCCTGGCTGCAGACGCAGCATCTGGAAACCTTGCTTGATGCCCGCAGCGAAACACTGGCCCGCGTTATCGGCGTCCTGGCACAGGAAACCCGTGCCAGTTCGCAGGCCCGCTATCTCGCCAGCCTGCGCCGCTTTTACCGTTGGCAGGTCGCCCGTGGCCGCCTGGCGCTGGACCCCAGCCTGAAACTGGTCAATCCTGCCCGCGCCAGCCGCTTGCCCAAAACCCTGGCCGAACGTCAGGTGGAGCGTCTGCTTGCCGCCCCCGACCTGTCCACGGCGCTTGGCCTGCGTGACCGCGCCATGCTGGAGACCCTGTATGCCACCGGGCTGCGCGTATCCGAACTGGTCAGCCTGCAACTTTTCTCGCTCAGCCTCACCGATGGCGTCCTGCGCGCACTTGGCAAAGGCAACAAGGAACGGCTGGTGCCGCTGGGCGAACAGGCCATCGACTGGATCAGCCGTTATCTCGCGGAAGCGCGCCCCGCCATTCTCGGCGCACGGCAAAGCGACGACCTGTTCATCACCCAGCGGGGCGCCGCCATGACCCGCCATGCGTTCTGGCACCTCATCAAACGCTATGCAGCCACCGCCGACATTGCGGCAGACACACTTTCGCCGCATGTGCTGCGCCATGCCTTCGCCACCCACCTGCTCAACCACGGTGCCGACCTGCGTGTCGTGCAACTGCTGCTCGGCCATGCCGACATTTCCACCACCCAGATCTACACCCACGTCGCCCGCGAACGTCTGAAAAGCCTGCATGCCCAGCACCACCCGCGCGGCTGAATGCGGTGGGCAGACTCGACCAGACCAAGGGGGCGCCCTGCCGGTCGCAAGACACTGCTCCCCGGTCAGTCGAGTTTTTCCAGCTTGCGGTAAAGCGTTCGCGTACTGACCCCCAACTGGCGTGCCAGGCTGTCCATGTCACCCTGATGGTGCCGACGCACCCAGGCCAGATAGCGGTTTTCCACTTCATCCAGGGAAACGAGGCGATCCAGGGCAAAGCCGTTACCGGGCAGGCAAGGCGCTGCGGCAGGCAGGGTATCGGCCATGGCCGTCAGATGCTCAAGCTCAATGCTGTTGCCGTCCGCCAGCAGCGAAGCTCGCTCAATCAGATTCCGCAACTCGCGGATGTTGCCGCGAAAACGCTGCTGCGTCAGCCAGACAAGCGCCGCCGGACTGAATGCCCGATTTTTCTTGCGATCGACCCGCCCGAGCAGCGAATTTGCCAGCAACGGAATGTCGCTGCTGCGTTCATGCAGCGCTGGCGTATGAATGGGAAAGGTATTGATGCGGAAATACAGATCACGGCGGAACGTCTCGGCTTCCACCATCGCCGCCAGATCCCGGTGTGTTGCTGAAATCAGGCGAAAATCCACCGGCAGCCAGTCCACTCCACCCACCCGCCGGTAAGTCCCGGTTTCCAGCAGACGCAACAACTTGACTTGCAGATTCAGCGGCAACTCGCCAATTTCATCGAGAAACAGGGTGCCACCGGATGCCGCCTCGACCAGCCCCTGCTTGCGGTGACTGGCCCCCGTAAAAGCGCCTTTCTCATACCCGAACAGTTCAGCTTCAAACAGGGTTTCCGTCATGCCGGCGCAGTCGACCGCGACAAACGGACCGTCAGCACGCGAACTGGCTTCATGAATAGCGGTTGCCACCAGTTCCTTGCCTGTCCCGGTTTCACCGAGCAGCAATACTGCCGCATCCGCGGGCGCCACCCGCATCATCTTGTCCAGCATCGCCACGAATGCCGGCGAACGCCCCACCAGCCCCCGCGCCGCCGCCTGGCTACTGGCTTGGCGAACGATGCGCATGGTTTCGACAAAATAGGCAATCGCACCACTTTCATCACGTACCGGCGAGGTTTCGACGATGACGTGCTCTTCCCCGGTCGGCGTGTGGTGCAGGTGCAGCACACGCTGTGGCTCCCCTGCTTCCAGGCTCATTTTGAGCGGGCAGGATTCCCCCGCCAGATCGCACGGCACATTGAAGCGATGCGACACCTCATAACAGGCCCGGCCGCTGATTTGCCGCCCACCGCCAAACTCGCGCACATACGCCGCATTGGCAGCAATGATGCGGTAATCGGCATTCATCACGATGCGCGGCTCGGGCAATCCATCGAGAAATGAAATGAGTTCCGCAAGAAAGTGTGATGTCAAAGTTGTCACCCCAGCCAAATAAACGCGCCAATTCTGTCATGTTACACAAAACAAGCCAACAACACCCCTGCAAATAGAAGGCAAGCCAATGATTCAATTCGAAAAAATATAAAAACAAAAGCTGGCACGCTAATTGTTATTACTTCAACGGAACCCGGGAAACGCCTCCCACAGCTGACAGAGTTCCCCTGATTCAGTCAGCCGGCGGCGCCACCCAACCCGCTGCATTCCCCCTTGGTTTGCCCCGCAGGCTTGCTTCATGCGACGGGATGGACGGTGCACTCGGGTTCCAGCATGCATCTTCAACGGAATGGAAATGAACGCAGAACATAAAAACCCCAGGCAAGCCGCAGAAGTTTCTTTCTACGAAAAGCGCAAGAAAATTCACGCCAAGCGTGTGCGTGGATTCTTTGACAACTGGCGCATCGCCTTGGTCATCATCACCCAGCTCATTTTCTATGGCACCCCCTGGCTGATGTGGAATGACCGCCAGGCCATCCTCTTTCACCTGGTCGAGCGCAAGTTCTATATCTTCGGCCTGGTCTTCTGGCCACAGGATGTGATCTACCTCGCCATCCTGCTCATCATTTCAGCCTACGCGCTGTTCCTGGTCACAGCAGTCGCCGGCCGCCTGTTCTGCGGCTATGCCTGTCCGCAGACGGTATACACCCAACTGTTCATGTGGATTGAAAACTGGATCGAAGGCGACCGCAATGCCCGCCTGAAACTCGACAATGCCCCGATGAACGCACGCAAATTCCGCCTGCGCGCCAGCAAATTCCTCCTCTGGGGCGCGCTGGCGCTGTGGACGGGATTCACTCTGGTGGGTTATTTCACCCCCATGCACGAGTTGATCGACAACGTACTCAGCAACAACCTCGGCCCCTGGGAAACCGTGTGGATCTTCCTCTACGGTGGCTTCACCTTCCTCTTCGCCGGCTTCATGCGCGAACAGGTGTGCAAATACATGTGTCCCTATGCCCGCTTCCAAAGCGTCATGTTCGACCCGGACACCCTCATCATCACCTACGACCCGGAGCGCGGCGAACCGCGCGGTGTGCGCAAGAAAAACACCGATGCGAGCGCGCTCGGCGACTGCGTGGCCTGCGAACAATGTGTCGTCGTCTGCCCGACCGGCATCGACATCCGCAACGGCTTGCAGTACGAATGCATTGGCTGCGCCGCCTGCATCGACGTCTGCGACCAGGTCATGGACAAGGTGGGGCTACCCCGTGGCCTGATCCGCTACTCCACCGAGAATGCGATGCAACACAAGCTCGATCACAAGAGCGTGCTGTCACACATCATCCGGCCGCGTATCCTGGTCTATACAGCCATCCTCATCCTGATCACGCTGGTCGCCGGCTATTTCCTGGCGCATCGTATTCCGCTCAAGGTCGATGTCATCCGTGACCGTTCCGTACTGACCCGCGAAGCCGATGATGGCAGCATTGAAAATGTATTCATGCTGCAGATCATGAACACTTCAGAAGAGGCGCAACGCTACAAGATCACGGTGGACGGCCTGAACGGCGCACGCATTGCCGGCGCCAGCGAAGTTGATGCTGATGCCGCCGGCCTGACCTCCTTCAACGTCGTGGTGGCAGCACCGCCCGATGCCGGCAAGCGTGGCTCGAATCCGATCCATTTCACCATTACCTCCGAACAGAACCCGGAGATCACCCTGCGGGAGAAAGCCTCTTTCCTCCTGCCCTGACGCCAAACAGGGCAGACTCCGCTTGGGCGGGCGCTGGTCGCCCGCCTTTTTTTGCCTACGCGTCAGGCACGCAACATGATTTGCGTGCCAGCAAATGCCACCTGCTGACCTGGGCGCAGCTTGGCCCGCTTGCGGGTTTCCACCACACCATCGACACGGATCAGCCCAGCTTCCACCGCCGCATGCGCAGCCCCGCCGGAAGCACACAGCCCCAGCACCTTCAATAACTGGTCAAGCTGGATGTATTCACCGCTGACCACGAATTCATGCGCGGCCATTTCAGTTCAGAACAACGAAATGTGTCGCATGACGAGCGGCCAATTCGGCCACCGGCCCCCGCAAACCTTCCTCTCCCGCGAACAGCAGCGCATCGACACCCGCCGTACACAAGCCTTCAATGGCGGGGCCATCACCATGCAGAACATTGAGCACACCGGCAGGAAACTCGCAGCGGCTGGCCAGTTCACACAAGGCAAAGGCTGCAGACGGTGCTTTCGGGCTGGGCTTGATGACCACGGTCGCCCCCGCCAGCAGCGCCGGCGCCACTTTGGCGGCAGCAAGGAGCGGCCGCTCGGCACCAACGACCAGGCCAAGAACCCCGGATTGCCCCAACTTGTCGGCGCGCAGCACCTGTACCGCCGCCACAACTTCAGCTTCGGCATCTGCCTGCGCCACACCACGATCTGCCCTCAGCAATTTGGCAAAATGCCCGCTGTAGCTTTCCAGTGCGGTCGCCAGCTGGGCCAGCTTGTCCTGCCGGCCGCTCAGCCCCAACCCAGTCCAGATCGCCGCCGCATCTCGGGCCGCGGCAAGCGCCTGGGCTGATTCCTCGGCGCCGCACAGTGGAACCCGATGCCGCGCCACACCGGTAACAGGGTTGACCACATCAAACAACTGGTTGCCCACGGTCAGACAGGCACGTCCGTTGATCCAGAGGGGAATGGCCAGCGGGCCGTCGTGTGCGAGTTCCATTGTCTTGTCCTGTATGCCTGACAGCCCTTCCAGCCAGCCTTTCAGGCGGCGGAGGCAAGTTCGGCCTGTGGTAATATTGCAGCGCACAAAGTTGCGCAACCGACTATGCTACTCAAAGTCCCCGCATAAAGGAATCCTGTTGTCAGCCCACTTGTCAGCCCACGCCAAGGCAACCCCAGTGAAACCCGTAGCAAGCGCGAACAAGGGCAGCAAATCAGCCGGCTCGATCCAGGTGATCGAGCGCATGATGTCGTTGCTCGATGCACTCGCCGCCGTACCCGACACCGCCAGCCTGAAACAACTGGCCAGCGCCACCGATCTGCACCCCTCGACAGCCCACCGCATCCTCGCCGCCATGTGTCAGGCGCGCTTCGTCGAGCGTCAGGATGCCGGCGCCTACCGCCTGGGCATCCGCTTGCTGGAGTTGGGCAGCATCGTCAAATCGCGCATCAACCTGCGCGATGTCGCACTCCCTTTCATGCAGACTTTGCACGAAAAGATCGGCGAATCGATCAATCTGGGCATCCGTCACGAAGATGAAATCGTCTACCTCGAACGCACCTCCTCCGGCCGTTCGCTGGTGCGCGTGGTGTACCTGGTCGGCGGGCGTGCCCCCCTGCATCTGACATCGCTCGGCAAACTATTCCTGGCCGCCGACGGCTTGCCCAAGGTCCGTGAATATGCCCGTCGCACCGGCCTGCCCGGCAAGACGCCGCACTCCCTGACTCAGCTTGATGCGCTGGAAAAGGCGCTGGACAAGATACGCCGGCACGGCATCGCTTACGACGACGAAGAAGCCGAGCTTGGCCTCAGATGCGTCGCCGCGCCGATTCATGACGAAGAAGGCAACATCGTCGCCGCCCTGTCCGTTTCGGCCCCAACCGATCGCCACGACCCGACCTGGGCGACCGAGGTAAAACTCACGGCCAATGCCGTGTCGCAAGCGCTGGGCTTCCGCGGCCACAGCAAGTAAAACGGGCTGCCGCAGCAGCCCGCAAACCTGTCGATGCCCCCGCGCTCAGACGGGGCGAGCCCCCTTCGTCAGCGAGGCACTTTCCATCCAGCGTTTGATGCGATTGGCGTCGCCCACCCGCGTCATCTTGCCCTGCGAGTCGAGTAGAACGATGACCACCGGCTTGTCCGCAACCCAGGCCTGCATGACCAGACAGCGACCCGCTTCGGAAATATAGCCCGTCTTTGACACGCCGATCTGCCAGTTCTCGCTGCGAACCAAGGCATTGGTATTGCCGAAATTCTGGATGCGGCCATTCAGTTCCACCTTGGCTTCAGCCGTGGTCGAGAACATGCGGATTTCGGGATAACGTGCAGCAGCCGTCACCATGCGCGCCAGATCGTGCGCCGTCGAGACATTGTTGCTCGACAGACCGGTCGGCTCTTCAAAGCGACTGTCAAACATACCCAGCGAACGTGCCTTGCGATTCATGGCCGCGACAAAAGCCGGCAAACCACCCGGATAATGCCGCCCCAGTGCATTGGCTGCGCGATTTTCCGACGACATCAAGGCCAACAGCATGGCGGTTTCCCGGGTCATGGTCGTGCCCACCGGCAAACGCGAACGGGTGCCCTTCAGATCATCAATATCGTCGTGGCTGATGCTGATGATTTCATTCAAATCGAGTCCGGCATCAAGAACGACCATGGCCGTCATCAATTTCGAAATCGAAGCAATCGGCAGCACCGCATCCGGCTGTTTTTCGACCAGCGCCTTGCCCGTCGTTTGATCAAGCACCAGCGCGGCCGAGGACTGAATGGCCAGATGGGCCGGGTCATCACTCACCGCAACGTGGCGGACCGGATTGGCCGCTTTTTTCACAACCTTTTTCTTGGCTGCCGTCCGATTTGCTGTTTTCTTCTTGCCAGCAGAGGTCTTGGCCGATTTCGTCGCCGGCTTCACCGCCTGTTTCTTACTGGACGTTTTCTTGGCCGCCGGCTTCACCGCGCTTTTTTTCGCCGCCACCTCACTTTTGGCGGAAAACGCAGGCAACGGGCTTGCCATCATGGTACAGGCGGCCAGCAAGGCCAGAATTGTTCGCCGCATGGGTGTGCTCCTGAAATCTGCGCCAAATTTTAACGAAGTTTACTCTTTGACGCAGATATTTCAATCAAACCATGGCGATAGAAACATTTATTGATGTCTTTTCTCAGAAATTCCAGCACTTAGCCGGCATCCACCACCGTCA
>RRZT013028163.1_pt1 | contig 10071 bp, 6 predicted proteins | sample 2165551 | NCBI WGS metagenome assembly RRZT01 (sample SAMN10456910, study PRJNA506462) | wastewater metagenome | biome: wastewater; feature: sludge; material: wastewater sludge; isolation source: wastewater sludge with Escherichia coli K12::gfp cells carrying plasmid... | place: USA: Moscow, Idaho ...
AAAATATTTTGTTAAGCAGTTAAGATTAATAGAGCTATACATTTTGACACATGACATCAAAAAATTAGTGGATTTAGATTCTTCAGTTATTGAAAGTAAGTACTTTTCTAATTTTTTTGAAAATGTTTGTGATGAGGCTAAAGCAAAGAAATATTTAGCAAATAGGGAATATGAAAAAATTTTAAGAAAATATGATAATTCTTTACATAATAATATCGAAATACTAAAAGTATGCTGTGAAGCAAGTTTTAGGCTGAAAAAATTTTTACGCTGTAAAGAAATTTCGACAATTATTCTTAGTCAAAAAGATGATTATTATATTTCGGAACTCATGGCGGAAAGTTGTATTAAACTAAATGCTTTGGATGAAGCATACAAATATTTAAAAAAAGCTATTGATATTAATCCAAAACTAATTTCTGCAAGAGTGAAAATGCTAACTATTGCAGCGCAGAAAGGTATTAAAATAACTACAAGTGAAATAAAAAATTTTCAAAAAATAGCATTAAATAAGAAAAAAAATGATTGGATTAGGGATCTTGCATATATTCAAAGCGCATATGGTATGTATGAAGAGAGTATAAGTAATATTGAGCAAATAAATATAGAAAACAGAACTGTATTTGATAGTTTATGTCTTACTTATAATTATGAGAAAAAAAAGGACTATCAAAGATCAGAATATTTTAGACAAAAAGCAGAAAATGAAAGTTTTAAATATTCTTATGAAGACAATAACAAAGATAACTTGTTAATAGTTTTTTCATCAACAGTAAAGTTTGAATTAAGAAAGTACGAGTATGATGCCGATAAAATATTTGTAGCTGATACCAGTATGAGTATGTATATTTATTCACATGAATTGATTTTTAAAAGGATAATTGAGGAAATTGGAAAGAAGAAATATAAGAAAATATCGGTTGTAGGTCTGTCTAAAGGTGGGTGTGGTGCAATACTAGTGTCAAAACTATTGAGAGAAAACACTGATTTTGAAATAAATATAAGTGTGGTTGTATTTTCAACACAAATAAAAATATATCCATATAATCCTAATTTGGTATTTCAAACTTATAGAAATTTCATGAAATATATAGCAATTAATCCAAATTTAATGAATTATCCAAATAGCTTGTATGATTTATCAAAATTAGATTTTGAGAAAGAAAATTATAAAATTACATTTATTTATGGGAATGGTTTCCCGATGGATGTAGAAGAAATGAAACATATCCAGACCAGTAAGTCAGTAGAAAAGTTAGAGCTTGCATATTCTGGGCATGGAACTAGTATTCCTTTGACTATTCCAGAGGGAAAGACATATGATAATTTACAAAGCATGTATAGCAAATTAAATATTACTGAAAATGATTTTAAGGAATTAGGTGGTAATAAAGTAGGAAGTCTTGTAGATGAAATTTATGAGATTTATAAAAACCCAGTTATGCGATTATCAACTTTTCTTTAGTAAGGCTTTTTAAAGTGTCTAAATTAACAAAATTTATTAAATCTCCTCGTGAATTTATTAAAGATTCAATTTACTTTGGTTATCCTGATTTATCTATAAATAAATGTGATAATTTGTTTTTTATTTCAACGTTAGGTCAATTAAGATATGCAGAAAATTTGATTGAAATTCAAGGGTTGAAAAACTCAAATTTAATTATTTTATATACTTTGGCTAATAAAAATATGCCAAATTTAATTAAAAAATCTGTTAATAAAAAATTATTTCAATCTATTGAAATGTTGAAAATTCCAAAAAGGCCATCAATTTTAGATATTTACAAAGCAAGGTACTTTATAAATAGCTATTTTCTGGTGTTGATAAAAGCAAAACCAAAAAAATTATTTCTCTTCAGTTTTGAGTCTCACTACACGATACTACAAAAAATTGCAAAAATAAATAAAGTAAAAATCTGTATCGTTGAAGAGGGTACGGGAACATATAAAAACAAAGCATCTATAGAAAAAATAGATAGCACGGTTAAAGAGAAAATATTAAAAAAACTACCATTGTTGAATAATTTTGATGGTTATTTTAATGAGGTGGATAAGGTTTATGCTTCTTTTCCAAATTTAATCCAAAAGGATTTTTCTGCTGAAGAATATAACACTTTTTTTTACCCAATCTTGCACGCATATAAAAATAATTTAAGTGTTTTGAGTAAATATAATATTACTAGCAATGATAGTATATATGTAAATCAAAGCTTTAATTTACATACAATTGATCATGTAAATAGTGCACTTACTATTTTAAATCAAATTTCATTGAAATTTAATAGTAATATATATATAAAAATGCATCCGAAAGATAGTGAAAAATTAAAGATAATATTTAAAAAAGAAACAGAACGGTTTGAAAATCTTATTTATATAGATGAAGAAAGTTTTTTGGTCGAACCTATGTTGAGTGCAGTAAACCCTAAATTAATCATTGGCTTAACATCGACATCATTGGTTTACGCCCCTTTAATAAGTAAGGGTACACAAGTTCTTTCAATTGCTAATGAGTTTATTAATAATATTGAATATAGTAAACGAAATGCAAGAGGTATAGATACAATAAAAGATCATTTTACTATATTGTATAATTTTAATAATATTTTTGAGTATTTTAACGGTGAGATTAAGCCACTTGGTAAAACCAAAAAAACTGAATTTTATTTTGAGGATTTTATCTTCTTTAAAATAGTCGGTGAGCTAGATTATTTTTATGAAAATGTTGTAGAGGGCTTGGATAATATTTGTTATGACTCTGAAGAGGAGTTATTTTATTTTTTAAAAAATAAGTATGGGGTTAATTCAGCTTTTGAAAAAATTCATTTAATTGATATTCTTTCGCTAGATTTTTCCAGCTATAAATTAAATAACGATTTTAGTTTTTTAGCTAAATACTTAAATGTATTAAAGTATAAGGTTGAAAACCCATATAAGTCTTTTTATTATTTGGTTCTTATTGTATCTCAACTTGGTTTTCTACCTAGCTACTTGGTGAATGATTATCTACTTTTATTGTATAAAAATGACCTTTATTTTAATAGAAAGGATGAGGTAATTTCAATTTTAAAAAATAATATTTCTATTATTGATTTTGAAAATATAAATAGATATATTTTATTTATTCCCGAAGTTTTTCTTAATAGTAAATCATGTGAGTTAAACTCATTAGCAAAATACAGTATTGATTTTTTTGAAAATAACCAAAATGAGTATGAGTGTTTCAGTGAATTTGAAATTTTTCTTGATATTTTTTTCAAGACTTTAATTTTCTTGAGAGATGGAACAAAATTTAATTTTGTTGATAGAAGAAATGAATTTTTAGATCAAGATTTAAAAAAAATATACTGTTTATGTTTGATGATTTCCAATAACCAAAAATTTAAAAAACATGATGAATTAAACACTAATAGTTCAGATTGTAGCGGTTTTATTCTAATTCTTGAGGTTTTTTATAATGCTAGACATAGTTTTTTAGATTTGAAAAAAAATCTAATTTTTATAGAAAAAAACAATATAGATAGTTTGTTTTTTGGTAATATTTTTCTTTCTTATTCTAGAAAGCTAAATAAACAGAAAAACTTCAATATTACTTTTGATCAGTTATTCTCAAAAGGTCTTCCAATTTCTACTTCTAATATTTTATATTTTATCGAAAATGATGAAGACTTTTTGAAAATGAGTGTATTCTTGGAGAGTAGGTATTTTGATAACCTAAACTACTGCGTTTATTATACTTGCGTTAAGAAATTTATTGACTTCTACTCAATTAGTAAGAATACTAAAGTATTTATTTTTTTCGAAAAATATGAAAATGTAGAGTTTAATCATCAAATTTTAACTGATGGTTATTTTTATAATGATATTGTAAGTTTAGAAGTATTTAAAAAATACTTTCAATTTTAATTTAAGTTGTTGATATGAAAAAGTTTTTTTTTATTACTGGTACTCGTGCTGACTTTGGTAAAATTAAACCTCTAATGAATTATATAGAAGGTCATCCTGAGTTTGAACTGCATGTATTCGTAACCGGTATGCATATGATGCAGAGGTATGGTGGAACTTTTCGTGAAGTCATTAAACAAGGTTATGTTAATGTATATTTACAATCTAATCAGTATTTAAATGAACCAATGTCATCTGTTTTGGGAAATACTATTTCTGCATTTTCAAAATCAGTCGAAGAAATCAAACCTGATATGATTGTTGTACATGGTGATAGATTGGAAGCGTTAGCTGGTGCTACTGTGGGAGCGCTAGCTAATTGTTTAGTCTGTCATATTGAAGGTGGTGAATTATCTGGTACAGTTGATGATATTATTAGACATTCAATAAGTAAATTATCTCATATACATATGGTTGCGAATGAATCAGCTAAATCTAGATTGATTCAAATGGGAGAATCAGAAAATAAAATTTTTATTATAGGTTCGCCTGATCTTGATGTTATGAGTTCGTCTAATCTACCAAAATTAGAAGATGTAAAAAGAAGATACAATATTGACTTTGATAAATATGCAATATGTATGTTCCATCCGGTAACAACTGAATATTCAGAATTTAAGCAATATGCTACAAATTTCTTCAAAGCTATTAATGAATCAGAAAAAAATTATATTGTTATATACCCTAATAATGATTTGGGTTCTGATTTTATAATTGATGAAATTAAAAAATTAGATATATTAAAAAATAAAATTTTTCCCTCAGTTGAGTTCGAATCTTTTTTAGTATTGTTGGAGAATTCGGAATTTATTATAGGGAATTCTAGTGCTGGTATCCGCGAGGCATCTTTTTATGGAGTACCAACTGTGAATGTGGGTACACGCCAAAATAAGCGTTTTTTTAGTAAATCTATTATAAATTGTTCATATGTAACTAATGATATTTTAGATGCTATTAATAAATGTTTACTTTTAGAAAATATTGAAATTAGCCATGAATTTGGTGATGGTAGTAGTATAAGCCGTTTTAAAGATGCAATTAATTCTGAAAACTTTTGGAATACCTTATTGCAGAAAGATTTTGTGGAGTTTATTCAATGATTGTTGCGATAATTCCAGCAAGAGCTAATTCTAAATCAGTAAAAAATAAAAACTTGGTAAAAATAGGTGATGACTCATTACTGGCTATAACTATTAAATCAGCTAAAAATTCAGGTATATTTGATAAAATTATAGTAAGCACTGATGGTATTCAAATAAAAAATGAAGCCATTAAATATGGAGCGACTGTTATAGATCGTCCTCAATATTTAGCATTAGATAATTCTAAATCTATAGATGCTGTTTTACATGTAATTTCTGAACTAGGATTGAATAGTGGTACAAGTATTTTACTTCAACCTACTAGCCCTTTTAGAACTAGTACACATATAAAAGAGGCTTATTCTGAATTCATTAGAAATTCTGATAAAAATAGTTTAATTTCAATAACTGAATCTGATGTTCATCCCTATAAAATGTTATTGAAATCTAAAGATGAATATATATCATTAGCTGATATTGAGTACATGGAATATCCGCGTCAGGATTTACCCAAAGCATATCAAATCAATGGTGCAATATATATTAATAAAATTGAAAAATTATTAGATAGTAAAAATTTTTTTATCAGTCCTGTTTCATATTACGAAATGGATAAATCTAGTTCTTTAGATATTGATTATCCAGAAGATTTATACGAAGCAAATAGAATCTACTCGCTTAGGAATAACGTCAATGACTAACCCTTCATTTAAAATTGGTAATCGTTCTGTAGGTTTGGATTATGACCCTCTAGTGATTGTGGAAATTGGAATCAATCACGAAGGTTCATTAGATACAGCTATAGCAATGGTTGATGCGGCTTATAGTGCGGGTGCTGAAATTATAAAACATCAGACACATATTGTAGAAGATGAAATGTCAGATGAAGCTAAGCTAGTCATACCAGGTAATACAAATGTTTCAATCTATGATGTCATGGCGAGATGTGCTTTGAATGAGTCAGATGAAATCAAACTAATGAATTATGTAAATTCTAAAGGTATGGAGTTTATCAGTACTCCTTTCTCACGTGCTGCTGCACATAGATTACATAAAATGAATATTCCTGCTTATAAGATTGGTTCTGGTGAATGCAATAATTATCCTTTAATTAAATTAATCGCATCTTTCGGGAAACCTATTATTTTATCTACAGGGATGAATAATATAGCGTCGATTAGAAAATCCGTTGAAATTATTCGATCATATGGAGTGCCTTACGCATTATTACATTGTACTAATATCTACCCAACACCATATGAACTTGTACGTTTTGGTGGAATGGAAGAATTAATCAAAGAGTTTCCAGATGCGGTAGTGGGTCTTTCGGATCATACTATTAATAACTGGGCATGTTTGTCATCAGTTGCTCTAGGAGCCAGTATACTCGAAAGACATTTTACTGATGATATGTCCAGACCCGGTCCAGATATAATTTGTTCGATGGATCCTTCAAATTTAACTGAGCTAATTCAAGGATCTTGTGCGATTGCAAAAATGCGTGGTGGGCAAAAAGAACCGGCAAATGAAGAGCAAGTTACAATCGATTTTGCATTTGCTTCAGTTGTTGCGGATGATCATATAAAAGCTGGAGAGAGTTTTACAGAAGAAAATATTTGGGTCAAAAGACCGGGAACGGGTGACTTTAGTGCGAATGATTATGAATCATTAATAGGAAAAATCGCTGCAAAAGATATTAAAAAAGGGTCTCAGTTAAAATTTGAAGACGTTCAATAAAAAATAAAGTGAGTTACTGAGGTAACTCACTTAAATAATATAAAATCAAATTGCTTCAATATATTATAATCCTCAATAATTTGATAGTTTATCCCAGTTAATTTTATGTATGTAGGAGTAATGCTGACAGGTATTGTATTTTGACTTATCATTTTTGAAAGTATTAAAGATGTTGAGTTAAGCGAAATTACGTATTTGGGTTTGCCAATTTGTATTATATCCTCTGCACTAATGTATTTGTTCTTTAAAATTATTATGTTTTTATCTTTAATTTTTTTTTCAATTTCAATAGTATGTTCTATAGTATTATTTGGATGTAATTTTAAATAAATTTTTTCTACATCATGAAAGCTTGAAATGATGCTAATAATGGCTTCTATATCTATATTGTAATTTTGATTTAAAAATATTGCATCATTGTGGTTTGGGATATCAAGGGAGGTTAAATTTTTATTTTTCAGGGGTAAGTAGGGTATAAATAAGATATAATTTTCTGATTTTATATATTTTTTTGCATAATTAGGATGTGTGCAATAGTAGTTTTTAAATTTTAACTCATTATTGAATAATGAATTAAAAAATTTGTTTTTAGTATAGTTTTTTTTAAAAACTTTATAATTAACTAAACCATCTTCTATTAAATTCATTTCACATTGATTTTTATAAATTTTTGCAAAGATATTATTGTAACCCATGCAATTGAAGAAAAAAATTTTTTTTGATGCAATAATTTTATTAATCAATTTAAATATAATCATAAAATAAATATATTTTAAAGTTCTAATCCTATTTGGTTTGAATGATAGTGGAATATAGATTAATTTTAATTTATTATTTTCCTGTTTAAATGTTCTAAAATGATCAAGATTCCCTTTTCTCCCAAAAAAAACAAAAGCATTGTTGGTTAAGTTGTTTTTTTCACAAAAAATTAAAGATTTTTTAAGTTGATTGTAGCTTGAAGTTAAGAATAGGTTTTCAAAGGTTTTTGTTTTTAATTTAAACATAAGATAAGAAATTCAATTTGAAGTATAAATATATATTCTATTATGTATGATAAATTTTGCAAATATAGAGTTTTTTAGTATAATTGAATTCAAAATTTTTATGAATACTTATGATAAGTGGTAATACCAAAACTTTAAAAATTCCTTTTATTGAAAAGTATACAAGTGATTTTTTTGTTTTACCGTCCCTATATTTAGTGGGCTGGGGCCGTAAAAAAAGCTTCTTTAAAGCGCAAGCCTTAGCTGGAAAAAAAGGCTTTAAGGCTCTATGTTTAGAGGATGGCTTTGTCCGTTCTCTAGGCTTGGGTAAAGATGGTTATCCACCTCTATCGCTTGTTGTTGATGAAACTGGTATTTATTTCGATGCACTACAGCCTTCAGATCTAGAAAACCTCATTTTAAAAGATGAGAGTCTTAAAGATAATCTTCGTGCCCAGCATGCCATTGACCAAATTTTAAAATTTGGAATTACTAAATATAATCAAAAATTTCAAACAATAGATTTAGGCAAGTTTGATCGAAAAATCAGAAACATTTTAGTTATTGATCAAACTTTTGGTGATCAATCAATCAAATATGCAGGAGCTACTCCTGACACCTTTAAAAGCATGCTGACACAAGCTTGTTTAGATCATCCAGAAGCGACGATTTGGGTCAAAACTCATCCAGACGTATTGGCAGGTAAAGCACAATCACATTTTCAACCACAAGACTTTGCATCTTCAAATATTCAGGTCTTAACGGAAGCTTATAATCCAATTGAATTATTGGGCTATATGAGCGAAGTCTATGTGGTCAGTTCACAATTGGGCTTTGAAGCCTTGCTGTGTGGCAAGAATGTTCATTGTTTCGGCGTGCCGTGGTATGCAGATTGGGGGCTGACAGATGATCAATATGCACCTTTGGAAATTTTAAATGGAAGACGTGGTGTCAAACGTTCCCTCAACCATTTATTTGCATCTGCTTATTTTCATTATGCACGCTATGTCAATCCAGTTACTGGTGAGCGCTGTGAATGTGAAGATATTATAGATCTGATTATTCCGAATATTGAATTTCAAAAACATCTAGGTCAATCCTATATTGCGTATGGTTTTAGTCCCTGGAAAAAGAAATTTATTGCGGACTTTTTAAGCTTTCCAAAGCTTAGTTTAAAATTTCAACGCTATCTAAAGCCTAAAAAAAATCAGCCGACTCTTGCTTGGGGCAAAAAAGCGCAACGACTGAAAGATCAGAATTATCTAAATGTGATTACTGTAGAGGATGGATTTATCCGATCTGTTGGATTGGGCGCCACTTTAATTCGACCATGTTCGCTCGTTTTTGATGATGTCGGTATCTATTATGACGCGACAAAACCATCAGGAATTGAGAATCTTCTCAATCAAGTTAATCTTACCGAACAGCAGCTTCAAAGAGCACGTGATTTACAGCAAAAGCTCATCGATCTGAATATTTCAAAATACAATGTCGGTGAGTCAAGGCCATTAAACCGTCCTCAGCATTCGCGGGTTTTATTGGTCGTGGGGCAGGTTGAAGATGATATGTCGATTCAGCTCGGTGGAATCGGGATTAAAACTAATCTGGATTTGCTGAAACAGGTGCGGGGAGATCATCCGGACAGTTATATTATCTATAAACCCCATCCAGATGTACAAACGGGTTTGCGGGTCGGGAAAATTTCCGACCAAGACATGTTAACCTATGCTAACCAAATTGAATTGAACACCTCTATTTTAGAATGTTTTGAAATTTGTGATGAGGTACATACCATAACCTCACTTAGTGGCTTTGAGGGCCTGATTCGAGGCTTAAAAGTTTATTGTTATGGTTTACCATTTTATGCAGGTTGGGGATTAACACAGGATTTGTTTTCATCACAAAGACGCAACAATAAAAATATAACCTTAGAAGCGTTGTTATATGTAACTCTAGTAGAATATCCTACATATAATTTACCGCATACTCGAGCATCGGGTATTCCCTTGGTTCGTCCCGAGGATGTGATCGCTTATATCAAAAGTCAATTAGATCAACCGATAGGTCATGATCATAAGTATAAGCGTGTATTATTGCATTTATATAACAAGTTAAAAAAATAGGTTAATTTCTTTATGTCAGTTCATGTGAATCGTTTATTGCTTTCTGAACGGGTTCTGTTATTACAGGGGCCAATGGGGGGCTTTTTTACACAATTTTCTGCTTGGCTAAAAGATCATGATATTCAGTGTTTTAAGGTAAACCTAAATGGTGGGGATCAATTTTTCTCACGTTCTTTTGAACATAATTTTGATTTTACAGGT
>RRZT010592943.1_pt1 | contig 10070 bp, 9 predicted proteins | sample 2165551 | NCBI WGS metagenome assembly RRZT01 (sample SAMN10456910, study PRJNA506462) | wastewater metagenome | biome: wastewater; feature: sludge; material: wastewater sludge; isolation source: wastewater sludge with Escherichia coli K12::gfp cells carrying plasmid... | place: USA: Moscow, Idaho ...
CGGCGGTAAATCGCCGACACTGCCACCTGTCCATTTATACTAAGCGGCCATCCAACTGTCACATGATGGCAACGGTTTTAGGTTACCGCCGAATCGCGCGCCGCAGGCCCGTCGCGGCGCCGATATTCCCCGTGCAGGCGGTGGGGCGGCCCCGATCGGCGGCCTTGATAGATTGGCCGAAGGCTGCAACGCTGATCGCCGCGCATCTTCGATCCACGCTGCAGAAGGAACCCCCGGATGAGCCTGAAAGCCCTTGTCGTTCGCCGGGACGGCGACAGTATCCGCCGCGCCGTCGAGGAACTTGACGACGACACCCTGCCCGAGGGCGAGGTGACGGTCGATGTCGAATATTCGACCATCAATTACAAGGATGGCCTGTGCCTGACCGGGCAGCGCGGACTGGTGCGCGATTATCCCCATGTGCCGGGCATCGACTTTGCCGGCACCGTGCGCGCCTCGTCCGAGGACCGCTTCAAGCCCGGCGACAAGGTGATCCTGACCGGCTGGGGCGTCGGCGAAACCCGCTGGGGCGGCTATGCCAGCCGGGCTAGCGTCAAGGCTGGCTGGCTGGTGCCCTTGCCCGAGGGCCTGAGCACGCGGCAGGCGATGGCCGTCGGCACCGCCGGCCTGACCGCGATGCTCTCGATCATGGCGCTGGAGGAACATGGGCTGACGCCCGCCGCGGGCGAGGTTCTGGTGACCGGCGCTTCGGGCGGGGTCGGCTCGGTCGCGATCGCGCTTCTCGACGCGTTGGGCCATGAGGTCGCCGCCGTGACCGGCCGCCCCGAGAATGACGGCTACCTGCGTCGTCTGGGCGCCCGGACGATCATTGCGCGCACCGAACTGGTCGTGCCCACCGACCAGCCGCTGGAGGGCGCGCGTTGGGCGGCCTGCATCGACTCGGTCGGAGGCGCGATGCTGGCGCGGGTGCTGGGGCAGTTGCGCTATGGCGCCTCGGTCGCGTCCGTGGGGTTGGCGGGCGGGGCCGAACTGTCGACGACGGTGCTGCCCTTTCTGCTGCGCGGGGTGAACCTGCTGGGCATCGACTCGGTCTATCAGCCCTTGCCCCGGCGCCTCGCGGCATGGGAGCGGCTGGCCCGGACGCTGCCGCCCGCGCTTCTGGACCTTGCCACGCGCGAGGTCACGCTGGAGGAGGTGGTCGATCTGGGCGACGACATCCTGCAGGGCAAGCTGACCGGGCGGACCGTCGTGCGGCTGGACGCGGGATGAAACCCCGGCGCCGATGCCTGCCGCATCCCTGCCGGCGCAAATGGCGGCGATCGCAGTCCTTCGGCGGGGGATTTCAATTTCCTTCGCGACATGCATAAAGACGCTCATTGCATTTTTACAAGTTGACCTTTGTGGCGAAGGGATGATTTCGAAGTTGGCCGACGACACGACCAGACCTCCCCGGCGTATGCTGCGCGACGCGACGCCAGCCGAGCTGTTCGGCGCGATTCCGCAATTGTCGGAGCTGGTCAAGCTGCGGCCGCGTCCCGAAGATGACGGGCTGAGCTTTCTGGCCCGGCTGCGCGCCTCGACCACGCCCGAAGAGGCGGTGACCTATACCGCCTTTGCCGCCCTGCCCGGCGCGGCGGCGGGCTGGGGCTATGAATGCCTGCGCCTGATGGCCGATCATTTGCAGCCGCAGGAACGCCAGATGATGCAGCGTATCGCGACCTGGCTGGCCGAACCCTCGACCCGGCAACGCCACGAGATCATGCGCGAGGCGCTTTGGGCGCCGACCCGCAGCCCCTCGGTGCTGCTGGCGCTGGCGGTGGGCTGGTCCACGGGCAGCCCGGCCCCGAACGACCCCGAGCGCGCGCCGATCCACAAGACCCCGGTGGCGCTGAACAGCGCGGTCCTGTCCTGTCTGTCGCGGGCGCAACTGTCGCGGCGCTCGTATTATCTTGCCCGATTCCTCGATATGGCCGAGGCGCTGTTCCGCGCCTATTGATGTGACATGACCCTGACCCTTCAGATCGAAAACTTTCATGTGCTGGACGATGGCGGCCCGGTCAGCATCCTGGTGCCGGAAAGCGGCATTCAGGTCGGCCGCCGCTCGGGCATGAACTGGGTGCTGCCCGATGCCAGCCGCTATATCTCGGGCCATCATTTCGATGTCAGCCATGACGGCACCAGATGGTGGCTGCATGACCGCTCGACCAACGGCACCTTTCTGCAGGGGCACCGGCACCGGCTGGACGGCCCGCATGCGCTGAACCACGGCGACCGCTTTCAGGTCGGCCAATATGTCATCGTGGCGATGTTCGACCTGCCGCAGGCACAGGCGATGACGCCGGGCTCGCTGCCGGAACACCGCATGGACAGCCCCGTCGACGAGCCGGTGACCGATGATCCCTGGGCGATGGGTTCGGTCCATGACCCGATCGAGGTCTATCCGGCCGAGATCGTCCGCCGCGGCCCCGATTTCGCCCGCGACTTCGTGCCCTTCCCGACCGTGCCCCCCAGCGCGCCCGCAGCGGCGGCGCCGGCAGCACCCGGCCCGGCACCCGGTCCCAAACCTGCGCCCGCGCCGCAGGCGCCCGCCGCCGCCGACCCTTCGGCGGTGCTGCGCGCCTTTTGCGAGGGGGCAGGGCTGTCGATCGAATATTCCCAGAACGTCGCCCCCGAGGATCTGGCGCGCAATCTGGGGCAGGCGCTGCGCGCCGCGACCACCCATATCATGGCCGCCCTGCAGGACCGCGCGGCCGCCCGCCACTTTACCCGCGCCGGCGAGCGCACGATGCGCGGCGCCACCGACAACAATCCGCTGAAATTCCTGCCCGATGCCGAACAGGCGATGGATGCGCTGTTCCTGCGTCCGCGCGCCGGCTTCCTGACCGGGGCCGACGGCTTTGACGCCGCGCTCTGGGATCTGCGCCGCCATCAAAGCGCGCTGTTTGCCGCCCTGCAGCCCGCCCTGCTGGGGCTGGTCGAGGATCTGGACCCCAGCAAGATCGACGTCGATGTCAAGGGCGGCGCCCTGATCGGCAACCGCAAGTCCCGCGCCTGGGACGAGTTCGTGACGCGCTGGGACGCCAAGACCGCCAGCGAGAACGGCATGCTCGACGAATTCATCCGCCTGTTCGCGCAGGCCTACCGCAAGGCGCATGATCGCGAAGGTCTTCCCGACTAAGTCCCAAACCGGCGCAAATGAGGCCACGATTTGTCTGATTTCAACCTTCTGGATCCCGTTTCGCCCGAAAGCCCCTGCGGCCCGGATCTGGAGCGGCAGGACGACCCGGACTTTCTGGACTATTACTTCGAGGCGGAATCGCGGCTGCCCGAGCGCTATTTCACCCCCGGCCTGAGCCCGGACGGGCGCGACGATCGCCTGTTTGATCCGCGCTCGGTCGATCTGCCGGCAGAAACCAGAACCATCAATGGCTTGCTGAAACGCTCCCGCGATCTGCGGCTGCTGAGCCTGCTCGCGCGCTTTCAGATCCTGGCCGGCCGGCTTGAGGAATTCTCGGCCACGCTCGAGGATATCGCGGCGGTCATGGCGCAATGGCCCGAGGCGCTGCATCCGGTCGGCGCCGACCGCCGCGCCGCCATCGATTCGCTCAACAGCCAGCCCGGTTCGGTGATGCCGCTGCTGCATTTGTCGATTTTGCCCAACTCCGAAGTGACGCTACGTCGTTTCATGGTCGTTTCCGGCAAGGTCCCGGCGCGCGCCTCGGAAGGCGATCTCGAGGGCACGGATTTTCTGGGGCCGCTGCGCCTCGAGGCCAATCAACGCGCGGTTGTGTCGGCCCATGACCGCCTGAACCGCGCCGCCGATGCGCTGCACCGCATCCAGAAGCTGGCGGCAGGCCATCCCGACACGCCGCTGCATCTGGATCTGGCGGCGCTGCGGACCGCCATCACCGACATGCAGGGGATGATCGCCACCGCCCGGCCCGAATTGCGGCCGTGGTCGGCGAGCACCGCGCCCGAGACCCCCGAGACCCCGGACGCCGCCCCCGATGCCGCCGTTCCCGGTGCCATCCAGTCGCCCCCGACGGCGGCGACGGTGCCGGTCGCAACGCTGAAAATTGCCAATCGAGCCACGGCCTCGGCGGCGCTGGACGCGGCGCGCGGCTGGCTTGCGACGCAGGAGCCCTCATCCCCGGCGCTGATGCTGGTGACGCAGGCGCGCGCCCTGATCGGCAAGCCGCTGGTCGAGGCCATCGAGGTCCTGATGCCGCGCGAGGCCAGCGGCGCGACGCTGCGGGTCGGGCAGGGCAGCCCGTTCCTGCTGCCGATGGACCGGCTCAAGGCGCTGACCCAGAGCGGGCTGGAGGGACAGGCGGACAGCCCCGCGATGGCCGTGCAGTTGCCGCCCATTACCCAGCGCGGCGAACTTGTCGGTAAATTACTTGAGGTTGAACGCTATTTCGCAACCTGCGAGCCGGCCAGCCCGGTGCCTTTGCTGCTTGCCAAGGCACGCGAAATGCTCGACAAGTCATTCGACGCTATCATAGCTGAATTGCTGGCTTCCCCGGCGCAATCCGGTCAGGCCTGATCTGTGTTTTGGGGAATTGACTCGGTGGAAGTTTTAAAGTTTGCCTTGCGCAGTGGAGGATTGATCTGATGGCATCGGACAAATCGACCGACTTTCTCAAGCGTAACCGCCCGCCGCGGGTGAATATTTCGTATGAGGATCCCTACGATTCGGAAAAGATGGTGGAGCTGCCCTTTGTTCTGGGCGTGATGTCCGATCTTTCCGGCAATGCCTCGGAAGTCGAAAAGCCCGACATGGAAGAGCGCGACTTTGTCGATGTCACCTCCGCGACGCTTGACGACTACATGAAAAGCATCGCCCCCGGCCTGTCCTTCAACGTCGAGAACAAGTTGGGCGAGGGCGAGGGCCGCATGGGCGTCTCGCTGAAATTCGAGAACATGGACGATTTCAACCCGGCCGCTGTCGCCAGCCAGATCCCGGCGTTGAAAAAGCTGCTTGAGGCGCGCCAGCATCTGGCCAACCTGCAGCGCTACATGAATTCCAAGCCCAAGGCTCAGGACCAGATCCGCAAGCTGCTGAACGACCCCGAGCTGATGGCGGCGCTGGCCGAGCGGGAACAGAAGAAATCGGCTGACGGAGAGGATAGCTGATGGCGAAGGAAACGCAGGCCCGGGCCGCCGAGGCCGGTGCCCTTACCGGCCTGGACGAATTTTCGGACATTCTGAAACAGACCATCAAGCCGCGCACCGACGTCGCCGCCAAGGAGGTCGATAACGCCGTTATCGCCCTGGTGCGCGAGGCGCTGGACGATGAGACCCTGATCGCCGATGACGTGATCGACACCATCGACGCGATGCTGTCGAAGCTGGATCAGAAGCTGACCGAACAGCTCAACGAGGTCATCCATGACGAGGAGTTCCAGAAGCTGGAATCCTCGTGGCGCGGGCTGGCCTATACGGTCAACAACTCCGAGACCGACGCCTCGCTGCGCGTCAAGGTGATGAACGTCTCGAAGAAAGAGCTGCAGCAGTCGATGCGGCGCTATCCGGGCGCGAAATGGGACAAGTCGCCCCTGAACATGCGCGTTTACGAGGCCGAGTTCGGCACGCTGGGCGGCAAGCCCTTTGGCGCGCTGATCGGCGACTATTACTTCGACCACGGCACCGCCGATGTGGCGCTTTTGCGCGACATCTCGAAGGTGGCGGCGGCGGCGCATGCGCCTTTCCTGTCGGCAGCGGCGCCCGAGCTTCTGGGCATGGACAGCTGGACCGAACTCTCCACGCCTCCGGACCTGTCCGAGATCTTCGAGACCCCGGATTACGCCGCCTGGAACGGCCTGCGCGATTCCGAGAATTCGCGCTATGTGGCGCTGGTCGCGCCGCGCGTCCTGTCGCGCGAACCCTACGGCCAGGGCTCGAGTTCGGTGGTCGAGGAGTTCAACTTCGAAGAGCAGACCGACGGTCACGAGGGCAAGAAATATGCCTGGATGAACGCGGCCCATGCGATGGCGGTGAACATCAACCGCGCGCACAAGGACCATGGCTGGACGGTGCAGATCCGTGGTGTGCAGTCGGGCGGCGAGGTGCTGAACCTGCCGACGCATAACTTTGATACCGGCGATGGCTCCAAGGACCTGAAATGTCCGACCGAGGTATCAATCACCGACCGCCGCGAGGCGGAACTGTCGAAGGCCGGGCTGATCGGCCTGATCCATCGCAAACATACCGACAAGGCCGCCTTTATCGGCGCCCAGACTTTGTATCGACCCAAGAAATACGTTGATGAGCAGGCAACCGCTTCGGACAACATGTCGTCGCGTCTGCCATATATTTTCGCGGTGTCGCGTTTCAGTCATTATCTCAAGTGCATGGTGCGCGACAAAATCGGGCAAAGCCCTGATCGCCTGCAGTTGCAGACCCAGTTGCAAACCTGGATCAACAAATATGTATCCGGGAATCCTGAAAGCGCCAGCGAGCGCGAAAAGGCAAAGAAACCCTTGGCCGGCGCCAAGGTTGAAGTGGTGGAGGATGAGGAAAACCCCGGTTACTACATGGGGAAATTCTATCTGAAACCTCACTTCCAACTCGAGGGCATGGATGTTGGCATGTCGCTCGTATCCAAGCTGCCCAAGGGCAAGTAACTTTTGAATAGTCTAGCGTAATCAAGGAGCTCATCGTATGGCTGTCGATATCTTTCTGAAGCTGTCGAACAACATTAAAGGGGAATCGCAGGACGATACCCACCGCAACGAAATCGACGTCCTGGCCTGGAACTGGGGCCTGACCCAGTCGGGCACGACCCATGTGGGCTCGGGCGGCGGCGGCGGCAAGGTCAACGTCCAGGACATCACCCTGACCAAGTATGTCGACCGGGCCACCAATGACCTGATCAAGCGCTGCACCAACGGTGAGCACATCGAGTCGGGCGAGCTGATCGTGCGTAAATCGGGCGGCGCCGCGCCGGTCGAATATTTCCGCATCAAGTTCCAGAACATCATGATCACCAGCTATGCGACCGGTGGCGCCAAGGATGGTCTGGACCGCATTCAGGAAACCCTGACCCTGAACTTCCGCCGCTTTGAAGTCGCCTACACCCTGCAGGAAGACACCGGTGCCGCCGGCGCCGAGACCCTGGCGGGCTGGGACATCGCCGAGAACAAGGAGTGGAACGCCTAATCGGCGCTTCCTTCTCAAGGTTCTGGACAGGGTCGGTGCATGTTGCCGGCCCTGTTTCTTTACGCCTGTCCCGTCCCGCGGCGGGGTAGGGGGCCAGCAGCAACGAGGCATGGCATGGCGAAGCGTCGTCAGTCCTCTGACAGGGATCCGGGCCGGGGCGGTCTGCGTGAAATGTCGCTGATGCATATCTTTCGCGATTCCGCCGCGCGCCGGGATTCGCGCGATCGCGGCCATCGCTATACCGAGGGCGAGCGCGACCTGACCGCCATGAGCCAGAAGCGCCGCGAAGGCGCCAGCGAGGAATCGTTGCGCCGCAACCTTGCCCGCGACATTGCCAGCCTGATGAACACGATCCGTCTGGATGTCTGCGTCAATCTGGCGGACAATCCCCGCGTGCGTAACTCGATCATCAATCACGGCTTTCAGGACATGGACACGATCTGGCGCGAGAACCGCACGCCGGGCGATCTGGCCCATGCCATCCGCGAGGCGCTGATCCGTAATGAGCCGCGCCTGCGCGCGGAAACCCTCGAAGTGCGCATCGACGAGATCGCGCCGACCGTGGACCAGCGTCTGACCTTTGAAATCGTGGCCGAGATGATTGCCGATCCGACCGATATTCCGCTGCAATTCTATGCCGAGGTGGACCCCGCCGCCGGCAAGATCGCCATGAAACGCATGCAGGGCGACGTATGAAAAAGGCTTTCCGCGACGCCTATGAGCGTGAACTGGACATGCTCTACGAACGCTCGGCTGAATTCGCCGAGGAATTTCCCGGTCTGGCCGAACGTCTGGGCGGGGTGCTGCGCGAAAACATCGACCCGACCATCGCGGGCCTTCTGGAGGGCACCGCCTTTCTGGCCGCCCGCGTTCAGCTAAAGCTCGACGAGGAATTTCGCGGCTTTACCACCGAGCTGCTGGAACAGATCTTTCCTGACGCGCTGGCCCCGGTCCCCAGTTGCATGATCGTCGAGGCGCCGCCCCTGACCCGCCAGACCGGCGACGGCGAGCCCAAGATATTCGCGCGCGGCGAATATCTGGATGCGCGGTTTCGCGATGCCGACAAGCGCGTGACCTGCCGCTTCAGCCTGACGGCGCCCTTGGTGGTGCTGCCGCTGTCGGTCTCGGGGCTGGTCTATCACGACCGCACCACGACGCTGGGCGGGCTGGGGCAGGACCCCGACCGGCTGACCAAGGCCGGGCTGCAGATCGACCTCGAGCGCAGCGATGGCGAGCCGATGTCCAGCCGCGCCCCCGACGCGCTGACCTTTCATTTCGCCGCCGACCTTCAGCGCGCCGTCGCGCTTTACGAACAGATCCATTGCAATGTCACCCGCGCCTCGTTGCGCTGGTTGCAGCCCAATGGCGACGCGGCCTTCATCCGCCTGCGCCCCGACCAGATCCAGCAGATCGGCTTTGATCGCGGGGAACTGCTTTTTGACCGCGACGGCCGCATGTTCGAAGGCTTTGCCATCCTGCGCGATTTCTTTGCCTTTCCGCGCAAGTTCATGGGTTTCCGCGTCACCGGGCTGAAGGCCATGCTGGGCCGCATCCCGGCCGGGCAGGTGCAGCTGATCGTCGAGTTCGACCGCGCGAGCGAGGAACTGGCCCGCCAGACCCAGAAAGGCGATATCCGCCTGAACTGCGCCCCGGCGATCAACCTGTTCGAGGAAAGCTCGAACCAGGTGCGGCTGGACGACCGCCGCCATGAATTCGTGGTGACGCCCGATTCCAGCCCGATCACGCATTATGAGATCCAGCGCCTGCTGCGCGTCCATGCCAGCTACGGCACCGCCCATGACCGGGTCGAGGTGTTCCCGCTTTACGCCCTGCCGCAGAATGCCAGCACGCCGCGCGCGACCTATTACTATACCGCGCGCCGCGTCCCGCGCCGCCTGACCGAGACCGAGCGCCGCGCCGGGCTGCGCCACGATTATCGGGGCACAGAGACCTTCATCTCGGTCTATGAGCCGCCAGAGTCGGTGGTCGGGCGACGCGCGCAGCGGCTGCATATCCGGGCGCTGTGCTCGAACCGGCACCTGCCGGCGGCGCTGCCGCTGGCGGGGTCGAACGATTTCAACATGGTCGCCGATCAGGCCATGCCGCTGGCCTGCATCAGTGGCCCGACCCAGCCCCGCGAAGCCATGTCCGAGGTCGAGCGCGCCGGCCCCCATCGCATGGGACAGGGCGATGTCTATTGGCGGCTGATCTCGTATCTGTCGCTGAACCACTTCGGGCTGGACGACCGTTTCGGCCGCGACGGCGCCGCCAGCCTGCGCGAGATCCTGACGCTGTTCGCCGACGCCTCGGACAATGTGACCGAGACCCAGATCGCCGGCCTGACCGGGCTGGTGGTGCGCCCCGTCACCCGCTCGATCCGCCGTCCCGAGGGGTTCTTTCCCGCCCGTGGGCTGGAACTGACCATCACCTTTGATGAGACCGCCTTCGAGGGCAGCGGCATCATCCTGCTGGGTGCGGTGCTGGACCGGTTTCTGGCCGAATATGCCAATGTGAACAGCTTTACCCAGACCGTCATCAGCAGCCGCCAGCGCGGCATGATCCGGCGATTTCCGCCGCGCACCGGGCTTGGTCCGCTGATATGACCCCTGCCGGACCGACAGGCGAGGCGGGCTTTCTGGCGCTGTTGCGCCGGCTGGAACGCGAACAGGGGCACCGGCCCCGCATCGGACGCTCGATCCGGCGGGCGCAGGACATTGCCGATATCGGGCAGGACCCGCAGCTTGCCTTTCCGGCGCAGGAATTGCGCGAGGTGGATGCCCTTGGCGATCGCGCCCGCATCCGCGCGCAGTTCATGGGCTTTTTCGGCCCGCAGGGCGCGCTGCCCCTGAACACCACCGAAGAGGTCCTGCGCTGGCAGAACGAGGGCGAGGACGGCTTTGTCCGCTTTACCGACATCCTGTCGGCGCGGTTTTACCAGCTTTTCTTCC
>RRZT010033238.1_pt1 | contig 10069 bp, 10 predicted proteins | sample 2165551 | NCBI WGS metagenome assembly RRZT01 (sample SAMN10456910, study PRJNA506462) | wastewater metagenome | biome: wastewater; feature: sludge; material: wastewater sludge; isolation source: wastewater sludge with Escherichia coli K12::gfp cells carrying plasmid... | place: USA: Moscow, Idaho...
CCCACAGAGGCTCTTGTTCGTGATGCAAACGGCATTGTTCAGCTCCGCAAGGATAAGTGCACATCATGTCTTATGTGCGTTGGTTTTTGTCCTTCGGCAAGTATGTTTTTTGAGGGATCAAAGCAGACAGAGCCCTTCAAGTGCATCGCTTGCGGTGCTTGCGCAAGGAAGTGCCCCACGGGCGCGCTTCAGCTTGTAGAAGCAAAGTAGTGAGGAGTGAACACAAATGGAAATGAAACCAATGAAGCTTTTGACAGAGTGGGCGTTTGAACCGGCGAAAATTCATCGCGGCTATTCAAAGGAAACTCTCTACGTCGGACTGGGTAATAAAGACGGCAACTACTCTTTTGAAAAACGCCCTGTATCCGAAGATATGATCGATAAGTTTACGGGGGGACGCGGATTTGGGCTGCGCCTGCTATGGAACGGAGTCAAAGAGACGACTAAATGGGACGACCCAGAGAATGAAATGGTCATCGCCGGCGGTCCTTTCTGCGGCATCACCCAGTATCCCGGAACAGGAAAATGCTATGCGGTATTTCTCTCTCCGGCTACAAAGCAAACATATAACAGCAACGCCGGCGGCTATTTCGCCCCGTTTTTGAAGTTCTCCGGCTTTGATGCGCTGGAAATTCAGGGTAAGGCCGACAGACCTGTAGTAGTCTTTATCGACGGAGACAATAACAAGGTGCAGATTTTCGAGTCCACACTCGAAGATATTAACGCCTACTATGTTTCCGAAGAGCTGCACGAATATTTTGCCAAAGATGAGAACGACAGAAACACCATTTCTGTTGTTTCTTCAGGCATCGCCGCCAGAACAAGTTATTGGGCGGGAATGAATTTCAGCTTCTATGATGTGCGCCGCAAAGCGGTGCGTCTGAAGCAGGCCGGGCGCGGCGGCGGAGGTACGGTTCTTTACAACAAGAATATCGTTGCTATTGTTGTGAAGCGCACAAAATTCAGCGGACTTGAGAATGACCCAGCAGATTTCGCCACCATACAGAAAGCCGGAGCCAGCCTTCACAAGCGTATCCACGACAACGACGATAAGCAGTGTAAAATGCGTGCTGTCGGCACAGCGCACCTTATGGAAGTCATGGACGACTATACCTTGCTGCCTGTTAATAACTACAAGTACGGACGCCATAAGGACATTGACAAGGTAAGCTCCACTTCCTACACCAAGCTTTTCACACAGGGAATGGCTGACGGCTGCTGGTACGGCTGTTCTTTGGCTTGCGCCAAGGCAGTTGACCATTTCCCGCTTCAGACCGGCCCGTGGAAAGGCAAAGAAGTCGTTGTTGACGGTCCTGAATATGAAACGGCCGCCGGGCTTGGCTCCAATGTGGGCGTTTTCGACCCTCTTTGGACAATCGAAGCCAACTTCTACGCTGACCATTACGGACTTGATACCATTTCTCTCGGGACAGGCATCGCTTTTATCTGTGAGTGCTATGAACTCGGACTGATCAGCAAAGAGAACACCAAAGGTCTGGAACTTAACTTCGGCAATAAGAAGGATATTATGGAGCTAATTCACCGCATAGCACACGGCACAGATGATTTCGCCGTTGCTTGCGGCAAAGGTATCGCCGAAGCAAGGGAATACTTTGCGAAGAATTATGGCGCTGATATGGAAGTAATGAAGAAAATAGGCATGGAGTGCATGGGGCTGGAGGCATCGGAATACCGCTGCCAGGAATCTATCGCTCAGTGGGGAGGCTACTTCCTTACGCTGAAAGGACCCCAGCATGACGAAGCTTGGCTGATCTTCATGGACATGGTAAATAAACAGCTGCCTACATACGAAGACAAGGCAGAAGCCCTCTTCTACTTCCCCAATTTCCGTCTTTGGTTCTCGCTCCAGGGACTTTGCAAGCTGCCGTGGAACGACATTGAACCGGAGGATAATGGACTGCGCCACAAAGGTATTGAAGCTGCCAAGATACCGGAACACCTGCAGAACTATCTTGACATCTACACAGCTATCACCGGAAAGCCACTCGACCGCGAAGGTTTGATTCTCCAGTCGGAGAAGGTCTATAATTTCGAGCGCATATTCAATTTGCGCATGGGCAAGGGAACATCGGAATATCATCACGCTCCCGATCGCGGGCTTGGTCCTGTGTGGGAGGACGAATGGAACGAGCGTCCAGACTACTTTGACGGCAGGCTTAAAGAATTTGGCGTTGACATCGAAGGGCTTTCAGTCAAAGAAAAGATCGCTCTTCTTCAGAAATACCGCCGCGGGCAGTGGCAGGAATTGAAGATGGCAGTCTACAAACGCCGCGGCTGGAACAAAAACGGTATTCCTACGCTTGAGACGGTAAAGCGACTCGGGCTTGACTATCCAGATGTTGTAGAGCTTCTGCAGAAACATTTGAAGCCGGAAGATGAATTTTAGGCCCGAAAGATAATGATAATAGTCAACGGAACGGAATCTCTCTGGGAAGAGGGGCTCACAGTGGAGAAACTGCTTCGGCGTGAGAACTACACGTTTAAGATGATTGCGGTGTGGGTCAACGATTCTGTGGTGGATAAGAGAGAATATCCCATTTACAAAATTCCCGACGGAGCCAACGTTCAAGTAATACATAACATCAGCGGAGGTTAATAAATAACCGCCAAAGATGCAAAAAACACAGGGAAGCCAAGCTGTACTTCCCTGTGTTTTTGTCTCTTAAGCAGACTTTTTTGTTATAATTTTAAATGCAGATAATTATGTTGCGGGAGTGAGATCCACGCTGATGATATTCTGGAAGGGATTTAGGTTTGGGCTGATATTGCAGGCGGCGGTTGGGCCGGTAAGCGTCTTTATTTTCCAGACTGCGGCGTCTTTCGGCATCGTTTCAGCCGAAGCGGCAGTAATGGGAGTGACTATCGCCGACCTTATCTGCGTGTTGGCCGCAATCTGGGGTGTAGGCACACTGTTGGAGAAGAGCAGGCAAAGCCGAGCTTTTTTTAAATACTTCGGTGCGCTTGTTCTCTGGCTGTTCGGGGCGGCTGCCATATTAGGAGCCTTTGGCATCAACATTATCCCAGGCTTTGAAGCCTCGGCAGTGCAGAGCGCCGACAGTGCCTTCATTTATTGTTTTGTTCTTGCTATTTCAAGCCCTTTGACAATAATCTTCTGGGCCGGTATTTTTTCAGCAGAACTTGCGGACGGCACCATGAGCAAAGCAGATGTCTATACTTATGGGTTCGGTGCAGTGTTTTCCACTCTGGTGTGCATGAGTCTTGTAGGCGTTGCCGGAACATTGGCGAGCAGTTTCCTGCCGCCAGCCGCAATTAAGTTTTTGAACATCTCCGTGGGTTTTGCTCTGATAATCTTCGGCGTGAGAACTGTTAATAAAAAGTAGCATGAGCAATCACATGAAAACAAAAAATACTCCCTTATGTCAGAGAAATAGTTCTCTCCGCATGGGGAGTCTTTTAACATTTTAAACTACTTACAGCTACTTCTTGACCCACACCCCTGGGCTTTTTTCTTTTTTCCCCATGAACACAGCATCAAAAACTTTGGAACTTTTTAACAGTTTGCAGAGCGGAATTCCTAAAGCAAAACAGATAATGGCCTCACTGCCGCCGATATAGAGCATCGTTATGACCATGGGTGTTTCGGTGATAAAGGCTAGGTATCCGCCGACAATCAGAGCATTAAGCAAGACCGGCGGCACGGCTGCCAGCCAGAGATTGGGCATTTTATAGGTAATCCAGCCGGCGATAAGTGTTGCAGCACTGCCGAAAACAACGTCAATAAGCCCAAAACCGCTGAATAAATTGGCGATAAGACAACCGATAAAAAGTCCGGGAATCGCTTCCGGCAGCATGAAAGGCAAAAGTGTCATTGCTTCGGCGATGCGAAATTGGACAGGACCATAAGATATTGGGGCGACAGCTATTGTGAGCGCGGCATACAGAGCTGCGATTGCCGCAGAAAGTGCTATTTGGCGAATCAACAAAAAAACCTCCTTCAATTACAGAAACAACATTGGTATTATACACTCCTAAAAGCTATAATGTAGCGGTGCTTTTTTACACAAAATTGAACGGAGGTCTGCCTCTATGAACGTTACCCTACTTGGCGCCGGCAGTTTCGGAACTGCCATGGCATCACATCTTGCAGATTTAGGACATAATGTCCTTATGTGGACAATAGACGAAGAACAGTCAAACTCCATTAACAACTGCGGCAAAAATACTTTTTGCTTTCAGGATACCATCTTAGACAAAAAAATAAAGTGCACTCTCGATATTGAAGAAGCGCTGCTTTTTTCTGACAGAATGATTATGGCCATACCTACACAATTTGTACGGGACGTCTGTGAGAAGATCAAAAACAGCGGACATAGGTCGGGACACATGCTTAATTTAGCTAAGGGAATTGAGATAACAACAGGAGACCTGCTGCACAAGATACATGAAGAGCTCTGCCCCGGATATGCCTATTCAGCACTTTCAGGACCCAGCCATGCGGAAGAGGTTTTGACAGGCTGCCCCACTGCCGTGGCTGTAGCCTCTGAAATTAAAGGAGAGGCTGAAGACTGGCAGAAGCTGCTTACAGGCAACAACTTCAGAGTTTACACCTCCGACGATGTCATCGGGCTTGAAGTTGGCGGAGCGACCAAAAACATTTACGCAGTAGCTGCGGGAATTTCCAAGGCAATGAAGCTGGGTGATAACGCTTTGGCTGCCATAGCTTGCCGCGGACTTGCGGAGATTATGAGGTTCGGGCACCGCATGGGAGCCTCGCCAATGACACTTTCCGGGCTGGCAGGAGTAGGCGATTTGATGGTCACCTGTTACAGTATGCATTCACGCAATTTCCGGCTTGGACTTGCAGTCGGCGAGGGAAAGACTCTGGACGAAGCAGCACTGGCCCTGGGACAAGTCGCCGAAGGGGCATATACTGTGAAAGCTATCGTGCAAAACAGCAAAAAGTTTAACGTTGAGATGCCGCTTGCGGAAGGCGTGTACAGAATTCTCTATGAAAACGAATCTCCCGATAAAATATTAAGAGAACTGTTTGCACGACCGCTCAAGGCGGAGCTTGAAATAAAAAGCTTCTAACGGAAATGTTCTGTATTAAACAAAGACGTTCTGAAAATACAGGGTTGGGGAATTGCTATTGAGAGACCTTTTGTCTTTGCTGCACATTCCTTTCCTTCGCTTGTATCGCTGGAGATTGCACTAAGTTTTAAAAATTAACAAGCGGCGATGACATTAAAAAAGATAGAGGCTCAGCGGGGAGTCTCTATCTTTTTAGTTGCCAGCCTTAGCATTGCTTGCGAAATTAAAAAAATCATAATCCAATACCTTTAAGGCTCAAATGATTTATGGCAAAGGATTTTGTTTGGCTCCTAACATTCTCTTATGTCCGTTAGTTTTACTGATTATACACGTCGACTCCGTACAACGAGTTAATAAAGAGCCGTTTAATTTAATCCATATAGCAAGCCACTTTTGTAAGATAGGCGCCGATACTTTCGTGAACGACCAAGTCAGCCATATAGTCCAGAGGTGTCTCGTCCCTATTGATGATAACAAGTTTTGCACCGTTGTTTTTCGCCTGTCTGGGGAAGTAGTTAGCGGGAGAGACCACTAATGAAGAGCCAAGAACAATGAATGTTTTGCACTCTCTTGTCCAGGTGTCGGCAAGAGCCAATGGCTCTTCCGGCAGCATCTCCCCAAAAAGAACCACACTTGGACGCAGCCTGCCGCCGCAATAAGAGCAGGGGCGCCCTTCAAGAAAGTCTTCTTTGGCACCTATACGACCGCAGCTGTGACATTTTATCGGCTCGAGGCTTCCGTGAAGCTCCGCCACGTTTTCCGTTCCGGCCTTCTGGTGCAGACGGTCAACGTTTTGGGTGATAATTCCCTTAATATATCCATGCGATTCCCATTCGGCTACCAGTTTGTGTCCAATATTGGGCTGCACGCTGTCAGGCACGTAGAGACGGGCTTTGTAGAACGCCAAAAAGTCGTCATAACGGCGTTCCAGCACCCCAACTGACGCCAGCTCTGCCGGGTCGGCGTGAGCCCAAATACCGTCTTTTGAACGGAAATCCAGCAATCCTGATTCCGTGCTTAGTCCCGCACCGCTAAAGATGGCTACGTCTTTCTTTTTTATCTGTTCCGCCAGCCATTTCTCATTTTTTTCGTCCGGCATTCCCAATTACTCCTCCACTTCGACCTCGCTAAAACGAGGTTTTTCTTCACCGTCTGTGTTCACATTTTCAAAAAACATATTTTTAGGCCGAACCCAAACGCCGCTGTCATTATAGAGAGGACGGTAAACAACCATTTCTTCCTCTGTTTCTGAGTGACGGGCTTCGCAAATATATTCGTAGAGCCCCCCCTTGTAGTGACGGAAAATCCTCACATTTTCCCCTCCTTAAGCTTGCGGACATTGAGTGCCAATGTTGCGCCTAAGCGCCTCTTAGTGGCGCAAAGTATGAGGTTAGCAAGCAGCAGCGACACTGTTATGGGGCCAATGCCTCCGGGCACAGGGCTGAGGGCTGCGATAACGCCGTCGGCTTCCGGATCGACGTCGCCGACAAGACGCCCGTCTTCGGTAATGTTTGTGCCAATGTCAATTACCCAAGCGTGAGGAGGCAAGTAATCGGGTTTAATGATGCCGGCCTGGCCTACAGCCACAATTGCCACATCAGAGTTTTTAAGTATTTCTTTGAGTTGTTCGGTGGAGGTTCGCGTATGACATACGGTAATCGTCCCCTGCCTGTGCATCAAAAGGAGGGCGGCCGCGCGCCCGACATTGGCACTGCGTCCGACAATGGCACAGTTCTTCCATTCAAAAGAGCTTCTGCCATACCATTCAAGAAGCGAAATAGCGGCCCAAGCTGTGCAGGGAAAAGGAATTTTCTTCTCTCCAAGGTATAGCCTGCCAAGATTCTCCGGGTGCACCCCCTCCACATCTTTTGACGCAGGAATAGCGCTTAAAATTTCGTCGGGGTTCCACCCTTGAGGAAATGGGGTTTGTAAAATAATGCCGTCAACATTTTCATCTCTATCTATGGCAGTGAGACTTCTCAAAAAAGCTTCTTTGGTAATATCCGCAGGAAATCTTTCAAGACGGTATACTATTCCCGCTTCATTGCAGGCTCTTCTCTGGCTTCTCAAGTAGCGTTCCGAAGCGGGATTTTCTCCGACCTGTACTGTAACCATTGTCGGAGTCCAGCCATGCCTCTCTCGTATGCTACGTACAGATTCAGCCACCCATTCCAATATCTTAGACGACGGCTCTTTGCCGTCAAGTCTTATCGTCATTAACGCACCTCCGGCCAGGCACTCCTATTAGGAGCGATAATCTTTATTGATTTTCGTCTTTAAACGTAGCTTCTTCACGCGCAAGAGCAATACGCACCTCAGCAATAGACATGCCGCGCTCCTCTGCAATTCTAAGGATATCATCAAATTCCCATGACTGTTTCTCAATATCGACACCAAAGGCTCTTTTGAGGCGAGCTTTTCCCAAAGATGTATCCACTGTGTCAATTTTTCTTTGCAGCGTCCGCCGCTCAACATGATTCATGCGCACCCCAAGTGTAGTGGTGTGTTTTAATATTAGCTTTGCAAGCTGCTCACTGTTTTCAGACGTAGCAAGCGCACAAAGTTTAAATGCGGGACGGTTTTTTTTCATCTGGATGTTTTCAAACCAAACATCAAGAGCGTCAGCACGCAGAAGAACATTCATCATTACGGATATATCCTGGGGAGTCATGTCGTCAATATTAGCCGAAATTTCTACGCACTCATCGGCCAAGAAACTTTCGCTTTTATTTCCCCATAACGAGCGGATAATTTTTGAGATAGACAGAAGAACACCTCCTAAATTTTACTTGTACTTATATTATACTATCTACGTAAATAATACCGTACATAAATATAATTGTGAGGTAAACTATATACCAATAAATATTCTTTTTTGGAGGGAATCAACATGAAAAAATTTTTACCGGTAATGCTCATTGTCGTGCTGATAATTTTTAGCGCGTCAGCGGCAATGGCAGCATCTCTTACACTTACGGTTGACGGGCTGACTTTTGAAGCTGACACTAAGCAGGATCTCCTTGGCTCCGGCAAGACAAGAACTGCAGACGGCAAGGTTGACGCTACTTTTACCCTTTCAGTAAACGGCGCCCAGGCTATCAAGGAAATATCCCTTAAGAACGAAACAACAGGAAAAGTATGGAGCACGACCTCTTCAGGGTCAGATGAACTTCTTCTCGTAAAGAGTTCTTCCGGTGCAGTAGTCAACACAGGATCAAGAATGGCGGTTACCCCGGTTCTGCTTGCTGCAGACTTTACCTTGGTGATTAATGACGCCGCAGCAGCAATTTCTAAGGATTCAACCTTTGTTGTCAGCGTTACGATGATCGACAATAAGGTTGTCACCGGAAAGACAACAGTTAAGGCCCTCGCACAGCCCGCACCCTCAACCACCGCTCCATCAGATCAAACCCCAAAGACCGAAACAGCCGCCACAGACGGTATCAGCAAATTTGAAAGCCGCGGTAAGAGCGAGCATGACTTCGCCGGTGCAGGGGAAAAGGTAGGTTCGGACGGCAAAAACGATTTCCAGTTTGATTTAGACCTCAGTTTTAAAGAAGCGACAGTTAAGGGTATAAAAATCAGCGCGGCCGCAGGCAGCAAAAAAGCTGATTGGGACACCGTTGCTGACAACAAGCTGCCGATAATCACTATTATCGACAAAGACAGCAACATCGCCAACAAAACCAATGGAACAGTGTCATTTACGGTAAAAGGCACAGCTCCCTATACACTGCTTGTTCAGGATAACAGCGAGGTTCTCTCTGCCTCTGACGCCAAGATAAAGATACTTATCAGCCTCGCTGACGGACGTATGTTTGAGAAAGAAGCGACAAAGGGCAAAATCATGGCTGCTAAGGACTCTTTTACCGTAGAATACAAAGGCATCGCCAAGTATGATTTTGTCGGCTCCGATGAAAAAATGGAATCAAATATGAATCCTGACAGATTTATCTCCGCGGTAGTCAACACAATCGGGACAATCACCGGCGTTCGTATCAAAGATATGAAAACCGGGAAAATATGGGACACAATCTCCGGCAATAAAAACCCCTTAGTGGCTGTCATGAGTATGAAGGGCGAGAAAAGCAATAAATCGGACGGCACAATTTCCATAGCTATCAAAGATACAACAGAGATGCTCCTTTGCTTTGACGAGGAAGACGACAAGGCTGTCGGGCCGTACCAAGTAACTTTCGTACTATCCAACGGACAACTGATGGAAGCTTCAACCGGTACAGTAAAAAAATCTCCCTCCGCAGCAGAAGAAACCGTTACTAAGGCTGATAGAGAAGTAAAATTCCTTTCTAAAAAACCTGCAGTTGTCAATGTTGACTTAGTCGGCAAAAGCAAAAAGAAGGGTGCCAGCGGCGCTAAAGACATGACCATGAACCTGCAGGTAACAGGTAAAGGCAACATCACCGCAATGGTACTTTCCGGTGCGGACGGCAGGGGCTGGGACACATTACCGTCAAATAACGGCAGATGGCTCCTTGGAGTACGCCAAGGCAGCAAAATGCTTAACGCAGCCAACGGCTCTGTCAAAATCGTCGTAAACGGTTCAAAGACATACCAGCTGCTGATGCAGGACAACGGCAAACTCGCCGCCAAAACAGGAAAATTCACTCTTACCACAACCTGGGGTGACGGTGAGGTCACAGAAACGCCGATAGCCTGGTAATAAACATCGCCCAATATAAAACAGCCGCTCCGATTATAAAATCGGAGCGACTGTTTTATATAAAGATTTCGGCAACAGCAGCTAATTCTCCAGGCCGGCTTTAAATGCGGCGATGTTAAGCTCCAGCAGCCTTGCAGGGACAAGTTCTTTAATGACAGATTCCCAGTCAAGGCTTTCAAGCCCCATCGCCTTTACCAGCGCACCCAAGAGCACCACATTCTGCGCCTTAATATTGCCAATTTCTTCGGCCATAGCTCCGGCGTTAAGAACTTTCAGCTTAGGAACCTCCGCCATCAGCTTCTCAATGATACCATC
>RRZT012592589.1_pt1 | contig 10069 bp, 6 predicted proteins | sample 2165551 | NCBI WGS metagenome assembly RRZT01 (sample SAMN10456910, study PRJNA506462) | wastewater metagenome | biome: wastewater; feature: sludge; material: wastewater sludge; isolation source: wastewater sludge with Escherichia coli K12::gfp cells carrying plasmid... | place: USA: Moscow, Idaho ...
AACAGAAATAAGAGCATCGTAAGCATCTTTTACAGTGTATCGACTTTGCTTTGTTGCTTTCCCAACTTTCTTTTTTACACTCTCACCATGCTCGTCTCGATACGCTATATAATATGTTATGTCTCCATTTTTTAACTCATTAAGCCAGACACCCTCATATTTTCCACCAGCGGGTTTAAGCATTGTAAAAATCCTATTTTTTTACAACAATTTTACAACAAGTTTTATAAAAAAAGAAATAATATGCAATAATTTAATATAATGTTATCATCTACAAACTCCCTAAAATAGGTATTTTTAGAAGATATGCAATAATTTAAGATAATATACAAATAGATTTAAAACGGACTCATAAGCCGGAGGTCGAGGGTTCGAGTCCCTCTCTTGACACCACTACTCACAAAACCCCTAAAAATCAGACTTTCTAAGAAGCTTTCTTCGAGAATGTGCCCAAAGTGTGACCGATAGTATCAGAAAGATTTATCTAAAAAAGAAGCTCTTTGTTTCCTACCTTGTTTGATGTATTTTGCATACTTTTTCATAGCCATATTAGGTGTACTATGACCTAGCATATGCGAAACCCACAAAATATCTTCACCATTTGAAATCATTAAACTAGCAAATGAATGCCTCATGTGATAAATAGTTCGATAAGTGACCCCAAATTTGTAGACACTGTTGATTTTTGCACTTTATCTGCGAATTTTTAACTATTTTGCTATACTGCACAGAAATTATTTGTCCCTCCTCTCGGTAGAGAAGCAGCATAGTATAAAGGTAGTTGAATTTAAAAATGGCTCTTAAAACAGATACGCTAACTCCTAAAAAAACAGCACAAAGAAGACGAAAATCATCGCCAAAAAAAGGTGCGAAAAATAGGCTTTGGTTAAAGATAGGACTGGGTGTAGCCCTTGTCCTCAGTGTAGTTGGGGGAGTGAAATATTTGCTTGATGCGACCGTGTATTATAATCCTTTATTGGGAAAATGGCGTACGCATACGGTGATGGGTGTCATGGAAATAGAGTTTGAGCGAGATAGCATGTCCTCTTTTGGTAGCAAAACGGGTGTAAGTTATGACATTGATGAAAAACGGGTGATTGTGCTTGACGATACCATTAAAGTAGGAGTTTCTTACGCCATCATTGATGAAAATACGATAGCCAAAGAAGTGGGAAAATCGAAAATCATTTATAAACGAGTCAAATGAAATAGCGTTACATGTAACATTTTTTACCAAAAGTCTTGTGTATAAAATTCGTGCTTTTTGTGTGTCTTAAAGGTAATGGCTTCGTGTTATAATAGTTACATGTAAACGTTTTTTCACCCAAAGGCAAACCCATGTCGCTCAAAGTCGTTCTTTCGCATCAAACGCATTATACGTATGAGAGGCACATTGCACTTTCACCGCACATCATCAGGCTTCGTCCTGCACCTCACAGTCGCACGCCGATTGAAGCGTATTCGCTTCGTATTGAGCCTAAAGAGCATTTTATCAACTGGCAACAAGACCCTTTTGGAAATTATCTCGCGCGCATCGTTTTTCCTGAAAAAACCAAAGAGCTTAAAATCGATGTTGAAATCATCGCTGATATGATAACCATCAACCCGTTTGATTTTTTTGTGGATGAGTCTGCGAAAGATTTTCCTTTTGTGTATGGCGAGGCATTGCAAAAAGAGCTTTTACCCTATCTTGAAATCTCGGAAGAGGGCGCACTCCTTAAAGCATTTATTGCAACGCTCAATACAGAAAAAAAGTCGATTATTGATTTTTTAGTCTATCTCAATACCCAAATCAATCATTTTTTAAACTACACCATTCGTCTAGAAGTGGGAGTGCAAAGCTGTGAAGTGACATTGCAGAGCAAGCTTGGAAGCTGTAGGGATTATGCGTGGTTATTTGTACAAGTGCTTCGTCATCTAGGACTTGCTTCTCGTTTTGTCTCTGGCTATTTGGTGCAACTCAAAGCCGATGTCAAGTCCCTTGATGGTCCTAGTGGTCCTGAAGAAGATTTTACCGACTTGCATGCGTGGACGGAAGTATACATCCCCGGAGCGGGTTGGATAGGACTTGATGCCACCAGTGGGCTTTTTGCAGGAGAAGGGCACATACCTTTAGCGTGTACACCCTCGTATGAGAGTGCTCATGCGATAGAGGGCATGAGTGAAAAATGCGAAACAGAGTTTTTTTATGCCAACACCGTCACACGTATTTTTGAATCGCCTCGTGTGAGCAAGCCTTACCGTGATGAGCAGTGGGACGCGATTTATCAACTGGGATTTGATGTCGACAAAGAGCTTGAAGCAAACGATGTACGGCTTTCTATGGGTGGAGAGCCAACCTTTGTCTCCATCGACGATATGGAATCACCTGAATGGAACACCAAAGCTGATGGCGCGCACAAGCGTGAACGCGCTGAGGAGCTCTCCCGCAAGCTGTTAGACTCATTTGGGAAAGGGGGTATACTTCATTACGCGCAAGGCAAATGGTATCCGGGTGAGCCTTTGCCTAGATGGCAGACGTCTATCATCTGGCGAAAAGATGGTAAGCTCATCTGGCGCAACCCAAAACTCTTTGCAACGCTCAATGAAACCTATACCTACACCCATGAAGATGCAAAGCAATTTTTAGACAAACTGGCTTTAACGCTTGGGGTGAGTTCTGAAAATGTTATGGAAGCCTATGAAGACCCTTTGTATTACATCATCAAAGAGTCCGAGCTCCCACTTGATATCGACCCGATGAAAGCCTCTTTGGAAGATAGCTTAGAGCGTCAAAGCATAGCAAATGTACTCTCACGAGGTCTTAAAACCCCTGTGGGATATGTCTTAGCACTTGGCTATGGACAAACCAGATGGATAACCTCACGGTGGGAATTACGTCGTGGCTACCTCTTTTTGGCTGCGGGCAATTCTCCCTTAGGGCTTCGTTTGCCACTGGATTCTTTGGTGCAAAAACCGCACATTGAACTGGCCCTTAATTTTGAGCCAGATTTGTTTGCCGCTTCTCCAGAGCTAGGCGAATACACCCCACTTGCCAAAGAGCGCTTGTTAAAAGCAGATGCCAAAACGTGTGAAACAAGACGTTACGATACCTTTGTGCGAACGGCGTTATGTGTTGAGGTGCGTGATGGGAAGCTCTGCATTTTTCTTCCCCCGCTCAACCATACTGAGGCGTTTTTAGACCTTATTGCGTGCATCGAAGCGGTGGCAGAATCGTTACATGTAAAAGTGATTTTAGAAGGGTATGAACCCTCCCATGATCTGCGCCTTGAGCGCATCAAAGTGACCCCAGATCCAGGTGTGATTGAGGTGAACATTCATCCAGCCTCTTCATGGAAGGAACTCAGTGAAAATCTTTTAACCCTTTACGCCGATGCCAGAGAATCACGCTTAGGCACGGAAAAGTTTATGGTTGATGGCAAGCACACGGGCACGGGTGGGGGCAATCACGTCACGATTGGGGCGATGAAACCTAGTGACAGTCCTTTGCTTAGACGACCCGACGTGCTTCGAAGTTTGATTACGTTTTGGCAACATCACCCAGGGCTTTCTTACCTTTTTTCAGGTGCATTCATAGGTCCAACGTCGCAAGCACCTCGTGTGGATGAGGGAAGGCTTGAAAATCTTTACGAACTTGAAATCGCTTTTGCGCAAATTCCAGAAGGAAAAGAAGTTCCTTTTTGGCTCACCGATAGACTGTTTCGCCATATGCTCACCGACATTACGGGCAACACCCATCGAAGCGAGTTTTGTATCGATAAGCTTTATTCTCCCGATTCGAGTACGGGGCGATTGGGTATTTTAGAGTTGCGCGCATTTGATATGCCTCCTCATGCGCGCATGGCACTTTTGCAAATGCTTTTGGTACGAACCCTTGTTTCACTCTTTTGGAAAAAACCGTATAAACATAAGTTAGTGCGTTGGGGAACGCAGTTGCACGATAAATTTTTATTAGAGCATTATGTCAAAGAGGACATGAGAGATATCGTGCGCTTTTTAAACAACGAAGGCTATGCCTTTGCGCTGGATTGGTTTGATCCGTTTTTTGAGTTTCGCTTTCCGCTTTATGGTATGAGTACGGTTGAAAATATCCATTTAGAACTTCGTGCTGCCATTGAGCCGTGGCATGTTTTGGGAGAAGAGAGCAGTTCTCAAGGGACGTCTCGTTATGTGGACTCTTCATTAGAGCGCGTGCAAGTCAAAGTGCGCAACTTCACACCAGAGCGTTACACGCTTACATGTAATCGTGTCGCCATTCCTCTCAATCCCACAGGTATCGAAGGGGAGTTTGTGGCAGGTGTCAAATACAAAGCGTGGGAACCGTGGTCGGCACTGCATCCCACCATCGGCGTGGACACCCCTTTGGTGTTTGATATCGTCGATACATGGAACAAACACTCCATTGGGGGCATGAGCTATTTTGTCGCACACCCAGGAGGGCGAAGTTATGATACCTTTCCTATCAACGCTTATGAAGCCGAATCACGCAGAATTAACCGTTTTTGGGATTTTAACCACACACAAGGTGAGGTTGAGAGCATTTCTGTTTCCATTGTCGAGCAGATGGTGAGCATCAATGGGGCAAAACGTGCAGTTGTGCCTCAAAATGGACAAAAAAGTTTTGTCTATCAAGAGTTGCCAAAAAGTATCGAGTATCCGCATACCCTTGATTTACGTCGAAAATGGGCTCCTTTATGATTTCATTGCTCAGTGATTATAGCGCTCAGTCTGCTTTTGATGAGATGTTTGATGAATCTTTATATGTAAGAGAACATTGGAAGCCTATTCATGAAGCACTTTTAAAAATAAGTGCTGATGAAATGGCGTCAAAGCAAGGCGAGATTGATTGGCATTTGGAAGATAATGGGGTCACGTATAATATCTATAACACACCCGATGGCAATACCAATCGCAACTGGAGTTTAGACCCGATTCCTTTTGTCTTAGCGCAAAAAGAGTGGGATGAGATAAAAAAAGGGATTAAACAACGTGCCACGTTGCTCAATTTGATTTTGAAAGATATTTACAGCGATCAGTACTTGATTAAAGACAATATCATCCCGCCTGAAGTGATTTTTGGGCACAAAGGATTTATCCCCGAAGCGTACAATTTTGGAACAAAAGAAAATTTCAACCTCTACTTTTATGCCCTTGATATGGCACGAGGTCCTGATGGAAAGATGTGGGTCATTTCCGATCGTACGCAAGCGCCCTCAGGACTTGGCTATGCCATCGAAAACAGACTGGCGATGAGTACCATCGCCAAAGAGTTGTACACAGGTGTTGTCCCTAAAAAACTCTCGGTGTTTGTGGATGGCTTGAAGCATCTTATCAAGCAGATGACACAAGGAGATTTTTCCAAAGCCGTTTTACTCACCCCCGGCCCTCACAATGAAACCTATTTTGAACACGCCTATCTTAGCTCATTTCTTAATATTAATCTCGTGCAAGGCGATGATTTACTGGCTAAAAATGGCACACTGTGGCTTAAAAGTCTCAGTGGTTTAAAGCCTGTGAATACACTTTTACGCCGTGTGGATGACCGTTTTTGTGACCCTTTGGAGCTTAAAAATGATTCAAAACTTGGGACGGCTGGTTTGGTGGATGCGTTTAGGCAAAATCATCTTCATATGATAAATCCTATCGGCAGTGCCATCGTAGAAAATCTAGGGCTCAATCCCTTTATGGAGAGTATTTGTCGTTATTTTTTAGAAGAAGAGCTTATCTTGCCACAAATCGCGACATGGTGGTGTGGGCAAGAAAAAGAGAGAGCCTTTGTTTTAGAAAATCTTGAAAAAATGGTGATTAAAAAAATCGATACCACACAAAGGGTAGAGACCTATTTTGGCAAAAAACTCTCTTATGTGGAGCTGTTGGATTTAAAAGAGCTCATTTCTCGCAACCCTACGCAATACGTTGCTCAAGAAGAGATTAGTTTTTCCACAACCCCTTATTACACGCAAGGAAAAATTGAGCCTCGCAACAGCATCATTCGCACCTACGCGCTTAAAAATGAGAGTGGGTATCGTGTGATGGATGGTGGATTGGTGCGTGTTTCGGCGCAAAAAGATAGCTTCCTTGTCTCTTCGCAAAAAGGGGCAAGCAGTAAAGATTTGTGGATTTTAAGCGATGAGGCACAAGAAGAGGTGGGTTCATTTTTAAAACAACATGCGGTGGTCGATACCTCTTTAAAACAGATGCCCACATCGAGTGCGGAAAATCTTTATTGGCTAGGTCGCTATCTTTCTCGTTTTATGAGTACGGCGCGTTTTATGCGCTATGTGTTAAAAAAGATGGCCTATTCTCAGCGCCTTGAAGAAACATCTACCCATGAAGTTCATCTCATCTTGCAAACAACACTCACCCATCTTAGCATGACCTATCCTGGATTTTTAGAGCAAAATGAGCAGTTTAATACGCTTTTGGAGATAAACTCATTAATGAAAGATGTTCACAGGCAAGGAACGCTTTCTTATAACATGCAGATGCTCTCCAACGCGCACATCAGCGTTAAAAATCTTTTAGAGATGGAGTCGTGGAAACTGTTTGACAAAATGTACAAAGAGTGGAATCTTTTTGCCCGAAAATCAACACACTCTCATCATGTCTATACGAGTGAACTGGATAAAGTTCTCATCTACTCCATGGCGTATAAAGAGCTTGTGAAAGAGAGTATGATGAAAGAGCAAGGGCGCATTTTATACGATATCGGGTTTCGTATCGAAGAGTCTTTAATGCTCATAGCCAAGATGCGAGCCATGGTGTGTGTAAAACTTGATAAGTCGCTTACGTATGATTTGTTGGAAGCATTATTGCATTCGTGTGAAAGCTTTAATGCGTATCGTACTCACTATAAAAGTTCACTCCAACTTGAAAATGTGGTGGAATTTTTACTGCTTAACAGTCGTTTTTCAAAATCTTTATTGTATATGACCAGTAAGCTATTGAGTGATTTTAGAGTGCTTCCTAAGGCAAAAAAATATCTCTCCTCGTATGAAGAGCCTATCTTTAAAGCACACGCGTTACTTAAACTTGCCAAATTAGAAACCTTGGTACACTTAGGTGATGAAAGCTTGCTGTATACTGAGTTGGAACTTCTCTTATCCAATCTCTCAGAACTTTTTGCACAATGCTCTTTAGAGTTTTGTAAAACCTATTTTTCACACCACGATGAGTAAGCCATGATATATGAAATCTACCACAAAAGTGCCTTCACCTACCAATCCGTCGTCACCTTTAGCCACAATATTGCACGGCTCAAACCGCGCAATACCCCTTTTCAGCGTTTATTGGATTTTTCTATGGAGGTTGAGCCTGTTGGTTATGAAAAAAACTTTTTTGTTGACATCTTTGGCAACACCAATAATCATCTCTTAATTCGCAAAGGACACCAATCTTTAAGTGTCATAGGACGTTCTCGTGTTGAGCTTTTTCCTAAAGCCATCGATGAGCATCTTCGGCTTGTTAAAGAAAATACCATAACGTATGCGAAAGCCTTAGAGTTACTTGCACCTGTTGAACGGGAAGAGTTGTTGGCAAAACTCTTTGTGTGCGACTCCGAGCTTATTCCCAAAGCCAGCCCTGCTATTGAAGCGTACGCACGTCTTTCTTTTGAACCACATCGAAACATTTTTGAAGCATTAATAGAGTTTATGGGACGCATGTATGTTGATTTTGCGTTTATTGTTGGAGTGAGCGATGTGAGTACATCCGTTGATGAGGTGTTTGAAAGCAAAAAAGGGGTGTGTCAAGATTTTGCGCATTTTGCCATTGCGGCATTGCGCTCTATTGGATTGCCTGCTCGGTATATGAGTGGGTATATCGAAACTGTAGCACCAAAAGGAGAAGAGAAGTTGTTTGGGGTTGATGCCTCTCATGCGTGGGTATCACTGTTTATCCCTACGGTTGGGTGGATAGATTTTGATCCAACGAACAACATTGTCCCACATTCTCAACACATTCTTCTAGGGTATGGAAGAGATTATAATGATGTTGCACCGCTTAAGGGCGTGGTGCTCAGTAGTGGCGCAAGTCAACTGAGTATTAGCGTTGACGTGCGCCGAAGTATGAACTAGTCTTGAGGCTCTTTTTTTGTTGAAACTTGCGCAATGCGATACGCAACAGCATTTTGAAACATTAAAGGGTAGTCATAGCGACAGGTGATGACCCCATCACAAGGCGATACAATGGTTTGCATGAGTGTGCCATCGAGCGCGTTGTAAATACGAGCCATCGGTTGTCCGTGTAAGACGGTATCGCCTACCACCACTAAGCTATCAAACAATCCCGCACTGTTGCTTTTCACAATAGCAATATCCTCAGTGCTCACGATATTGCCACGAGAGCCCTCAAACACGGTGTAATCAATTAAGCCTTTTTTACTTAAAAAGCGAATAATGGCGTCTATCACTTTGGCAGATTCTATCTTGCGAAGCGTGCCTTTTTTCCCCGAGAGAATTGAAAACGATTTGGCATTCCAAATATCCCAGTTATAATTAATAGAGACAGTATCGGAGGGTGTAACTTCTTTTAGGTGAATAAAATCCAAACCAAAATCGCGCGCTTCTTCAACATATTGCGCGTTTGATTGGAGTACTTTGACATACGGAATACACTCGGAATGATCTTTTCTCGCTTCCAGTAAAATAGCATAGTCATAATTGTTGGTGTGTTCAAAAAGACGTGCGGCGATGCGTTGGGTGGTTTCACCTTGGTTGTAGCCAGGGAACATGACATCGATGTCGGTGTTATCCAGTGGCCAAAATGCTTTTCCCATATTAAAAGAGTAAGGATTAACCGTCGGGACGATTAAAATTTCCCCTTTGACAAACCCTGCGTTGGAAAGCTCTTGTTGGCGTAAAAAGCGCACAAGTCTTGAAGCTATCCAGAGTTGGTCAATCGCATTGCCCGTCATAGGACCTACGATAACGCACGATGGCGTTGCATCGGGTGTGCCAAAGCGAAACCCTTTAACCCTTAATGGCTCTCGGCTTAACGAGCCAATTTCAAATAAGGTCTCTTCTCTCATATCTTACCTCCAACGTTGTCTTCCAAAATACGTGACAAGAGCGAGCCTTCATAGACCACAGGATAATCTCGTATCGTAAAGAGTAAGCCATCACAAGGGCTTATAACTGACTCTTTAATAATGCCTAAAAGAGGGTCGATAATCTCTCCAAGTTTTTCGCCTTTTATCACCGTAACATTGTGTTCTAATGTGGGTACAAAAACACCCGCACATGAGGCATTGATGAAATGAACAGTTGAATTTAGGGTTGAAACAGAGGTTTTACATGTAACGCTTATGGGGTTGTCGATAATGTCTGCATGTGCCATTAAATTGAGAATGCCTTGGGTTAAATCCTCGCCGTACGATTGGGTGATGCGCATCCCCACGCCCATCTCGACAACCAACGTTTTCGTTCCAAGGGTGTTGAGGGCATGTGAAAAGGTTGACTCCAAAACGGTAACAGCATCATGCACCCAAATAAAATCAATGCCTAAGGTTTGCGCTAAAGGGACTAACTCATCAGCATTTGAGCGACTGATACGCACTTGAGGAATTTCGCGCAAAAAGATATTGCTTGAATGGATATCAATAGCAAAATCACTGCCCTTAACGCTCTCCACAATCGCATGTGCCAATTGTGCGGGTAAAAAATCAGACGTGCCTCCCGGAAAGGCTCGGTTGATGTCCACATCGTAAAAGGGGAATCCTCGCGTGATACTATCAATACCCATGGGATTCATCGAAGGATAGATATCGACGATACCTTTGATTTTCTCAGGATTTTCATTTAGCCATTTGGCGAGAAGATAACAGACGTATTGTCCTTCTAACTCATCGCCGTGTATGCCCGTAACAATGGAAATGCGCCTTGTTGATTGTGTGATATCAGGGGGTGAAAAACGGTTTCGTTTTAGACTTAGTGATTCATTGACGGGTAATTTAACGTGAAAAACCTCTTCAATCATGCTCTTTATTCCTTAGTTATTTTCGCGTGAAAGTGCGAGAGTGTCATAAAAATGGTTGATTTTAGTGAGCGCTTTGTATTTGTTGCTTGAGGAG
>RRZT010815060.1_pt1 | contig 10067 bp, 10 predicted proteins | sample 2165551 | NCBI WGS metagenome assembly RRZT01 (sample SAMN10456910, study PRJNA506462) | wastewater metagenome | biome: wastewater; feature: sludge; material: wastewater sludge; isolation source: wastewater sludge with Escherichia coli K12::gfp cells carrying plasmid... | place: USA: Moscow, Idaho...
CCCGCCGATGTAGTAGAGCTTCAGCGGCTGCCAGGGCTCCCCGGCGTGCGGGAAGGCCTCGGGGTCGCCGGCCGCGGCGAAGGCCGCCTCGGAGACGCGGTGGGTCATCACGTGGTCCGGGTGCGGGTAGCCGCCGTTCTCGTCGTAGGTGGTCAGCACGTGCGGACGGAAGTCGCGGATCACCTTGACCAGCGGGCCGGCCGCGACCTCGACGTCCTGCAGCGCGAAGCAGCCCTCGGGCAGCGGCGGCAGCGGATCGCCCTCGGGCAGGCCGGAGTCGACGAAGCCGAGCCAGGTGTGCTCGACACCGAGGATGGCGGCCGCGGCGGCCATCTCGTCGCGGCGGACCTGGGCGATATCGCGGGCGATGTGCGGGTCGTTCTTCAGCGTGGCGTTGAGGACGTCGCCGCGCTCGCCCCCGGTGCACGAGACCACCCGGACCCGGGCCCCCTCGGCGACATACCTCGCCATCACCGCGGCGCCCTTGCTCGACTCGTCGTCGGGGTGCGCGTGGACGGCCATGAGGCGCATCCCTGCGGGGGGAGGTGTGGCGCTGGGCACGAGGGCTCCGTCCAGGTGTCGAGGATTTGCCGCGATAGCGTGGACCATCATGTCACCAGCGCCCGACCCCCTCGGTCTGGCCGCGTCCGGGGAGGAGCCTGACACCCCCATGCGACTGCCGCGGCCGGCACCGGGGACGGGCAAGTGGTGGGCGGTCGGGGTCATCGGGTGCGGCCTGGCGGTCATCGCCATTGTCTGGATCGCGCTGGCCTCGAACGCCGGCCGGATCACCTCGACGACGGTGTCCTACCAGGTGGTCGACAACCGCAGCGTCGTCGTCGACTTCGACGTGACGGTGGAGCCGGGGACGGCGCTGGTCTGCGAGATCCGGGCGATGGCCGCGCACTTCGCCGTCGTCGGCTCGGTCGAGGTCCCGGTGCCGGCGAGCACCGAGCTGACGACCTCCCACGAGGCGACCGTGCGCACCGCGAGCCTGGCCGTCACCGGCATCGTCTACGGCTGTCGACGCGCCCCCTGACCGGGACCTTTGGTAGTCTGGATGACTTACGCGGGTGGTCACGCCCGCGCCAAGGAGCGCCGGTCGACGGTCCCTCACCTCATCGCAGAGGTGGCTGACGCCGACTGACCGCCGCCGACACGCCCCCTCGCCACGCCGGCGCTGGGCGCACGCCAAGGAGAGCAGCCCGATGTCCGAGACCGCGCACCAGAGCTACCTCACCGTGGAGGCGTACGACCGCCTCACCGCCGAGCTGGCCCAGCTGAGTGGGCCCGGACGGGTCGAGATCGCCAAGCGCATCGAGGCCGCGCGCCTCGAGGGTGACCTGCGCGAGAACGGCGGCTACCACGCGGCCAAGGAGGAGCAGGGCAAGATGGAGTCCCGCATCCGCCAGATCAGCGCCCTTCTGGAGAACGCCATCGTCGGCGAGACCCCGCCCGACGACGGCATCGTCGAGCCCGGCATGGTCGTCACCGTGGAGATGTTCGGCGAGGAGGAGGTCTTCCTCCTGGGTCACCGCGAGATCAAGGACGGCGTCGACATGCACGTCTTCTCCGAGCGCTCGCCGCTCGGCGCCGCGGTCAACGGCAAGCGGGTCGGTGACTCGGTGTCCTATGTCGCCCCGACCGGCAAGACCATCGAGGTCACCATCGTGCACACCACGCCCTACACCGAGTAGTCGCCGGCTCCCTTAGTCTTCGCCGTATGACGGCCAGCGACGCCCAGCCCCACGGCTTCTCCACCCGAGCGATCCACGCGGGCCAGGATCCTGACCCGCGCACCGGTGCGGTCGCGCCGGCGATCTACGCGACGAGCACCTACAAGCAGGACGGCATCGGCGGTTTCCGCGAGGGCTACGAGTACTCCCGTTCGGCCAACCCGACCCGCACCGCGCTCGAGGAGTGCTTCGCCGCGCTCGAAGGCGGCTCCCGGGCGTTCGCCTTCGCCAGCGGCCTGGCCGGGCAGGACTGCGTCATCCGGTCGCTGCTGCGGCCCGGGGACCATGTCGTCGTCCCGAGCGACGCCTACGGCGGCACCTACCGCTACATCAGCAAGGTCGCCGCGCCGTGGGGCCTGGAGCACGACATCGCCGCGGTCGCCGATGTCGACGCGGTCCGCCAGGCGATCCGGCCGGGCGCGACGAAGCTGGTCTGGCTGGAGACCCCGACGAACCCGCTGCTCGGCATCGCCGATATCGCCGCGATCGCCGAGGTCACCCACGCCGCCGGGGCCTTGCTCGTCGTCGACAACACCTTCGCCAGCGCCTACCTCCAGCAGCCGCTCGCCCTCGGCGCGGACGTCGTCACCCACTCGACGACGAAGTACTCCGGGGGTCACAGCGATGTCGTCGGCGGGATCGTCGTGGTCAAGGACGGGACGACGACGGCGTATGCCGAGGACGCCGCCGAGCGGATCGGCTTCCACCAGAACGCCATCGGCGGGGTCGCCGGACCCTTCGACGCCTGGCTGGTGCTGCGCGGCCTGAAGACCCTCGCGGTGCGGATGGAGCGGCACTGCGACAACGCCGAGGAGGTCGTCGAGCACCTGCTGCGCCACCCGGCGGTGAGCCAGGTGCTCTACCCCGGCCTGGCGGGCCACCCGAACCATGTCGTCGCGGCCCGCCAGATGCGCCGCTTCGGCGGGATGGTCTCGTTCCGGCTGCACGCCGGCGAGGATGCGGCGGTCGCGGTCTGCGGGGCGACCCGGCTGTGGACCCTCGGGGAGTCCCTCGGCGGGGTCGAGTCGCTCATCGAGCACCCGGCCCGGATGACCCACAGCTCGGTGCGCGGCACTGCCTTGGAGGTCCCGGCGGACCTGGTCCGGCTCTCGGTCGGCATCGAGGATGTCGCCGACCTCATCGCCGACCTCGACCAGGCTCTTGACCAGGCCCTCGACCAAGCCCTCGATCAGGCGAGCGCGTCGGCCCACGCCCGGCCATGAGCCGCCACCCGACCAGCGCCTTCTGCGTCGACGTCGGCTCGACGTTCACCAAGGCGGCCCTGGTCGACCTCGCGACCGGTGAGGTCCGCGGGACCGGCGCCACCCCGACCACCCTCGACACCGACGTCCTCGACGGCGTCGCTGCGCTCAGCGCCCGCCTGGAGGTGCCCGGTTCGGCGACGACGATGCTGTGCTCCAGCGCGGGCGGTGGGCTGCGGCTGGCCGTCGTCGGCTACGAACGGCTCGTCACCGCCGAGGCGGGCTTTCGGGTCGGGCTCTCTGCCGGCGCGAAGGTCGTCCACGTCGCCGCCGGCGAGCTCGGAACGGCGGAGCTCGCCGCGCTGGCGGCCGGCCGACCCGACATCGTCCTGCTCGTCGGCGGCACCGATGGCGGCAATGCCACCGTCCTGCTCCACAACGCCCGGGCGCTCGCCGGGGCCCGGCTCGGCATACCGGTGGTCCTTGCCGGCAATGCGCGGGCGGCGAGCCGGGCCCGGTCGGTGCTCGCCGCCGGGAAGGTGCCCGTCACCGTCACCGACAATGTGCTGCCCCAGATCGGGGTGATACACCCCGAGCCGGCGCGTGCGGCGATCCGCGAGGTCTTCCTCCGGCATGTCATCGGCGGCAAGGGGCTGAGCCGGGGCACGCGGTTCGCTCGGCTGGTCCGGGCCGCGACCCCGGACGCGATGCTCACCGGCATCGAGGTCCTCGCCGCCGAGCTGGCCGCCGACGTCCTTGTCGTCGACGTCGGGGGCGCGACGACGGATGTGTACTCGTGCCTGGAGCCGCAGGGCGAGGAGGCCGAGCTGCGCAAAGACGTCGTCGCGACGATCTGGCACGCCCGCACCGTCGAGGCGGACCTGGGGATGCGATGGAACGCCGAGAATGTCGTCGAGGCCGCCCAGCGCGAGGCGCTACCGGTGGCCGAGCCGCTGCAGCAGTGGGCCCGCCAGGTTCATGAGGAGCCCGGCCGGCTGCCCGAGCGGGCCGAGGAGGCCGCGCTGGACCGTGACCTCGCGACGATCGCTGCGCTGGTCGCGGTGCGTCGCCACGCTCGCCCAGCGGCACCTGGTGAGAACGGTCGGCCGCTCGCCGAGCTGCGTTGGGTCATCGGCTCCGGTGGGGTGCTGCGGCACGCCCAGCCGCAGGCCGCGAGCGCGGTGCTCGACGCCGTGGTCACCGACTATGCGGGCGGGTGGCGCACGCCTTCCGCGGCGACGACGGTCGTCGACCGCAGGTACCTCCTGTTCGCCGTCGGCCTGCTCGCCGGCGAAGGGTATGCCGACACCGCGGCCGCCCTGGCCCGTCAGGTCGCCAGCGCGTCGCCAGCACCGTAGGTTTTTCGGCGTGCCAACCGACTAAGTCCCCTCACCGATCTCGTCGTCCGGGGTGGCCCCGCCGGGCGTGGTCAGCAGGGGGAGGAAGACGTGGGCGACCGGCCCGATCGTCAGGGCGAAGACGACGGTGCCGATCGCGAGGTTGCCACCGAGCAGCCAGCCGACCGTGACGACGACGATCTCGATGGCGGTGCGGACCACGGCGACCGGGCGGCCGGTCCGCCGGACCATCCCGGTCATCAGCCCATCCCGTGGCCCCGGCCCGAAGCGGGCCCCGATATAGGCCGCGGTCGCGACGCCGTTGACGAGGATGCCGCCGAGCAGCAGCGCGACCCGCCAGCCGAGGGCGGTCGGCGCGGGGATCCAGCGCAGCGCCCAGTCGAGGGCGGCGCCGATGACGAAGACATTGCTCACCGTCCCCAGTCCCGGGCGCTCCCGCATCGGGATCCACAGCAGCAGGACCAGCGCGCCGACGATGATCGACCACTGGCCGATGCTCAGCCCGAAGACCCGGACGAGGCCCTGATGGAGGACGTCCCAAGGGATGACGCCCAGTCGGGCCTGGACGATCATCGCCTCGCCGATGGAGAAGACCACCAGGCCGACATACAACTGTAAGAGTCGGCGGGGCATGGGAGGGAACGCTACGGCACCCCGCGGTGTTCTTCAGGACATGTTCAGCTCCCGCGCCAAGACGACCATGGTGTCCCCCGGCGACGCCCTCCCCGGCCGCGCCACCCGCCCGTATGCCGTCAACCCGGTCAATATCGTCCTGGGGACCCCGCACGAGGGGCCCTGGCCGGAGGGCTCCGAGGTGCTCTACCTGGCGATGGGCTGCTTCTGGGGGGTGGAGCGGATCTTCTGGCGCCAGCCGGGCGTGGTCAACACGGCCGTGGGGTACATGGGCGGGCTGACCCCGAACTCGACCTACGAGGAGTCGTGCACCGGCCGGACCGGGCACGCCGAGACCGTCCAGGTCGTCTACGACCCGACCGTGACCTCGGCCGAGGCGCTGCTCAAGGTCTTCTGGGAGAACCACGACCCGACCCAGGGGATGCGCCAGGGCAATGACATCGGGACGGCATACCGCTCGGCGATCTACTGGACCACGGAGGGTCAGCGGGCCGCCGCCGAGGCGACCCGGCTCGCCTTCCAGGGTGAGCTGACCAGCCACGGGTATGGCGCCATCACGACCGAGCTGCGGCCGGCGACCGAGGCTGGGGCGTTCTACCTGGGCGAGGACTACCACCAGCAGTACCTGCACAAGAACCCCGGCGGGTACTGCAACCACGGACCCAACGGGTTGACCTGCCCGGTCGGGCTGCTCAGCGGGGACAGCACTCCCGCGCAGCAGGACGTCCTCCCGCCGCAGGGCTGACGGCCAAGCGGCCTCGCGCGCGTCGGCTTCAGCGATCTGAGCCGGCGCGCGCGGTTCAGCCTCGGAAATGTGCGTTTGGCCTTGGATATTTCCACGGCCAAACACACCTTTCCGAGGTCTGAGTCGAGCTGGGAGGCCCGGGGTCAGCCGGGGGTGCGGGCCAGGACGTAGAGCCGCGGACGGTCCTCGGTGTTCGATGCGGGGCTGCGGAGGTACCAGTGGTCGACGACGAGTCCGGCGGCCTGGACGGCGGCGCGGACCTCGTCGAGATCGTGCTCGACGACGACGGCGCTGCCTTGGCTGCCCAGCCAGCCGTCGAGCTGCTGCAGCCCGGTGCCGGCGGGCAGCGCGAGCGCCAGCCACCCGCCGGGGCGCAGCACCCGAGCCAGGGCCGCGACCGCGGCGGTGAGCTCGGAGGGCGCAAGGTGGATCAGCGCGTGCCAGGCGGTGACCGCTCCCCAGGCGGCCGCGGCCCTCGGCTTGACGACCGAGCGCAGGTCGCCGACCTCGAAGGTCAGGTGCGGGTACCGGTCCCGCGCGGTGGTCACCATCTGGGACGAGATGTCCACGCCGAGGACGGCACCCTCCCCGCCGACCCCACCGAGGTCCTCGACCGCGTCGGCGAGGAAGGCCGTGATGTCACCAGGGCCGCAGCCGACGTCGAGGATCGGGTCCGCACCGGCCAGGGCCGCGACCCGGGTGAGCAGCCAGGCCTCGAAGGAGTCGGGGTCGACGGGTCCGCCGTAGCGCTGCGTGTAGGGCTCGGCGACGGCCTCCCAGAGGGAGGCCACGGCGGCGTCGCGCGCTGCCGGCCCCTCGGCCAGGACGCTCTCCCGGTCGACCTGAGGCGACAGGTCGGCGGTGGCGTCGAGGCCCTCGACCGGGCCGAGGAGGTGGACCCAGCGGTTCTCGTGCTGGCCGGGGCGGCGCGGCAGCTCGCTGACCAGGGGCTCGGTGCGTTCGGCGAGCCGGTGCAGCACGGCCTCGGTCTCGTCCCGGTCGGCGAAGCGGTGCAGCCGGTCGGTCCGGGACTTCAGCTCGCCGGGGGTCTGCGGGCCGCGCAGGAGCAGGACGGTGAGGACGGCCCGTTCGTCCGCGGCGAGGGTGAGCCGCTCATCGAGCAGCTGGTGGAACTTCAGGGTGCGCTGCCCACGATCGGCGTGGACGACCCGGATGAGGTCGCGGTGGCGCAGGTCGCGCAGGCACTGCTCGATTTCCGGTTCGTCATACGAGACAACGGGGTCGCGACTGCTTGTCTGGTTGCAGGCCACGCGCACCGAGTTGACCGTCATCGGGTATGTCGCGGGGACGGTCCGCTGCTTCTCCAGCAGGGACCCCAGGACGCGCTGCTCCATGGCGGACAGCTCGAGCGAGCCGGACGTGTCGACCATGACGGTGAATCTAGCGCCGAGGCGAACCCGGGCGCTGCCCCATCGGCATCCGGGTCGGCAGCCCTCGGTGAGGGCGGGCGCGGGCACGCCAGACCGCGACCCGAGCCGGTCAGGCCGGGCGCTGGCCCGCAGTCCGGGCGAGGTCGAGCAGCGCGGGCAGGTCGAGGTGCTCCTCGACGGCGTCGGCGAGCAGCTCCACCATCGCCTCACGGCGGTCGGCGAAGCCGGTGACGCTCTGGTCGGGCACCCAGCGCGACCCCGCCGCAGCCGCGACCTCGCTGAGGAAGGTGCGCCGGAAGCCGTCGCTCTCGAGGATGCCGTGCCACATCGTGCCCCAGACCGTTCCCCGGCAGGTCCCGCCCGGGAACGCCCCGTCGGCGGCGACCACCCCGTGGTGGATCTCGTACCCCGAGACGGCCTGTCCGCGCCATACCGCGCTGGGGCGACCGAGGACCTTCTCCGCACCGAACTCGACCCGCAAGGGCAGCGCGGCCAGACCGGCGACGACCCCGGCACCGCTCTCGACCTCGTCGTCGATCTCGGCGCAGAGCATCTGGTAGCCGCCGCAGATCCCGAGCACCGGCAGGCCCGCCGCAACCCGCTCGGCGACGACCCGGTCCAGGCCGCGCTCGCGCAGCCAGGCAAGGTCGGCCACCGTGGCGCGCGAGCCGGGCAGGACGAGCAGGTGCGCGGAACGGCAGGTGTCCGGGTCGGCGGTGACCCGGACGTCGACCCCGGGCTCGACGGCGAGCGGGTCGACGTCGGTGGCATTCGAGGTGCGCGGGAAGCGGACCACCGCGACTGACAGCCGGCCCGCGGCGTCGTCGGCCCGGGCCTGCCAGCGCCCCGTCGAGATGGCGTCCTCGGAGTCGAGCCACACCCCAGGCAGCCACGGCAGGGTCCCGACGAAGGGCACACCGGTCAGCTCGCTGACCCGGTCGAGGCCGGGCTGCAGGACGGCGTGGTCGCCGCGGAACTTGTTGACGACGAAGGCCCGCAGCAGCGCCCGGTCGGCCGGGTCGAGCAGCGCCCAGGTGCCATACAGCGCGGCAAGCAGCCCACCGCGGTCGATATCGCCCACGACGACGACGGGCAGGGCGAACTCCCGGGCCAGGCCCAGGTTGACGAAGTCGCCGTCGCGGAGGTTGACCTCGGCCGGGGAGCCTGCGCCCTCGGCGACGACGATGTCGACGCCGGGGTGGGTGCGCAGCCGGTCGAAGGCCGCGAAGGCCGCAGCGCGCAGGTGCGCTCGGCCGGTGGTGTAGTCCCCGGCGAGCAGGGTGCCGGCGGGGCGGCCGTCGACGACGAGGAAGGCCTGCCGGTCGGTGCCCGGCTTGACCAGGACCGGGTTGTGCAGCGCGCTCGGCTCGACCCGGGCGGCCTGGGCCTGGAGGTACTGGGCGCGGCCGATCTCGGCGCCGTCCCGACAGACCATCGAGTTGTTCGACATGTTCTGCGCCTTGAAGGGCGCAACGTGCAGGCCTTGGCGCGCCCAGGCCCGGCTCAGGCCGGTGACGACGAGGGACTTGCCCGCGTCCGAGCTCGTCCCGCACACGAGGAGCCCGGCCGCCATACCGAGCAACCTACCGGGGCACAGCGGCGGGCGACGCGGGGCACGGCATACGCTGCCCATCGTGGAGATCAGGGCGGCGACCGACGCGGACTGGGCGCAGATCTGGCCGTTCTGGCGCGATATCGTCGCGGCGGGCGAGACCTACGCCTACCCCGAGGGCCTGACCAGCGACGAGGCCCGAGCGGTGTGGCTGCCCGGGCCGCCGGACCGGTGCATCGTCGCGGTCGCGCAGGACGGGGAGGTGCTCGGTTCGGCGAAGTTCGGCCCGAACCGGCCCGGCCGTGGGTCGCACATCGGGACCGCCTCGTTCATGGTCGCGCCGTCGGCTCGCGGTCGCGGGGTGGGGCGAGCGATGGGCGAGTATGTCGTCGCCGCGCTCGCGGACGCGGGCTTCCATGGCATCCAGTTCAACGCTGTCGTCGAGACCAACGAGGCCGCGCTGCGGCTGTGGCGCGATCTCGGCTTCGAGACCATCGGGGTGGTGCCGGAGGCCTTTGACTCGGCCAGCGCGGGGCTGGTCGGGCTACACGTGATGTACCGACCGCTGCGGGTGAGCCGATGACCTCGGCCACCTCTGCCGGCCCCTCCGGTTCTGGGGGCCCCTCCCCCTCCCCTCCCCGGCCCTATCTCACCCTCGCTGGACCGGTCGAGGCCGAGATCGAGGCCAAACGGTCCCGGTTCCGGTGCCGCCTGGAACGGGTCGACACCGAGGACGCGGCCCGCGCCGTCGTTGAGGCGGCCCGGCGTGAGCACTGGGACGCTCGGCACCACTGCTCGGCCTTCCGGATCGGTCCGCCCCCGCAGGTCGCCCAGCGCAGCAGCGACGACGGCGAGCCCTCCGGCACCGCGGGCGCCCCGATCCTCGACGCTCTCGGTGGCGCCGGCGTCAGCGATGTGGTCGCCGTGGTCACCCGGTGGTTCGGTGGCACCCTGCTCGGCACCGGCGGCCTGGTCCGCGCCTACGGGGACACGACCCGGGCCGCGCTGGCTGCGGCGCCGCTGGTCCGCCGGGTCACCCGACGCCGGCTGCACGTCACCGTCGACGCGGTGAGCGCCGGACGGGTCGAGCACGCCCTGCGCGGCGCGGGTCACCTGGTCGAGACCTCCTATGGCGAGTCGGGTGCGGTCCTGACCGTGGCCGTCGACCCCGACGACGTCGGCGCGGTCCGCGCACACCTCAACGCCGTGACCGCCGGGGCGGCGGTGGTCAGCACCGGCGACCTGCGCTGGGTCGACCGCCCGCTGCCCTGACCGCGCCAAGACTCCACCACCACTGGCCAGCCCCTTAGCCGGCCAGTTCGGTCATCCGGCGCAGCGCCGACACCTCGACGTCATACCGGCTCTGCACGCCGCCGCCACCGCGGAAGAAGCGGCGTCGCAGCGCACCGGTCACCTCGACGACGTCGCCCGGGCCGAGCTTTTCCCCGAC
>RRZT011457795.1_pt1 | contig 10067 bp, 7 predicted proteins | sample 2165551 | NCBI WGS metagenome assembly RRZT01 (sample SAMN10456910, study PRJNA506462) | wastewater metagenome | biome: wastewater; feature: sludge; material: wastewater sludge; isolation source: wastewater sludge with Escherichia coli K12::gfp cells carrying plasmid... | place: USA: Moscow, Idaho ...
AGCCGCCATCAGCTGGCGCGCCTGCTGATTCCAATGACGGTCATTTTTTTAGCAATACAGTCTTTTTTGATGATGTGGGCATCGCCATGGGGGCTGCGCCAGTTTGAAGCGCTGACCACCAGCCAGGCGGTGCGCACAGGCTTTGACTTGGTGCGGCCCAAAGAGTTTATTTCCTCAGGCCCTTATACCATTTATGCTGGTGATTTATCGGATGACCGCAGAAACTTAAAAGATATTTTCTTCTATCAGCGGGCGGAAAAAGAAGGCAAGCCGGATGTGATTATTTTGGCGAAGGAAGCCACCCGTGTTGAAATGCAGAATGATGCCGCCAGCGTAGTGGACTTGACCGAAGGCCGCCGCTACGAAATTTATCCTGGCAAAGCCCGTTATTCGCAGGCTGAATTTCAAAGATACCGCCTGCGTGTAGAAAATGATGCTGAAGCCAAGTTTGAAAGCGCGGAAGTAGAAGCGCTGCCAACCTCAAAATTATGGAAGAACCGTCAGGATCCCGTGGTTGCCAGTGAACTGGGCTGGCGCATTTTTGTGCCGTTTTCTATCGTGATTGCGCTGATATTGGCCGTAGCGTTGTCCGAAGTGAGTCCGCGCCAAGGCCGTTATCTAAAATTATTCCCAGCGTTGCTGATTTTTGCCAGCTTGATTGTGGCATTGATGGCGGTTAAAACCCGAATTTCCAAAGGCGAAATGGACATTTGGATTTATCCTGCCATTTTATTGGTTTATGCCATTGCAGGTGCACTGTTCTCACGCAAGCAAAAACTTGCGCCTAAAATTAAGAAACAAATTCAGCGAGTGAGGTCTTAACAATGTTAGCGCGCCGTATTATTGCCAAACATGTGACCAAAACGACTGCACTCGCGATGCTGGGTGCAACAGCGGTCTTGTCCAGCCTGCAGGTGCTGTTTACCTATTTGGGCGAGCTGGGCTCCCTCAAAGATGGTTATGGCGCATGGGATGCATTCCTGTATGTGCTGTGGGGCGCACCGCATGCGCTGTATGAAATTTTACCCATTTCGGCGCTGATCGGCGCTGTGCTGGGGCTGGGCACGCTGGCATCGAACAGTGAATTGATTGTGATGCGCTCTGTCGGGATCAGCCTGTGGCGCATTGTGGGCTGGGTTATGCGTTCTGCACTCATTTTGGTGATTTTATCTTTTGCTTTGAGCGAATGGGTGATTCCCTATACCAATGAGAAATCAGAAAGCATCAAAAGCCACCGGACTGCCGCTGAACTGGGTGAAGTCAAAGGCTATTGGTCGCGTGAAGGGCAGCGCTTTATCTATATCGATTATGCCAATTCGCAAGGCCAATTAAAAAATGTCCAAGTGGTGGATTTCGATGACAGTTACCGGCTGCGCGGCACGCTGGAAGCGGAGCTGGGGCAATTTGTCAAAGACGGCAGCTGGACATTGCAGAATGCCAAGCAAGTGGATATTTTGAAAACCGGCGATGCCGTGCTTGAACAAAGTGCCAAACTGCCATTGTCCTTGGCGCTGCAGCCGAAATATGTGCATATGGTGACGCTGGATCCTGAAGATTTGTCGCCAAGCCAGCTGGTCAGCTTCATGAGCTATTTGAATGAATACAGCCAAGTGCCTAAAACCTATCAATTGGCATTTTGGCAAAAAGCCGCTTCGCCGCTGGCGCTGATTGCCTTGGTGGTGATTGCCTGTTCCTTTATTTTCGGCCCGCTGCGCCAGCAGTCGATGGGCTTCCGCTTGGTGATTGCTTTGTTCATCGGTTTGGGCTTTTTCTATCTGCAGGATTTCCTCGGCTATGCCAGTTTGGTTTATTCGCCGTCGCCTGCATGGTTTGTTTTTGTGCCGATTGCGCTGATTTTTGCAGCTGGCGGTTACCTGCTGCACCGCGCAAGATAAGCGGAAAGCATCGAGGAAAGCTATGCTCCTGAACAGGATTAACTGTGCCGGGATCATAGAGTCTTGACCGAAAATTCGGTAAGATAGCGTGATTAAATTATAGACCTGAAGAGTGTGCAATTATGTCGGATGCAGCTGCTAAAAAAATCCCTCACGTTTTAGTGATTATGGATGGTGTGGGACATCGTGTTGAAGAGAAAGATAATGCCTTCTTAGCGGCGAAACGCCCTAATTTGACAGCGATGGAAGCAAAGCATCCGCATGGTTTAATTTCAGGTTCTGGCGAAGACGTCGGCTTGCCGGATGGCCAGATGGGCAACTCTGAAGTGGGGCACATGAACCTCGGCGCAGGGCGCGTGCTGTATCAGGACTTTACCCGCATTACCAAAGATATCCGTACCGGCGCATTCTTTGAACACGAAGTGCTGGTGGATGCTGTAGAAAAAGCCAAAGCAGCCAATGGCGCAGTGCATATTATGGGCCTGCTGTCGCAAGGCGGCGTGCATTCACATGAAGACCACATTGTGGCGATGGCGGAATTGGCGCTGAAACGCGGCGCGAAGGTCTATTTGCATGCATTCTTGGATGGCCGTGATACGCCGCCAAAAAGCGCGCAGCCGTCTTTAGAAAAATTGGATGCGCTGTTTGCGCAATATCCTGGCCAAGGCCGTATTGCAACGATGATTGGCCGCTATTTTGCCATGGACCGTGATAACCGCTGGGACCGTGTAGAACAGGCTTACCGCCTGCTGACAGAAGGCGAAGCGCTGCGCACGGCTGCAACAGCTGTTGAAGGCCTAGAACAGGTGTATGCGGCCGAAGAATCAGATGAGTTCGTGAAAGCGACCCGTATTGGCGATGTTGCAAAAATTCAAGATGGCGACAGCGTTGTCTTCATGAACTTCCGTGCAGACCGCGCGCGTGAAATTACCAAAGCGTTTGTGGAAAAAGACTTCGCTGGCTTTGAGCGTAAAACTGTTCCAGCCTTGTCTAAATTTGTCATGCTGACCCGTTATCAAGCAACCATTGATGCGCCTGTAGCCTATATGCCGGAAGCGCTGGTGAACTCGATTGGCGAGTACTTGTCGGGCTTGGGTAAAACGCAGCTGCGTATAGCTGAAACAGAGAAATATGCGCATGTCACCTTCTTCTTCAGCGGCGGCCGTGAAGATGAATATCCCGGCGAAAAGCGTATTTTGATTCCTTCTCCAAGCGTTGCAACGTATGATTTGAAGCCGGAAATGAGCGCATACGAAGTGACGGATGAGCTGGTGGCTGCCATTAATTCAGGTGAATTTGACCTGCTGGTGGTGAACTATGCCAATGGCGACATGGTTGGCCATACGGGCGTATTTGATGCTGCAGTGAAAGCGGTTGAAGCGGTAGACACTTGTCTTGGCCGGGTATATGACGCGGTCATGGCAAACAAAGGCCACATGATTATTACTGCTGACCATGGTAATGTGGAACAGATGCAGGATTATGTCAGCGGTCAGGTGCATACGCAGCATACCACTGAGCTGGTGCCGTTTATTTATGTCGGGCCAAAAGCTGCAGAAATTGATGAAGGCGGCGTGCTGGCGGATGTCGCGCCGACATTGCTGACTTTAATGAATGTGCCGGTTCCAGCAGAAATGCAGGGGCGCAATTTAATACACGTGAAGGCTTAAGCATTAAGCATATGCAAGGATAGAGGAATGGCGAAAGCGCATTGGCGGTCTGCGGTACTGTTTACCACACTGATGTGCGCGGGCCATTTGACATGGGGAGCAGGCAAGATGCCTGCTTCCGATGATTTTGACGGGGAGTTCGAGGCAACTTACCAAGAGGTTCCTGTCGAATCCATTCAGCAGTTTGTGCAAATTTACGGCATCGTCAAAGATAATTATGTCAAAGAAAAAAATGACGATGAACTGTTCCAGCAAGCCATCAAAGGCTTATTGAGCGGCTTAGACCGTTATTCCAGATATTTGTCGCCAGAAGATTATAAACAGCTCCTGCAATATACTGAAGGCGATTTAGCCACAGTTGATTTTGATCTGCGCTTTGACACAGCGTTGCAGCATTGGGTCATTCATAATTTAAAGCCGGATGCGGACTCGGCTAAGCTGGGCCTGAAAAATGGCGTGACAGTGTATAAAGTTGAAGATCAAGAACTGAAGAAGCTGAATCAGGATCAGGTGAAGCATGTTTTGGATGGCGCAATTGGCTCGACGCTCAGCCTGCAGCTGTCCGCCAATAGTTTGCCGATGAATTTGGTGCGCAATACTAAAATTGAAACGGATATTGAGTCCCGGTTGCTGAATAATCAGGTGCTGGTGCTGCATATTAAAGTGTTTCAGCAGGACACCGCCAATGAAGTGAAGCGCTTGATTGAAAGCCATGCATCATCCAAATTAAAAGCGGTGCTGTTTGACCTGCGCAATAACCCTGGCGGTTTGCTGTCAGCAGCAGTGGAATCGGCCGATTTATTTTTAAATCAAGGCATCATTGTGTCGACTAAAAGCCGTTCCGAAGGTGATCAGCAGTTTCAGGCTTTGCCCAGCTTTGAATTTCAAAATTTGAAAGTAGGGATTTTAATTAACAGCCGTTCAGCATCTGCTGCGGAAGTGTTTACAGCGGCGATGAAAGAGCATGGGCGCGCATGGGTGGCCGGCGAAAAAAGCTACGGCAAAGGCGTGGTTCAGAAGTTATTTCCGCTGAGTAATGGCGCAGCGTTACAGATGACGGTTTCGCAGTACTATACGCCGAATGGGCGCATGATTGAAGGCACTGGCATTCAGCCCAATCTGAGCTATCCGATCCCGCATGATATGCGGGAGGAGAGCTATATTGAACATGTTGCAGATTTGCTGCTGCTTCAGAAATAAAATGGATGAGGGTTTAGTCCTCATCTGTATCCAGGCCGAATTTCTTTAAACGGTAACGCAAAGACCGGAACGTCATGCCGAGTTTTTTGGCGGCGACAGTTCTATTCCAATGCGTTAAATTCAGCGCATTCAGCAAAATTTCTTTTTCAATTTTTTCCAGAAAAATTTCTAAACCTTCTTCGGGCAGTTTTTTGGCGCTCTGAGGCGGATCGGTCAAGCCATTGTGCATGGAGGGTTCTGCGGATGATGCAAACAGCTGCGCCATTTGACGCTGCGGCGCGCTTTGCAGCTGAGGCAAATCGATATTGCCGTCATCGCTTAGGGTTATGGCGCGTTCAATGATATTGCGCAATTCACGCACATTTCCCGGGTAATACTGCCCCGTCAGAAACTCTTTCGCGCGGGCGGTCAGCTGCTTGGCCGGGATGTCCCATTCTGAACTGATTTTGTGAATAAAATGCTGCGCCAGAAGCAAGATATCTTCACCGCGCTCACGCAGCGGCGGCAGGATCAAGTCCATGACATGAATGCGGAAGAACAGATCCTGACGGAACTTGCCTTGCTGTACCAAAGCTTCCAAATCTTGGTGGCTGGCGCTGATGACGCGGAAATCGACATCAATTTCAGCATCTGAACCGACAGGGCGGATGCGCTTTTCCTGCACCGCGCGCAGCAGTTTGACTTGCATGCTGAGCGGCAATTCAGCAATTTCATCTAAAAATAAACTGCCGCCGTGTGCGGACTGAATTAAGCCCTGCTTGTCTTGAGTGGCGCCGGTAAAACTGCCTTTTTTATGGCCGAACAGTTCGCTTTCCATCAACTCAGTGGGAATCGCGCCGCAGTTAATGGCAATGAACGGGCCTTCATTGCGGTTGCTTAACCGGTGCACTAAATTGGCAACCACTTCTTTGCCTGTGCCGGACTCGCCTGTAATAAATACAGGCGCCTGTGAGCGGGCGATCTTTTTCAGCGTGACCCGCAGCTGCTGCATCGGCTGTGACTGTCCGATCAGCATTTTATGCTCCAGCGCATCGGTTTGGAGCTGTTTAGGCTCAGCAGGCTTGTTCAGCGCTTTTTGCAGCAGCTGTTCCAGGTGCTTCGGGTTCACAGGCTTGCTGACAAAATCAAATGCGCCTGCTTTTAAGGCGGCGATGGCGATTTCCATATTGCCATAAGCGGTCAATACTGCAACAGGCAGGCTTGGACCATGTTCATTGATCCATTCCAATAGCTGCAGGCCGTTGCCATCCGGCAAATTCAGATCGGTTAAGCAGGCGTCATAGGCATGTTCAGCCAGACATTTTTTGGCATCGCTGAGGCAATGCGCGCTGTGCGTATCAATACCCATGCGTGACAGAGACATCTGCATGAGCAGACACAAGTCTTCTTCGTCGTCTACCAGTAAGACCAGTGGCCGTTTTTCCACAATTTCACCCCAAAAAAATTAAATCGCTGCACGCTGGCAAATCAGCCTAAAGCAGGCGCCCCGTTGTTGTTCTACATAAGTCAGCTGAGCCTGATTGGCTTCACAGAAGCTGTGCGCAAGATACAATCCTAAACCAGTTCCAGTAATTTCGGTACTGAAAAAAGGCTGAAATAGTGAAGTGCGGTGCTGAACAGCGACGCCGCGGCCAAAATCCCGCACATCCAGCCTGATGATCTTCTCATGCGGATAAACATTGAGCTCAATAAAAGGCGCATCTGCGTCATTGTGGCGGATTGCATTTCTGATGAGGTTAATCAGCACTTGGCGCAATTGCGCTTCATCAAAAGAAATCAGGCAGTCTTTTTGTATATTCAGCTGAATTTTGTTTTGCACATCCGCTAAATCCTCCTGAATCAGCTGCGGTATAAAGCGGTTCAAGCAGAGCTGCACAGCATGGGTTTCACGGTTTTTCACCATATTCAGCGTATCCTGCACAATGCTGTCAATGCGCTGCGCCTGCTTGCTGATCATTTTGCTGAGCATTTGCTGCTGGGCAGGGCCGCTGCCGTTTTGCAGTTCATTGGCCTGGACAATAGCCGCCAAAGGGTTGCGGATTTCATGGGCGATACTGGCGGAGAGCTGGCCCAGAGCCGCCAGCTTCAGCTGCTGCACCTGCTGGTTCAGCTTTTGCGCATCCTGCAGCACCAAAAGCGTCAGCAGCTGATGCGGCACAATCAGTTTCTTCACATGGACATGGATATGATAAAGGCTTTGCTGAGATTCAAACTGAAATTTTTCGCCATCTTTGAGATCTTCAAATTTCAGCAATTCGAATAAATCAGGCTGAGTCATATACAGGGGATATTTATCTGCGCTGTAGGCTGCAGGGATGCCAAGCAAATGGCAGGCGGCAGGGTTGCTGAGCACCACATGGCAGTTTTCGTCCAAGACCAGGTAGCCGGTTTCAATCTGTTCCAAAATATAGCGGTTGATATTTTGCAGCTGGTGCAATTCGATCGACTGTGAAAAGTTCAAATTTTCCAGAATCTGGAAGCGCCTTACCGCAATTTGCCCGCAGCCATAGACCACAAAGAATAAGAAGGCCAGCAGGGCGCTGTTGCCAATATTGCGCAGTGAGGCAAAATCTAAAATGGAGCCTAAAAAGAGCTGATAAACCACACTGATCACAGCAATCAAGGTAATCACCAGCGCTTTTCTGGCATCCAGCAGAATTGATGCGGCGAAAATGGTGATGACAAACAGCAGGCTGATATGCAGGTTAGGGCCATCCAATGCCAAAGTCAGCAGGCTTAATGCTGTAACATCGGCAAAAAAAATCAAGATCATCTGCTTCGGGATGGCGGTTTTGATTTTATTCAGTGCAAAAAACTGCAGGCTGTTCACGATGACATAAATCGTTAACACATAGAGGTAAAGCTTAGGATACTGATACTGATTGTTGAGCTGGTTATAGGTAAATAAAAAAATAATCAGCAGGCAGCTGCTGATAATAAAACGGTAAGCGCTGTACCAAATGCCCAGATGATATTGATTAAGTTCTGAAAGATTGGGGCGCTGACTCATGTGACCTGCAGAGTAATGAATTAAGGTTTAATGAGTCCGTAACGAATGGCTAAATGTGTCAATTTGACATCACTGTCAAGATTCAGCTTTTCAAAAATACGGTATCGGTAAGTGTTGACGGTTTTTACGCTGACAAACAGCTTGTCCGCAATTTCCTGCGCGCTGATGCAATTCACCACCATCATCGCAACTTGCATTTCACGTTCCGACAAGGCGTCAAAAGGGGATTGCTGTGTATCAGACAAATAGGAGCTGGCCAGTTGCTCGGCAATATCCGCACTGAAATATTTTCCGCCCTGCATGACTTTATTGATGGCGCGCACCATTTCAGTGACCGGAGCGCCTTTGGTAATATAGCCTTTGGCGCCAGCTTTCAGCAATAAAGATGGATAAGGCTCTTCGGCTAAGCCGCTGACCGCCAGCACTTTGGTTTCTGGCGCAGTCTGCAGCAAACGGCGTGTCGTTTCCACACCGCCAATCCCAGGCATGTTGACATCCAGCAGCACTACATTCGGGTGGTGCTGGCGGACTAAGGAAATCGCTTCTTCACCAGATTCAGCTTGGCCAATAACCTGAATTTCTGCATGGTCTTCGAGCATTCTGCAAATCCCTGTGCGTACCAATTCATGATCATCTACAACTAAAACTGTGATCACCTGTACTCTCCCTGTCTGAAAATCGTTTTTTTTGTTACATAAAGCAAAATAAGCTTGCAATGAAACGACAAAATTAGCAATGCTATTCTTATCAAAAATGGAGAACTTATTAAACTTTCTTTGAACGTAATTTGTTCTCTATTGCATAAATGTACGGCATATTAGAGGCGATAGGCAATTATGGCCTTATTGAGTTGAGTAAATATGGTGAAGACTTCAAATAAATTTCTAATGCGTGCGCTGGGAATTTCATTTCTGTTTGGCATGAGCTCGGTGAGTTTTGCAGACATCGTAATGAATTCAAATCCCAATCAGGCAAACCTCAGCTGGTCTTCAGAAGAAGCCAATCAGCTGCTGAATGCTGACGTATCCGCATCTGCTGAGCTGGCAGACGAACCTTCACCGCAAGGCTCAACCAAAGTCAGTACGTCTATACGCAGTTCAAATGGCGCAGTGCAGTCTGCGCCGTCTAAAACGGTGCAGATTTTTGATACCAGCGTCAATGCGCATCAGCCTTCGGTAAATGCCCGCGCGGCTCTGGTCATGGATGGGCAAACTGGAGAGGTGCTGTACAGTAAAAACAGCAATACCGCTTTGCCTATTGCATCCATTACTAAATTGATGACAGCAGTGGTGATTGCAGATTCGCGCTTGAATATGTCGGAAAAAATTACTTTACAGCAGGGGGATTTTTCTTGCTCAGGCTGTAAAAGTTCCAGTTCAACACTGCGTGCCGGCGACAGCATGAACCGTGCAGAAGCCTTGCTGTTTGCATTGATGAAATCTGAAAATCCAGCCGCTTCGGCTTTGGCGCGCACTTATCCAGGCGGCCGACCTGCATTCTTTGCTGCCATGAATGCTAAAGCCAAGTCTTTGGGCATGCATTCGACCCGTTATGTAGAGTCAACAGGCTTGCACCCAGGCAATGTGTCTTCTGCGCGCGATTTAGGCATTTTGGTGAATACGGCTTCACAATACGGCTTGATCCGCCAATTTTCGACTACGCCAAGCTACGATTTTAATTTAGGCTACCGTGTTCTGAAATCAAACAATACCAATGCACTGGTGCGTAATGGCGGGTGGAATATCAATATTTCAAAAACCGGCTATATTAGTGAAGCTGGCCGCTGCGTGGTGATGCATACGACGTTGAATAACCGCCCTGCAGTGGTTGTCTTGCTGGGTGCTGATTCTTCGGCAGCGCGCACCAATGATGCGACCCGTCTCATGACTTGGGTTTCTCAGCTTCCAAAACGTATCTAAGCGCATTCACTTGACTGAATGCCTGAACATGTTCAGGCATTTTTATTTCGGCGGCCAATGCGCGCCAGCCATAAAAAAGCCCTGCAATTGCAGGGCTTTTTCAGTTTGAAGTGAATTACATATTTGACAGAATCGAGTCTTTAACCTGATCCATGGTGGCATCAATAGATAGCATCACGGCATCTTGGCATTGCTTGATGGCCGTATCAGGATCTTTCAGGCCGTTGCCAGTTACAGTACAAACAATCACAGAACCTTCTTTGATTTTGCCAGACTTAATGTCACGGATTGCGCCGCCGACAGAGGCCGCAGAAGCAGGTTCTACGAATACGCCTTCATACATCGAAAGCATGCGCTGCGCATCTAAGATTTC
>RRZT011500238.1_pt1 | contig 10067 bp, 5 predicted proteins | sample 2165551 | NCBI WGS metagenome assembly RRZT01 (sample SAMN10456910, study PRJNA506462) | wastewater metagenome | biome: wastewater; feature: sludge; material: wastewater sludge; isolation source: wastewater sludge with Escherichia coli K12::gfp cells carrying plasmid... | place: USA: Moscow, Idaho ...
GATATCCGCGGCAGCGAGAGAGTTCCATACGGGTCGAACGTATCCGTGGAAGGTCACGGCACCTGCGAGGTCTGCCTTGTCAGCGCGTTCACGGAGTTCTTGCTCGAACCATTCGTATCCGGGGAAGATCGCGCCGTAGAGGTCGAGATGAACGTTGTAGCCTTGCGACCGCAGCTCTGCGGCGGCTTCTAGAGCAACGTCCGTTCCCTTCCGGGGGCTCAGCCTCCCCACGAGAGCGATGTGGGTGGGGCCGTCCTGCGCGGGACGAGGGGTGGTTTCACCTTCCGGTCCGGGCACTCCGTTGTACACGAGTTCAAGCTTGTTCTTCAGCGGGGGAAGTACGCCGGTGATCGCCCGAGCGGCAGCCTTACTGTTGACAACGCCGATCCTCGCCAGGGCGATGGGGGAGACAAGAGCGGTACGTACGATCCGGGATCCGTCCTCTTCTGCCTCGTGGACGTGGACGACATTTGGGATGCGGGACAGCTGAGCCGCCATCTGCCACACGGGAATGGTCAGCGTATTGACCCACACTACCTGTGGGCGAATGCTGCGCAGCAACCGGCGGGCTCCGAGCGTGGCCGACACCGTGTCGCGAAGGAATCCAAGGATTCGCCGGGGGTGCAAGAGTGCTTTCCGAAGCACGGGGAAAGGCACAACCATGATCTCGGCACCGCGTTCGGCGAGAAGCGGCAGCAGAGGCCCTTCTTGCGGAATTGTGACAACAACTCGCCAACCGGCATCGACAAATCCGGTGACAGTCTCAAGAAGCTGCAAGTCCGAGCCGTAGAGATCTGGAGAAGGATGTGATACCAGCACTGTATTTCGCTGTTGTGTCACGTGATACTCCTTTTGAAAAGACATTTATTCAGACTAGGGTAGTAATCGTGCCCTATCTGACACCATTATTACATTCAATGATGCCAACTAAGCCACTATTATGTACAAAGGCTTCACTTTGAGAGGCGGTTCATGCCGTTACCGCGGAGAACTAGCCAAACTCAACCATGGTCGTGAAACGGTCCGACACGACAATGGCATAGCTGAAGATCGGACAGATCAGGGAGAAACATGACCGTCAGAAGTCCCAGAGGCTGGAACACGGCCCGCGATCATGAGATCGTGCGCGACTTTGATAACACATGGGGAGTTGGCTGATGAAGCGTTCTTTGTCGATAGCAATGGTGGGAACTCGTGGAGCTCCCGCACACTACGGTGGATTTGAGACTGCCGTCGAGGAGATTGGCGTCCGCCTCGCTGATCGAGGTCACCAGGTTCGGGTCTACTGCCGCACTGGCAACTCGGATGTGACCGGCACATATCGCGGAATGGAGCTGGTCACCCTCCCAGCGTTGCGTCAGCGCAGCCTGGAGACGTTGAGCCATACGGGCCTTTCGGCGTTCCACCTTGCGGCACACCGCACGGACGTGGCTTTCCTTTTCAACGCGGCCAACTCGCCCTTCCTTCCGGTTTTCCGAGCCGCTCGAATTCCCGTTGCCACGCATGTGGACGGGCTTGAGTGGAAGCGCGGCAAGTGGGGCAAGGGCGGGCAGCGATACTACCGCGGCGCCGAGACGGCGTCGGTTTGGATGTCGGATGCTCTCATCGCCGATGCCCAGGGGATCGCGGACTACTACCGCGACGAGTATGACATTCCCACTGAGCTCATCGCCTACGGTGCTCCGATCATCGAGGACGCAGGATCCGACAAGCTGGCCGAGCTGGATGTCGCGCCGAATGCCTTCCACGTCGTGGTGGCGCGATTCGAGCCCGAGAACCACGTCCATCTCATCGTGGACGGCTACGTTCGTTCCAAAGCCAAGCTCCCGCTCGTGGTGGTTGGTTCGGCCCCTTATGCGAATGAGTACACTGAGAAGGTCAAGGCGCTCGCCGGAGATGATCCGCGCGTCCAGTTCCTTGGCGGTGTTTGGGACCAGCAACTGCTTGATCAGCTTTATGCCAACGCATTGACCTACCAGCACGGACACTCCGTCGGTGGTACCAACCCGTCGCTGTTGCGCGCCATTGGCGCCGGTGCGGCCACCTCGGCCTTCGATGTGTCTTTCAACCGTGAAGTGGTTGGGGAGGCAGGCACGTTCTTCTCCGACGCGGATGACGTGGCCCGGTTGATTGAAGCTGCCGAGAGTAACGTCGCGGGTCAGCGTGAGCGAGGGGCACAGCTACGTGAACGTGCCCGCGCGTACGATTGGGACCTTGTGACTGACGGATATGAAGATCTTGCGTTCCGGCTCGCCGCCGGGACGACGCCCGGAACCCACTTCGGACGTCGTCGTCGCAAGGTGAAGGGATCGGAAAAGTGAACGAATCTGTGAACGAAAGCTATCTTGACGTTGTTCGGCGCCTCGCCGCCGCCCAGAAGGGTGCGGCCCGTGGCGCACCGGCCTACTCGCGATTCGTCAATCGGAAGATCGGACGACTCCTGGCCGCGGCCGCATACAAAGCCGGACTCAGCCCCAACCAGGTGACGGGAATTAGTGCGCTGCACACCTTCACCGGAGTTGCCCTCCTTATTCTCCTGCCACCCAGCTGGTGGCTCGGAATTGTTGTCATGATCCTCCTCGTTTTGGGGTACGCATGGGATTCGGCCGATGGTCAGGTGGCTCGTTTGACCGGTAAGGGCAGCCCCGCCGGTGAATGGCTCGATCACATTGTGGATTCCATCAAGGTGGTGACGCTGCCACTGGCTCTCCTTGTGGGACTCTTCCGCTTCGACGTGGTGGATTCGCCATGGTTGCTCGTTCCCCTCATCAACGGCATCACATCGTCCGTCATGTTCTTCGCCATGATCCTCACCGAGCAGCTGCGGCGTGCACACGGAGTGACATCCCAGGCCCCCACCGAAGGTCGGATGCCCTGGCTGCGTTCCGTCCTGGTACTGCCCACCGATTACGGGGTGCTCTGCCTGACGTTTGCTCTCTACGGTGCTTCGCAGGTCTTTGTGACCATCTATGGACTGATCACGCTGGCGACGGTCGGCTTCCTCTTCCTTGCACTGCCAAAGTGGTTCCGGGATGTTCGCTCTCTCGGATCTGCCCAGTAGGAGGCTGCCATGACGACGTCGACAGACGCCCGGATTGTCATCGTGAACTACGGTTCATCGGGACTTCTTGAGAAGAACCTTGCTCAGCTTCCGGATACAGCTCACGTGGTTGTAGTGGATAACTTCTCCGGGAAGGAAGAGCGTACGCGGATCACTGCCCTCGGTGCCAAGCGCGGCTGGACGGTACTGACTCCCGAGTCGAACTTGGGGTTCGGCGACGGCGTCAACCTGGGTGTTGAACGTGCGTTCGTTGATGGTGCTGACGTCGTCATCGTGCTGAATCCGGATGCGGTGATGACTAAGGAGCCGTTCGATGCCTTGATCGAATCTGTTCTGGCGCATCCACGTTCCCTCGTTGCTCCCCTCACATCGAACCCGGATGGTTCACTGAACTACTCTGGCCAAGAGGTGAATATCGAGCAGGGAACCACTCGACGTGCGGACTTCTCTACGTCGCCCCACCCGTGGCTGACCGGTGCCTGCCTAGCATTCACATTGGAAGCATGGCGCACCTCGGGAGGATTTGCAGGTGAGTACTTCCTGTACTGGGAAGATGTGGATATTTCCTGGGCGATGGTGGCTCGAGGAGGCACGCTTCATCTCGAGGACACGGTCACCGTTGTTCATGAAGAGGGCGGCACCCAGTCGAAGTCTCGGGTGAGCACAAAGTCGCCTACCTACATTTACTACAACTGCCGTAACCGCCTTGTGTTTGCGGCGCGTAATCTGACGCCTGAGCAGCAGCTGCACTGGAAGCGGCTTAGTTATGCCTACGCCCGTCAGGTTCTGCTAAGTGGAGGATCGCGCCTCGCACTGGTCTCGCCGAAGCATGTGTGGGCGGCCTTGAGTGGCACGTGTGCAGGACTGAAGCATCTCCGGGATGCTCGGCCCGGACGGTAATGGCCGTTGAAAAGAGGCTGCTCGATCCAAGACATTGGATCGAGCAGGACAATGTGATAACTTGCGTACACTCAGTGGGCCATGGCGGTGGGCTGGGTTGGAAAGGAAGAGTGGCGAAATGAGAGTTCGTCGAGGATCTGTACGATCAGCCGTTGCGGTGGTGGCGCTGGCTTTCTCGCTGGCTGCATGCACCAGCAACGATGCAGGAACAGGAAGTGAAGAATCACCCACCTCCGATGCTCCGCAGCTGGCAACCGAGGAACCCACTCCTTTTGAAACCCCCTTTGAGACGGAACCTGAAGTGGTGGATGTTCCCCTTCCTGAGACCGTCGATCCGGGAGAACCCCAGGACGTCGACGGACGTCAGGTTCTACCAGCTGTAGAACTCGACGATGCAGTGTCTGAGGACGCGAAGCAAGTGACGGTTTGGCTTGACGGATTCACTGCGGTTGAGGATGCAGGCTCGCTACCCGGTGAAGTGGGCGGCCCCGCTGTTCAATTCGATGTCTTCGTCCACAACAACGGTACTGAACCCCTTGACCTGGCCACGCTGGTGATAACGGCAGAATACGGGGAACAGAACACTCCGGCCGAAGGTGTGACGACGGCGGAAACGCGTCCTCTCGTCGGGACCGTCGAGCCCAATGGCACCGTGCGGGGAACTCTTGTGTTTGTTATCCCTTCGGATGAGCGTGACAACGTCCAGGTTAACGTTGATCTTGTCTCCGACGCGAGGATCATCGCATTCCAAGGCGAGACTCCGCGATAGATCTATTTCCATCTGGTGTCAGGGACGCCGGGTTGCAATACCGAACTCATTCGGCGATGCAACCCGGCGTCTTTGTGTCCGGCGAAGTTCTCTGGATGAAAAGGTTATTCGGTTCGATTCATGCATGCTGTGCCCACAACCTCGCATAATGTCCGATTACTATCTTTTATCCGGTGAAAGATTAACCAATTGGCCATATCTCAAACGAATGACTAGGTTAGCGTTTGTGACGTTGACTACCTAGTATGTTTGTAGAGTGACGAAGTTCTACTTTTGGGGGATGCCGAAGGGGTACTTTTGGATAGTGACAAAGTGGTACTTTTGGACAGTTACAAATCGAAAGATTGCTATTAAGTATGTGGCTTCGCACTGATCGTCCGCACTTCAGCTGGAGCTAAGGTCAACGCAAGCAAAGTAGGGGGAAGCATGAATTCTCTGCGACGGCGGATCACCGCCGGTCTAGCGGCAGTTGCTACTGCATTAACTGGGGGCCTTGTACTCACCCCCGCAGCCTCGGCTGCTCCAGAGGAACCGGTTGCCACAGCGACCATATCTGATGCGGACACCGTGAGCGCGGATGCTCTTCCGGCTCCGCAGATGAACGGTGTTGTGTGGCAGCAAAAGGTTGTTGGCTCGACCGTGTACGCCGTCGGCAACTTCTCCAAGGCTCGCCCAGCGGGCTCGGCCGAAGGTCAAAACGAAGTAAACCGAACCCATATTTTGGCTTACAACATCGATACCGGTGCCTTGTTGCCGTTCGCCCCCACCCTCAATGGCCAAGTGTATGACGTAGAGGTTTCCCCTGATGGCAAGACCTTGTACATCGTGGGCACTTTTACAACGGTCAACGGCCAGGGCCGGTCGCGTGCAGCGGCCTTTGATACAGCGACCGGTGCTCTGAAGACGTGGCGTCCTGTTCTGAACTACAACGCAACAGTGGTGGCTGTCACGGATGCGACTGTATACATCGGTGGCATGTTTACCACGGTGAATAGTGAGACTCGCACTCGTCTGGTAGGCGTCGACAATCGCACCGGAACAACCAACACTTCTCTCAATGCGGCCATTCCCGATGGCGATATACGCGGCATCGAGATTTCTCCTGACGGAACGAACATGGTCATTGGTGGAAGCTTCACCAGTGTCAATGGCTCGGATCGTCCCGGTTTTGGACTGGCACGTTTGAACGTGGCAAACAGCGAAGTACTCTCCTTTCCAGTCAACGAGGTGGTCCGCAACGCAGGTCCGAGCTCTTCGATCTATCGACTCAATTCCGATGAGTCGGGCATCTACGCGGTTGCCTATGACTTCCAGAGCATCAGCGAGTTTGAAGGCGGTGTCCATACCGACTGGGATGGCAACATCCTCTGGTTTGATGCGTGCAAGGGCGATTCATATGACATCTGGCCGAATGGAAGTATCGTTTACCAGGCCTCACACAAGCACAATTGCGACAGCATGGGCAATGTTCCCAACGTATCCCCGTGGATTTACCATCACGCCTCGGCCAATACAAACTACGCCACTGGCGTCAACGTGAGTGGTGACTACGCAGGTCAGCCTTCTCCGACGATGTACGCGTTCCGTCCGGAGTTCCAGGTCGGTTCGTTCACTGGTGCGAGCCAGGCCGTGTGGTCTGTAACCGGCACTGACAAGTATGTGCTGTATGCGGGCGAGTTTACTCGCGTGAACAATACTCCCCAGCAAGGGATCACGCGTTTTGCTCAGCGTAGTGTGACGAACAAGCAAGGCCCGATGATTGGTGCGGCCAATGGCACGCCAACCGTGGCGGTTGTTCCTCATACGGGTTTGCGAGTGAGCATCCCTGGTAACTATGACCGAGATGATCACCAGTTGCGTTATGTCGTTTATCGTAACGACACAAATACGGTGATTTATGACGGAGTCCGTGATTCGCGTTGGTATGACCGATCCGGCTTCTCCATTGTCGATACCGGTGCCACCCCTGGCCAAACGGCTCGTTACCGCGTGCGTGTAAGTGACCCTGCTGGCAATGTGGCGCATTCAAGTTGGAGTCCTCAGATGGTGGTTCCAGATGCAGCTCCCTTGAGTACGGTTGCAGGCAAGGTCCTTGCTGATGAGCCGTTGCATTACTGGCGTCTGAGTGAGCCCGATGGCGCCGCTTCGTACGACTGGGCAGGTAACGAGGATTTGACGTTGTTTGGTGCAACGCGTGGAGCCGCAGGCCCGGGCGAATCACAGGCAACACAGTTTGCTGGCTCGAATTCTTCCTACGGTTCGACATCCGAGTCCATCAGACCGCTGTACGATTTTTCGCTGGAAGTCTGGTTTAAGACCAGCCAGAGTGGAGGCGGAAAGATTCTTGGATTTGGTAACAGGTCAACCGGGAATAGTACGACTCACGACCGGCATCTGTATTTTGATAGCCAGAATCGTCTTTCCTTCGGTGTGAGGTCTGGTAGCAACTTGGCCGTGAAGGCGAGCAATGGGCTGAACGACGGACAGTGGCATCATGCCGTTGGAACGTTGGAAGGCTCTACTATGCGCCTGTACGTTGATGGTCAATTGGTGGGTGAGCGTTCCGACGTGCCTTTACGTCGAGTTACCCGAGGCTTTTGGCGCGTGGGTGGCGATGCCTCATGGTCTGGCAACGGCTACTTCAACGGCGCGGTCAGTGACGCGGCCATCTACGCGAAGGCGCTGACGGCCGAGCAGGTTGCACATCACTTCGACGGAAGTATTCCGCAGCCCCCGGTTGCCGACTTCGTTGCCAATCCGACGAATCTCCAGGTGTCGTTCGATGCCTCAGCGTCCTCCGCCGCCGGTGGTTCATCGATTTCCTCGTACGCGTGGGATTTTGGTGACGGTGCGTCAGGTTCTGGTACGACGGCGTCGCATACATACGCTACTGCTGGTACCTACGAGGTGAAGCTGACGGTGACCGATAGCAATGGCCTGCCCGGGACAAGTACCAAGTCAGTGACAGTAACCGCTCCCAACGGTGGGGAACAGTCCTACCCTGATGCGGTACTCTCCGACAACCCGCTGCTCTACTACCAGTTGGGTGGATCGACGGTTAACTTGGCCGGTGGCAACAACCCGCGCTATGGGGCCCAGGTTTCCACGGTGACACCCGGAGGGGTTGCTGGCTCCATTGCCTCCGCATCAGACTTCGTAGGAACGAACACCAGCATTGTGTCGAGCTCGTCAACTGTTGCGCTCGCCAGTGAGATGTCCCAGGAGGTGTGGTTCAAGACCACAACAACAGTGGGCGGCAAGCTCATTGGTTACGGAAACAAGAGGGACTCGGGTTCGGGCACAACGGACCGCAATGTCTACATGACGAATGCCGGAAGAATTGTCTTTGGTGTTCACTCCGGTGGTGTCAAAGCGATCACCAGCCCCAAGGCTTACAACGATGGCAAGTGGCACCACTTGGTTGCCACTCTGGGGAACGATGGCATGAAGCTGTACCTCGACGGAGAGTTGGTTGCTACACGAGCCGAGATTACGGAAGGCCGGTCGTTTACTGGCTACTGGAGGTTTGGTGGGGATACCTTGAACGGTTGGACCAGCAATCCGAGCGCCAGTTACTTCACAGGCCAGATGAATGATGCTGCCATCTATCCCTCCGCATTGTCTGCTGCTCAGGTCGCGAGGCATTACTCCCTCGGTAAGAACACGGAGATTACTCCTCCTGACGATCCCGGAGTGCCTAATACAGTTGCCTCTGATGATTTCGGTCGGAATGTGGCCACAGGTTGGGGCAACGCTGATACAGGTGGAGAGTGGACAACGTGGACAGTAGTCCCACCCCGAGCGTCGGTTGATGGCTCAGGAAAGATTACGCTGCCGAACAATCTCGCACGTAATCTCACTCTCAAGGACGCGTCTGTTCAGGATTCTGAGTCTTCGCTCAAGTTCTCCCTCAGTAACGGACCGTCGGATGGAGGAGATTCCTACGTGGGTATCTCATCTCGTATGTCCGCAGACACGACCTACCAGACCCGCGTGAGGATGAAGCCCGATGGCACAGTGTGGATCGCTCCTCGCCGTGGTTCGACAAACTTGTCTACAGTCGAAGTCTCGGGTTTGACCTGGGCCGCAGGTGATGTGTTCAACCTTAAGACGCGAGTGACAGGGACGAACCCGACGACGATCCAGACGAAGATCTGGAAGGAAGGTTCTGCTGAGCCAACCAACTGGCAGTTGACCACAACCGATTCCACAGCGGGACTCCAAGAGTCCGGATACGTGGGGCTCCATTACCAGCGCTCTGGCCCAGGGCCTGCAAATGCCACGGTCTCGTTCAACAACTTCCGCGTGACTGACCTTGCCCTCTCGCCTGCTCTGCAGGCAGCTGCCGCGCAGGCTGCGCCGCTGGAAGTAGAGCTCCAGAAGATCAACCCACAGGTTGCTGTTCCGCAGGCAATCACCTCCTCACCGGAAGTGACGACCGAAACGGCGCTGGAGGCTGCTCCCGAGGCTAGTAATTCGGCTCAAACCCAGGCCTCCGTCCCAGACACGGCCGCACCTGAGGAAGTGACACCGGAAGCAACTCCGGTGGTCGAGCCTGAGGAGAATACCGAAGCACCGGAGGCGGTGGCAAAGGATGAGGCTCTTATCAGCGATGATTTCGATCGCAGTGTGGAGGCCGGTTGGGGTTCTACCAGCAAGGGTGGGGAATGGACCGCTCCCAAAGATAGCCGGGGCAACGCGAGCGTGACGTCTCAGGGTGCCCAGCTGGTCCTGGGCTCCGATGAGGAAGGGACGCAACTCCTGGACTCGGTATCGGCGCAGGATATCGAGCTGTCCACTGAGTTCACCGTGACCGAGGGAGCTTCTTCCGTTGGATTGGTGGCTAGGGAGACTTCCGAGGGAGACAACTACCGGGTGAGCGTCGTAACCGATGAGGACGGCTTGGTCTGGTTGGTGACCTCCCGTGGAGTAACGGTTCTGGACAAGGAACGTGTTGAGGGGACCTGGAAGGCTGGCGAGAGCCTCACGCTCACAGCCCGATTTACTGGTTCGCAGGGCACCAAGATCGAAGCGAAGATCTGGGCTTCGGATAAAAGCGAGCCATCTTCCTGGCAGGTTACTTCCACTGATGACGCGGGTCTAGACAAGCTCGATGTGGTGGGCGTGACTGCTCAGCGGACTGCCTCAACCGCCGGAACCTTTACCTTCACGGGGTTCCAGGCCAACGAAGCAAAATAGCTACTGAACCAAAGGGGGCTGCATCAGAAGGTCTTTTGACCGACTGATACAGCCCCCTTTTCAGTCAGGGCAGTTCCGCGGTTTTACGGGTTACGAACTGGTCCAATCTTCTTTGCTCCTGAGGACACACCCAGGATC
>RRZT011732469.1_pt1 | contig 10066 bp, 9 predicted proteins | sample 2165551 | NCBI WGS metagenome assembly RRZT01 (sample SAMN10456910, study PRJNA506462) | wastewater metagenome | biome: wastewater; feature: sludge; material: wastewater sludge; isolation source: wastewater sludge with Escherichia coli K12::gfp cells carrying plasmid... | place: USA: Moscow, Idaho ...
CCATTCTCCACCAAGTTCAATTTCTTCATCACCATAAGTAATTAAAGTCGTGCCATTTACTGCTAAACTTACATGTTGAATTAAATCTTCAACTAAATCCATAACATCCCAATAGTCATGATGAGCTGTATATAATTCAAGCATTGTAAACTCAGGGTTATGTGTTGTATCAATTCCTTCGTTACGGAAAACTCGACCAATTTCGAAAACTTTTTCCATTCCACCAATCACAAGACGCTTTAAATGTAATTCTAAGGCAATTCGTAAATATAACTCCATATTTAATGCATTATGATGCGTTATAAAAGGGCGAGCGGTCGCTCCTCCTGGTATATTATGCAAAGTTGGTGTCTCTACTTCAATATAATCATGCTGCGTTAGGTAATTACGAATTTCTTGAACAATTTTACTTCTTTTAACAAAACGATCCATGCTTTCATCATTTGTAATTAAATCTAAATAACGTTTACGGTATCTCGTTTCAACATCACTTAAACCATAATATTGATCTGGTAATGGACGAAGAGATTTAGTCAAGAATGTAACTTCATCAGCACGCACAGTCAATTCGCCGGTATTAGTTTTCATTAAATCCCCTGTAATACCAATAAAGTCACCTAGGTCAGCAGTTTTAAAAATTTCATATTGTTCTTCCCCCACTGCATCTAAACGAACATAAATTTGTACGTTACCTTTATTATCTTTTAGATTTGCAAAGCTAGCTTTTCCACTTCCGCGTTTAGCCATTAAACGCCCACTTACTTTAGCTGGAATGGCTTGTTCTTTTAATTCTTCTTTAGAAAGATGGTTGTAAGCTTCTATTAAGTCAATTGAAAACTGTGTATCCTTAAATGGTTTCCCAAAAGGATCAATACCTTTTTCGCGCAATTCATTCATTTTTTCACGACGAACAATCATTTGATCGTTTAAGTCTTCTAAATGTTCACTTTCTTTTGTCATACTTCCTTGACTCCTTGTCTACTTAGATTTTCTTCATAATAAAAGTAACTGTCACGTTTAGTTAAATCATTTTTATTTAAATTCTACGTCTCATAGTATCATATTTTCAAGATGTCTTAAAGACTATTTCATTTCTGCTTTGAGTTCTTCTAATTCTTCTATTGAATACTGATAGTTACGACGACAGAAATGACAAACCGCTTCTGCTCCTCCGTCTTCTTTAATCATTTGATTAATCTCTTGTTCACCTAACGAAGCAATCGCATCAGCAAATCTTTGTTTTGAACAGTCACAGCGATACGTTACAGGCATTTCTTCTAACACTTTATAATTACCTTCACCAGCTAGTAAGGACAAAAACTTTTCTAAGTCTTTTTCTTCATCTAAAAAATCTGAAACTTGGGGTAGTGTTTTTAACATTTCTTCTATACTATCAAGTGTCTCATCACTAACACCTGGCAATACTTGAATCATAAACCCACCTGCCATTTTTACAGAGTCATCCGGATTTACTAATACCGATAAACCAAATGAAGAAGGTGTTTGTTCGGACACAGCCATATAATAAGTAAAATCTTCCGCCAATTCTCCACTAACTAATGGCACTTGACCTACAAATGGTGTTTTAAGTCCTTGATCTTTTGTTATGGTTAAAGACCCTTCAGTTCCCACCGCTCCCCGAACATCCAACTTCCCTTTTTCATTTAATTCCAAAGAGACTTCAGGATTATTCACGTAAGCTTTAATATGACCGTGCATATTGCCATCAATTACCATATAACCCAGTGGACCGTCGCCATGTATTCGTACGGTTAGTTTATCATTTTCATTCTTTAATGTCGCAGAAAGCAATGTAGTACCAATCATAGCTCTTCCTAATGCTGCTGTTGCTGTATTCCACGTACCATGTAATTTACACGCTTCTTCTACCATTTCAGTCGCATCTACTACATATATTCGAACTTCGTTATTATAAGCCAAGGCCTTCATTAAGGAGTCTGACATATTCTTCACTCTTTCATCCTATTTTTTACTTTTAGTGAAAAAAGAGGATAGCGATTGCTCGCACCCTCTTCTTTTTAACATTTAATTATCGTCATGGTCAGTGTCATTCGTATCCGAATCTTTTTTCTCTTCAACTTCTCGACGCAATTCTTCAACATCAACATCTTCAGGTTCTGTTTCTACTTTTGTTTCTTCTTCCGGTAAAACAGAAGAATCTTCTTCAGCTTTTTCTTCGATATCCGATAAGCCGAGTGTTTCACGACCCAGTTGCTGCTTTTCGAATTGTTCTTCCATGGCACGTACTCGGTCTTCGTGAGCTTTTTTAATCTCATCATAAGATGTCCCGGCACTCTCGTTAGACTCATCTTGAGATTCGTTCTCTCGAGGGTAAAGATTGCCCTCTGCATCACGTGGTGGCATTACACCATCATCAAATAAGCTCTTAATTTCGAGTTCATTCAATGTTTCATATTCAAGTAAGTGTTCAGCAATTAGTTTCAATTGACGACCATGCTCTTTAACGATCGTAGTCGCTTCATCATGTGCTTCGTTTATGATTCGTAAAACTTCTTGATCAATATCATAAGCCACACGCTCTGAATAACCTTTTGTCTGGTTATAGTCACGGCCCATAAAGACTTGACCGCTTCCACCTTCATATTGTACAGGTCCAAGTTTTTCACTCATACCATATTCAGTAACCATTGCACGAGCTAGTTGTGTCGCTTGTTGGAAGTCGTTGGAGGCTCCACTAGATTGAGTACCGAAGAAGACTTCTTCTGCTACTCGACCACCAAGTAGTCCTATAATTTGTTCTTTCATATCTTTTTCGGTCATTAAGTAACGATCTTCTTTAGGAAGCATAATCGCATATCCGCCAGCACGGCCACGAGGAACGATTGTCACCTTATGAACAACGCGTGCATCACTTAATACTAACCCAGCGATAGTATGTCCCGCTTCATGATACGCAACCATTTTACGTTCAGTCTCATTCATAATGCGGTCTTTCTTAGCAGGACCTGCAATCACTCGGTCATGCGCCTCATCCATATCAATAGGCTCAATAATTGTACTATTGTGACGAGCAGCAATTAATGCCGCCTCGTTTAATAAGTTTTCTAAATCAGCACCAGAAAATCCTGGTGTTTGGCGTGCAATTAATTTCAAGTTCACTTCGTCTGATAGTGGTTTGTTTCGAGCATGCACCTTTAAGATAGCTTCTCGACCTTTCACATCTGGTTGGCCCACTAAAATTCGACGGTCAAATCGGCCTGGACGTAGTAACGCAGGGTCTAAAACATCTGCTCGGTTTGTCGCTGCCATAACAATGACACCTTCATTACCTTCAAACCCATCCATTTCTGTAAGTAACTGGTTTAGTGTTTGTTCCCGCTCATCGTGTCCGCCACCCATTCCAGCTCCACGCTGGCGACCTACTGCATCAATCTCATCAATAAAGATAATTGATGGTGAATTTTTCTTTGCATTGTCAAATAAGTCACGAACTCGACTTGCTCCGACCCCTACAAACATCTCCACAAATTCCGAACCAGAAATGCTATAGAATGGTACACCTGATTCTCCGGCAACAGCTTTGGCAAGTAAAGTTTTACCCGTTCCAGGAGGTCCTTCTAAAAGAACACCGGCCGGAATACGAGCACCAAGCTGATTGAATCTTCGAGGATCTTTTAGAAACTCTACAATCTCAACAAGCTCTTGTTTTTCTTCATCTGCACCAGCAACATCGGCAAAGCGAACATTACTTGTTTCAGCATCCGCCTCTTTAGCACTTGATTTACCAAAATTCATAACTCCACGGCCACCGCCGCCACCACCGCCACCTTGACCAACTTGTCTCATCATATAAAAGAGGAAACCACCGAAAACAAGGAAAGGTAAAAAAGTAACAAGTAAGCTTGTCCAAATGCTTGGAGTAGCTTCTTCTATCGAAAGCATTGTTACATTATTTGTGCGCGTATATTCGTAAATTTCATTAATGACTGAATCATTCATTAACACGAGTGTTTGGAAACCATCCGTAGAAGTTTCTTGTAAACCACCAAAAATCGGAAGACTTTCATCCTCTGTTTCAGTTTCTACTTCTAATTCTTCTCCTTCACGGAAAACCCCATTGATTTCATACACACCACCCGTAGGTTGAATCGTGAACCGATCGACACGGTCATCTTCTAGATATTGAACGAACTCAGTAGTACTTACTGATTCCGTACTACCTGGTCCTGCATTATTCGCAAATAGTTGAGTCAACCCAATTATTCCAAAAAATACAAGTATATAGAAGAGACTGCTATTAAAAAAGTTTTTTCTCTTCATGTTTTCCTCCATCACTTCTTAAAAATTTTCTTTATTATCCATTTAGTAGATAAAAATTTAACAACCCATTTTAGCTTGTGTTAAAAAGACCTTAAATAAACATTTAACGTCTTTTAACATGGTATCATACTATTTATTGTAACTCTATGAATAATGTTTGATTTTTTTGTTATAACTAAAATACTATTCGTTAATATATACTTCTTCTTTTAAAACGCCTATATATGGAAGGTTTCGATAATTTTCATAATAGTCCAAACCGTATCCAACGACGAATTCATCCGGCACATTGAAACCTTTCCAATCTACTTCTAAATCTGTCGCTCGACCAGTGGGTTTATCCAACAAAGTAACAATCTTAACAGATGCAGCGTTGCGAGCTCTAAACATTTCTTGTAAATATTTTAATGTTCTTCCTGTATCAATAATATCTTCAACAATTAGTACATGACGTCCATCTACCGAAGAGTCTAAGTCTTTAACAATTTTAACTTCTCCAGATGAAGTCTTAGCCGTTCCATAACTCGAAACATCCATCATATCATATTCTAAAAAGATTGGCATCGCTTTGATTAAGTCCGCCATAAAAGGAAGAGCGCCTTTTAAAATACCCACAACTAAGGGATTTTTATCTTCATATTCCTCACCTAACTCATGACCCATCTCAATAATTTTTTCTTGGATTTCCTCTCCTGAGATAAGAATACGTTTAATATTATCATTCATATTCATCTTTATTAACTCCTCATATATTTAATCATCTTATTATTTCAAGTTTGTTTATATTTTATAACATAGGTTATTCTATCAGTTTCTAAAGCACTTAACAAATCCATTTTCCGATAAGAAATTAACCAAATAATTTGACCATCTGCATTCTCTACAAGCCATGCTTTATCTCGTTTTTCAGGCGCTACTTTTTCATCTATAAATATGTCTTTAATTTTCTTGGTTCCAGACAAGCCTTGATAACGCATGCGATCACCATTTTTCCGATGACGAATGGTTAAGGGAAGTTTCAATTTGTCCGCTGGAACGATTAAGGTATCTATGCCTTCTTCTCTCTTGTGCTTGCATTCAAATATACCTATTTTTTCATTAGGAGATAACTTAACCCAGTGATTAATTTTATTTAATATAAACATTTTATTTGTAGGTGAATTTATCTTATGTTCTTTAGTTTTTTTGAAAATAGCATTCTGGTAGCCTTTATGGACAGTAAAATTGTTCACAAGATTTAAATGAGTATTCACTTCTCCTTCGGTTAACCAGGACCTGATCATTTCAATGTATCCAGTCTTATATTGTTCCACTTCATCTTGGTATAACTTCATTAGTATCTCTTTAAGTATAGCCCGCTGCATTGACTCATTTAAGCTAAAGAACGGTTCATAATTAAAACCTATTTCTTCATTACTTATTTCAATCAAGTTTTGAAAAGCTTCATTAATTGGTTGCTTTGAAAGTGTTAATAAATCGTCGATATCTTTTGTAAACTGTTCGATGTGCTCATTCAACCGACTATTTTCTTCCTTTATTAAAGGGATAATCTGATTCCTATAACGATTTCTAGTGAAATCAAGCGACAGATTCGAGGCATCTTCTACATAATCAATTTTATGTTTTTTTGCATATTCATAAATCTGATTTTTTGTAAAAGATAGCATTGGACGGAGAAGTTGGCCATTATTAAAAGGTTGAATAAGTTTAATGCCGGTTAATTGTTCGAGTGAACTCCCACGTGCTAATTTCATAAACACTGTTTCTATTTGATCATCTTGATGATGAGCAGTCATTAAAACAGGATTTTTATATGCATTCATCAGTTCTTTAAAGAAAGTATATCGAACTTCTCGTGCTGCTTCTTCAATGCCGTTATCTGGGTGGCCATCTTTGTGCCAAGTGTAAGAATAAAAAGGAAGCTGATAAAAATCAGCTAATTTACGGACGAATTTTTCATCGCTATCTGATTCCTCTCGCAATTGATGGTTTATATGCGCAACTGATACGTTTGGACGATTTTTTTCAGAAATAGTTTGTAATAGATGGAGTAATACAACGGAATCTATTCCACCTGAAACACCTACTAAAATATGCTTACTAGGATGAAGCACCTTATTATTATCCAAAATCTGCTCAAATTCTCTACGCACTTTACACTCTCCCTACTTAATCAAGAAGTTCAGCTAAAAAAAGAAGGCAGGAAGTGTACTTCCTGCCTTTTAAACTAATTATTCGAGTTATTAGTTACGACGTCCGCCGCGACCTCCACGTTTGCTCTCCGTATTTTTACGTAAAGATGATAAACGTGTCTCACTATCTTTTAAGAAATCATCCATTAATGAATCAAAATTTCTTGAGCTGTTCTGTCTAGGTTGAGAAGGTCTGCTACTTTGCTTTCTAACAGGTGCTGCTTTACGTTCTTCTTTTTTCTGTTGGGCTTCTTTTTCTTTATCACGCATCGATAATGCAATCTTACCGTCATCCCCAATTGTCAAAACTTCAACTGTTACAATTTGACCAACACTTAATTCATCATTGATATCTTCTACAAACTTGTCTGAGACCTCACTAATATGAACTAATCCTGTTTTGTTATTACCTAAATCAATGAATGCACCAAACTTTGCTAAACCTGTAATCTTACCTTCTACTTTTTGCCCAACTTCAAGTGACATTAAATTATTTCTCCTCCTGATAAATTTGAATCTATTATAACATGTTTCTACAAAATATGTCATACTTTTATAGAAATTCGTCTAACACACAACAAATAACATGTTACTTACTTTATTTCAAAAAAGCAACATGACTTTGGATCATCTTCAATTTTTATGACAGTCATTCATTTATTCTGACTCATTCTTTTCTTCATTAATTCTTTCGGTAGTCTCTTTAGCCGAATTTTTTTCTGGCATTTCTGGTAAATTGATTAGAATCTCATTTTCTTTTGAGAGGTTAAGGTCTTTTCGTGCTAATTTAGCAATATATTCTTCATCCTCTAATAAACCAACTTGATATTCCATCTGTTTTCTTTCATTTTCCAAATCTTCAAGTTTATTTGTAGCTTCTACGTATTGTTTATTTATTTCAGTTGTTTTTCGTGTATTGTTTATAGATGGCAAACTAGTGATGCCAATTAATGCTATACCACACGCTAGAATAATCCCCATACGAATACGCATAAATCTCTTATGTTTAAAACGACGTATATTTTCGAGTGTTTTATTGTATGAGTAACTATTAAGGTGGGTGACATTATTATTCTGATTCTTTCCCAAAACACTCAGCCCCTATTTCTTAGTATAATCTTATTATAACAACTATTTGTTCAATTGGAAACCGTTTCTTTAGTTTTAAAAAAGCGTCTAACATCGAATTAGACGCTTACTCAAAATTTAGTGGATCATACCTATATACATTGAACTTTTATCACAATTTAAGATAAATTATTATAAAACTTTTTCTTACAACGATATAAAGCGTTTTGTATTTGGTCTACACTATAACCCAATATTTCAGCAATTTCTTCTGGGTCTTTCTTTTCTAAGTACGCAACGTACACGAGTGTTTCAAAATCTGATAAGTCACAAATATATTGACTGTAAGACTGTTTTACAATGGCTACATCCTCTGGACGTGTATCGGTAGTCGCTAACCCTTCAATAGGCTCGCCAGTTTTTTCGATTAGTTCCTCTAGCGAATAAGCATATGTATTTGCTCTTCTTACTAGTGCCTCTTGTCTTCTACGTAACTTATTTAAGTGGTTCATTAACATCATTTGATAATAATTCAGAAACTTCATATTTTTATCAATTTGATAATCTTTAATCGCCTTCGTAAAAACGATACGTCCTTCTTGCAGTAGATCATCTTGTTCATAACCTTCTAAATAAAACTTTTGTATGGCACTATAGAGAATAGATTTGCTCATCTCCTCTAAACCACTTTGGGGGGTTTGGCCATTTTGTATTAACAAGACAAGCACTTCGGGTGCCATTAAATCTTGATTTATATCCTTCATATTTATCCTACCTTACCTCATAATATGGAATCTTAATTACGCACTCTATTTAAGCACATAATACTTTAAAAAGGAAGCCTTTATAGAAATTTTGTTCAATAAATCACATAATTTTTAAATTTTTTATCTCTTTTCTGTCATAGATTTTATTCTCTATCCACTAATTCATTCATTAATTTCCATAAGGCTAATTCTTGCTCTTCACTAAAAGGCGTATTTCGTCTCATGTTTTTTACATTATAATCCATTGTATCTGATTTTATTTTATCATTCGTATGTTTTATTTCTTTATAAAGATCCCTTGCGGACTTTCGTGAGGCACCACGTTGAAAAACAAGCCATTGTTCTGCTAAATCTGACGTAGCTACAATGACATTAGTTGTAAATAAATTTTCCTCACCCACGGCTTTTTCAATATAACTGTCAGCTGTCTCATCTTCTTTAGTAAAAATAACCTGTAAATTATACCGTTCATACGTTTGTTGAATACCAGGAACAAACTGCGCATCAAATACTACACGTATCTCGACATTCTCGTATTTTGCGTATTCACTTAAATCATTAAGTAAAGTTTCCCGTGCAGTAACCATATCATTTTGTCTTTGGTATTTTTGTAGGTGGGGCCATGAACCAATCATATTATACCCATCTACATACAATAAATCTTTTTTCATTCAAAGCCCTCCTCCCCTTGATTCAATCATTCATTTTATTCTATCATATTCAATACTTAAAGCATTAAAACAGATAGATAAATAGTAATGATAAAAATGGACAGTATAATCGATATCGAATTCACTTGTCCAGATAGTTCTAAATCACCGTTTAATTGGTTCGTAAAAATGGGTGCTGATCCTGCAACAGGTGCCAACACTAATGTACTCAGTCCAAGCTTTAATTCAGGTTCTAAGAATGGAACCCACATAACCACTACTGATAATAAAATCGCTGGTATATAGCGCAAAGATAAATATTTACTGACTTTTTTTAAATTTTCCGTCTCAAAATTAAATTCTAAAGCGACACCAATTAAAAACATTGCCAAAAATGTATTTGCTGAACCAATAATTTGAGCTACGTCTATGACAAGATCAGGAAGGTCTAGCGATAAAAGTGAAAGAGAAACCATAAGAAAATAAATAAGAATTGTTGGTGACTTTACAACTGCTTTAAGTAAAGTTTGAATACTAAAATGCGTATCCCCTTCTTTAAAATTCTTTGCCATCGCATAGTTACCACCTAAGACCATGACTGAATTTCCAGCATCAAATAAACTAATTGCCAAAATCGGAAGACCTTCAAGGAAGTAAGCGATAAATGGTAGAGCAAAGTTACCAATATTATAGCCATTTATATTAAGTGCCATAAATGCTTTTTCCTCATTATTATTTCCAGCTAATTTAGATAGAAATATATAGAACCAATTACAAAGAAACCCAAAGATCGAGATAAATAATAAATAAATGGGAAATCTTAAACCATTTAAGTTTGTAATAATTGCGCTTGGTAAAGTAATATATAGAATAAGTTTGGATAAGGTTGAAAAATCATTTTCACGGGAAAATAAGCCCACTTTTTTAAAAAGATAACCTAAGACGATAATAAGAATTAACACGACCGACTTCTGTATAATTGCAACCATTTGAACTTCTCCTATCTATCCCTAATACAAGTTCCTTTAATACTACCACAAATACGAACTATAGATTTGGTTTATAGTCAGCTAACAAATATAGCTTC
>RRZT012295445.1_pt1 | contig 10066 bp, 15 predicted proteins | sample 2165551 | NCBI WGS metagenome assembly RRZT01 (sample SAMN10456910, study PRJNA506462) | wastewater metagenome | biome: wastewater; feature: sludge; material: wastewater sludge; isolation source: wastewater sludge with Escherichia coli K12::gfp cells carrying plasmid... | place: USA: Moscow, Idaho...
ATGGTGCGGATGGTGCCGAAGAATGCCTCGTAGACCTCAGGCGGATCCGCCGCGTTCAGAAGCAGGTCGGTCAGGATGTTTCCGGCGAGATATCCGCCCAATTGTGCCGTGGCTTTTTCGCTGCGCCCGGCTTCGCGCAGTCCAATGTAGACGCGGAGAAAGTTCTCCTGCGCCGGCAGGAGCGCCCGCTGCGCCCGAAAGTGGGCCTGAACAACCGGGTCCGAGGTCGAGGCCAGGGCGACTTCAAGTCCGCGATCCGCTGCCTCACGGATCTGGCGGATCATCTCATCTACATCGAAGGAATAACGCTGTGCCATGGCCATCACGCGCTCGCCAGATCGATGGTGACGGTGGCCCAGCGGTCCTTCTGGGTCGGGCGCATCGAGAAACGGACGTATTCCTTGGAGCCGATGACATACATCGCCTCGCGGATCGCATCCTGGCCGCGTTGCCAGCGGGGGTCGTCGTCCTCGGTATTCAGCAGCGTGTGGATATTGGTGCGGTTGATCTGCCCGTCGCGATCGGTGTCGAATGCGTTGGTCACGATCGAGCGCAGCGATGGCCGGGTGTCTGCCGCCCATTCGTTCAGGCATTCGTCAAACAGCGCCTTGGCTGCCTGCAGCTCCGGGCCATAGGCAACGCGGTCCTGCATGCGGACCTCGATCTTCCAGAGGCCGTCGAAGCTGGTATAGGTGCGGTTGCCCTTGGCACCGCCGACCGTGACATTGAATTCCTGCTGCACCAGGGCGTCGAAATTGCCCAGATTGGTCATCAGATGGCCCTTGAACCGCGAGACCTGATCGGCCAGCGCGAGGGCAAAGCCGAATTCGCGGCGGACGCATTCGTCGCGCAGCTTCTTCAGCGGCGGGATGGTTTCGACCGCGCGCAGGGCGCCGGTGCCATCGGCCATATAGGGATTGCCATCCACCATGACGATGCCGTCGGGGATCGGGTGCGGGGTGAACTGGGTTTCGTGGTTGGTCATGTCAGGATTTTCCTTGTGGTGGGTTCAGTGGCCGGGCTGCTTGCGCAACTCGTCGATGCAGGCATTGGTCAGCTCGAGCGCGTCGTTGACCTGCGCCTGGACCAGCGCGGTCGCGCGTCCGATCGGGTCGTCGCTTTCAAGCGCCATCGAGGCGATCAGGATGGCCCTGGCATGCAGCAGCGCGACGCGGTCGGCATGGCTGTCGGCGACGCAGTGGATCAGCGCCCAGGCGCGGGCGTTGATCTCGGCGTCATCTCCGCCCAGGGCGACTTCGGAGGCATTGACGGCTTGTGCTTTCACGGGGGTCATGTGCTCAATCCTTCGGGTTGGGGTTCAGGTGGCACCGGCGGCAGGACCGCCAATGCGCCAGTTTTTCGGGACTGGACGTGGACATCGGGGCAGCGGCATAGGACGCACATTCGGCGGCACCGATCCCGCGACGCAGATGCGGGCAAAGCACCTGATCGCGGTAAATCCTGACGATCCGCGCACCGTGCTTGCGGGTGACCAGATCGAGGCTCTGGGCCGGATAGGTGCCGCTGAGCAGCATCGAGACCGAGGGCCGGGCCATGCCGGTTTCGCGGGCGATCTGGCTGATGGACTTGCCCTTGCGCTGCTGATCCTTCAGCAGCGTCACCCATTCCAGTTCAGGCTCGCCTAGGCTCAGCTTTTCGAGCACGGCACGTCCTCCCCGGTATTGCGGTCGTGGATGGCGCTGACCTTCGAGAGGATCACCGGCGACAAGGGGCCGGTGTCTCTGATGAGCCGCCAGACCTTGTAGCCGTTGCTGGTGGCTGCGACCCCGGGCACGCGATGAGGCAATGCGGCCAGGTAACCTGCGGCCGCCAGCCTGCGGACATACCGGTGCAGATTGTTTTCCGGCGCCTTATCATCTGCCGTGGCCGAATCGACGATCAGATCGTGCAGGGTGAACTGGCGCCGCCCCCGCATCGAGCGCCAGGCCCGCTCGCGCAGGGTGCCCTTGACCACGCGGACAAGATTGCGCGGGCCGGTCGGGCCGGAGCGGATGACTTCGCCTGCCACAGCTGCAGCCAGGCCGGTATCGCTGAGTTGATAGCGGCCCGGGCCAAGCCACAGCAGATAGCTCCTGCGGTGCAGGATCGCGGCCGCATTCGAGATCTGCCGGCGCGTCAGGTCAATGCGCGCCTCGACCTCTTCGGTCGTGAGGCAGCTGCCGTCCGCCAGCATCTGCAGCAATGCCGTCGGGGCCTTGCCGGGATGGTGACGATCAACCATGGGCCGCCTCCTGGACCAGGACGGGCTTGCCGGTTTCGCGATTGTTCATGATGGCCTGGCCGATCATGTCGGCGCGGGTGATACCGCCGGGACCGGGATCGAAGCGCTGGCCGAAGCGCTCGATGGCGCGGATCGCCTCGGTCATCTCGCGTGAGAAGCCTTTCGAGAGCTTCCAGACATATTCGACCAGGTCATCGGCGACCGGCACCTCGGACAGGCCGCGCACCAACAGGGTCGCATCCTCGAGCGAGGCCGGCAGGAACTCGACCTTGTTAGGGGCGCGGCTCTCGATCTGCGGGAAGCGGCGCAGGTTGTCCCTCAGCCGGCCCATGCCTACAAGGATCGTCGGCAGGAATTTCAGGTCGGAAATCCCGCGGATTGCCTCCATGACCTCGGGCTTGCCCGAGATCAGGTCGGCCTCGTCCACCACCAGGCTGAACGGCTTGCCTTCCAGAGCAGCGTCCGTTGCCAGGTCGTCGAGCCGCTCGATCATCAGCCGGAAGCGGTCGCGGCGGCCGCGCGGGATCGTGGTGATCGACAGCTCCGCCAGAAGCTCCTGGACAAACCAGCTGTAATCCCAGCCCTTCTGGGCGCGCAGATAGATGCTGCCGGTCTGGGCGGTCCAGCGCGACATGGTCGCGGTCTTGCCAAGCCCCGGCTTGCCATCGACGACCACGAGACAGGCCTCGCGGGCGCCCCGATCATCCAGCCGGGTCAACGCCGTCGTAAAGCGCCTGTAATTGCTGGTTTCAACGAAGGTCGGTTTCATGTTATGCTCTCCTCATTCCTGACGTTTCTGGATTAGGCGGCAGCGGCACGGAGGAGGGTTCGAAGCGCCTCCGTGTCGATGCCGTTTGCTCGAAGGTTTTCCCGCGCAATCGGCCTCGACAGGCAGCGCTGCAGGACCGAGATCTGGCTCGGGCTCAGTTCGCCCGGGTTCTCCATTGCCCAGGCGGCCAGTTCTTCATCGGATGCAAAGCCGCGACGGCGGGGTGGCGCGACCTGTGCTGACGCCCGGGCGGGCGCCTCGACTGGCAGAGGCTCGACCATCGGCGCGGGCGCCATGTCGATGAAATCAGCCGGCTGCTGGATCTGCTGTTCGATCTGCAGCAGGCCGTCGCGTTCAGCCTCGATGGCGGCGCGCTTGTCGTCGACGCGCTTGAGGCGCCCCTTGGCCCGCGTCTCGATCGCGGACTGCTCGTAGGATTTCGGGAAATAGCGTTCAGAGTTGCCACCGAAGCGGGCCACGCAGATCAGCCGGCCGGGCTGGCCGCTTTCCAGATCATATTCGCGCACCCAGACCCTGTCGGCCTGATGATAGTCGTAGCCGACCATGACCTTCTCTTCGTGCCAGGCCTCCAGCGCCTGATCGAAGAACAGGTTTCCATTCCACTGCACCTGCGCACGGCGGCAGGTCCGGACCTCATAGGGCCGGAACAGGTCGTCGGCCTCGTCAGGATCCACCGCAACCGGTTCGAAGCCATCGGCCACATGCGCGGCCCAGCATTCATTCGGGCTCATGTGGCGGGTCCTGCCGGTTTCAGGGTCCTGGAATTTCGGCAGGCTGGTGTGCGGCTTGTCGTTATATTCCGCGACAAACTCCAGGCAGAGCTGGGTGAACTCCTCCCAGCTCGGCAGATGGCGCGACTCGCCGAATTCCTTCAACTCGCGGCGGGTGATCTTGTGGACGTTTTGCCCGGCCTCCTTGTCCATGTCGGCGCCGATATAGGTCGGCAGCCGCTTGGCCAGTGTGTTCCAGACATTCTTGTTGACCACCTCGATCCGGCCCTTGGCCTGCGAACCATAGGGGGCGGCGTGCGATTTGGTGATGCCGAGGCGGCCCATCAGACCGCCGACATCGGCGTCCATGGCCTCGTTGCGATAACCCGGCCCGCGGTCAACATAGAAGATGGCCGGGATCCCGTTCCAGCAGCAGGAATTGCGCAGCGCCTCCGCGACCGAGCGCTGATTTTCCGACCGCGCCAGCGATATCCCGACGATCTTGCGGGTCACGACATCGATCACGGTGGTGATCTCGGGGCGGATCGGCCGTTTCGTGACCGGATCTGCGATCTCGGCATCGAAGGTCTTGCCGTCGGCGCTGTAGACCGTGGTCGGCCACATGTCCTCGGTCGTGCGGGTGACATAGGCCATGCGCGAGCGCAGCGTCAGCAGGCCCTCGCGGCCGACATGGCGCTCGATATTGTTCATCCGGTTCTTCAGGATGTATTTCACCTGATGCAGGGTCAGCGGCATCCTGTGCAGGCCCGGCGTGCTGGCCTCCTTCAGATACTGCGCATGGGCATCAGTGACGTCCGGCTTTCCCGGCTTTGCATAGAACCTGAGGAAATCGTAAAAGCTCTCCGGGATCGGCAGCGGATCCTTCGGCGGCACCGGCGCCAGGGCGACCGCGCTGCGCTCGTCGCGGGCCTTGAACCAGTCATAGATCGCGGTGCGCTTTATTACGGGGACTTTCTTGCGATCATTGGCCTCGGCCAGCCGCGCGGGCGTCAGGTGAAACCCGTCATCCGCCGTCAGCACCAGCCTCCGGGTCAGTGAGACCGCCTCGCGCTCTGTCAGGATTTCACCTCCGTCGCGGCGGGCCTCGATTTCCTGACGGGCGCGATATGCCTCCTGGGCCTCGAGAAAGCAGGCAATGGACCAGGCGCGGGTCTGGCCGTTGGCGGCGGCATAGCCTTCGATCGAGGTCAGAATTTCGGCGCGGGCCTCCATGACCTTGCGCGCCGATGCCGAAACCTGCGAAACCTTCAATGCGGCCAGCTTGCGGCGGTCCGCCTCGCCCTCGGCGACCACGCGCTGCACCATATTGGCCTTCATCGCGCGGCCGGCCAGGACCTGCTGCAGCGTGTCGGGCAGGATCGACAGGTGGTATTCCATCGCGGGGCGACCACCGGCCTTTCCGGCGCGCTGGCGGGCCACACGGGCCGGCAGATCGTTCCAGCCCTCGCGCTCGGCCAGCATCCGAAAGCCTCGTTCTGTCGCCGGAAGCCCTTTCAGGCCGCGATCTCCGACAATCTGCGCCAGCTCGGCGGCGGTGAAGAACTCCGGCGCAGCGGCCGGCATGGAAGGTGCCAGTTGGTTCATCGTCTTGCCTTGAGTTTTGCTTCCAGGACGCGCTCCTGCGCTTCCAGCTCCTGGCGCTTGTCGCGGATCAGCTGCAGTCGGATCATTTCGGCATATTCCGAGGCGATCACGGTCAACCCGAACTCGCCCGGCGCAAAGCCGAGCAGGTCTTTAGCCCCGGTCGCCGCGACCAGCGCAATGAAGGCATCCAGCGGGATGCGATGCTCGTCCGAGCTTTCCGAGGACCACTTGTTCAGCATCGCCTCGCTGATCGACCTGCCGAGATAATCGGCCATCGCCTTCGCGATCTGCGCCCGGCTCTGCCCGTCATCGCGGGCATCGCGCAGCGCCTGACCGATCAGCCGGGCGATCTTGTTATCCAACCGCCCGCGCCCCGCCACATCGGCGCTGTAGCCGACAGCCACCTGAGGCGGCTGCCAGTCGAACAGGTCACCTGTCAGGGGGCAATGCGGGCGGCGGGCCATCAGATGCGCCCCCGGCGTTTCAACGAGGTCAGGACGCGATCCTCATGGACTGCGATCACATGGTCGAAGGTCTCGTCGTCCAGATCGGCGATGCTGCGGCTGACCTGCGCGAAACGCCTTTCCAGCGGATCGCAGGCGATCGTCCCTTCCAGATGGGCCAGCGCCTGGGCGACATTGCCGACATGCTCCAGTTCGTCGTTCAGAACCGCATCCAGCACCTTGATCTGCTTGGCGGCAGAGAGTTCGGACAGCGCCTTCAGCTCGGTCTGCTTGCGCGCCAGATCGGTGCCGCGCAGGCGCTTGCGGACCGTCGGGACAAGGGTGGTCCAGATCTTCACGGCAGCCTTGATGGTGCTGGCGGAAAGTCCGATATGCTCGGCATTGGCGCGGGCAAAACCGAAGATTTCGCCGGCTTCCGAGGAAAGAGCCAAACTTTGGCTCTTTGGTGACGCCTTCCCGTGCGCCGTCTGCGGATACAGCCGCTCCCAGACCTGCTTCAGCTCGAACAGGTGATGGCAGCGGTCCAGCGCGATCAGCTCGTTGCGGGCAAGGTTCTCCATGACCTCCGCAAGCTTCGCCTCGTCGGCGGTCTCGGCTTCGGACAGGACAGCAGGGATGGTTTCGCGCCCCAGCAGGCGGAACGCCTCCAGCCTGTGCAGACCCGCGACCAGACCAAACGCGCCGGCAGCAAGCATGTTTGACGAAATGCGTCGCACAACGATGGGCTGCATCAGCCCCTGTTCGCGGATGGACCCGGCAAGGCCTTCTGCCCAGGCTGGGTCGAGATCGCGTGCGCGATCAGTGCCCACCTCGATCGAGGCGAGCGGAAGCTCAAGTATTTCTGACATTGAGTGCCTGTATCGTTCAGGTTCGCCGGCGCGTTATTCGCGCCTGGTGTTGTCTGTATCGGGCAGAAATTTACCCGGTTTGATTGCGTCGCGCGGCCGAACGCTGGCCTTCGCGCACCGCATATTCCGCGCGGCCCAGGTTCAGGCGCAGGGCGACGACAATATCGGCCCAGCTTGCGCCCAACTGGCGCTCTTCCTCGACCGTGCGACGGATGCCGTGATCGGCGATGACCTGCGACGTGGTCAGGCTCATCTCGCGGCCCTCCAGCGCATCAGTTCGGCCAGAGCCAGCGCCAGCCAGACGACCGGCCAGCCGGCCAGGACCAACAGCCAGGTGCGGGTGACGCCCAAGCGGTTGTTCTCGCGCTCGATCTCCAGCAGCGCAAGCGTCACCGCCATGCCGACCAGATAGATGACAAGGGCATAGACCCACATCAGACCGCCCCCATCAGCTGATCGCCACCAGTTGGCAGACCGATTCCGTAGCCGACCCAGAAGCCTGCGATCATCAGGCCGAAGATGGCGATCACACCCAGGGCGTCGAGCACCTTGTCAGCGTTAACCTTTTTCATGGACGGAATGCGCATCATGCCACCCTGCGACTGTCAGCCGCGTCACCAGCTTTTTGACTGGTCACCGGCGGAAATTTCGCGGTATCCAGAATGCGAGGTTTCCCTTGGGGGTAGCGTTCGGGCCAGAGGTCTTCGGGCTTCTCGCCAATGAAATCGGCAATGGCCTGCTGTGCCTTGTAATGGGTCTGACCCTTCACACGGCGGCACGAGCCGACGGGAATGTCGTTGCGCTTGGCAAGTTCGGTCAGCGTCATCCCGGCCATGTGCAGTTTGGCCAGCACTTCCGGCCACTGCATCTTGGGTTTCCGTTGCGCCATGGTGGCTCCTTCTCGGTTCAAGCGGGCGCGGCAACGCCCGCTTTTTCTCGGGTTCAGTTAGGCAGAAGCGCCGTGCGCAAGCGCGGCGCGTAAGATAGGGATAACTCCATATGTGGATGTGGTCAATCCATATTTGGAGGTCGGCTTGAGTTTTCCTGCTGACCTTGATGAAACTGCACTTCGCGCCAGCCTTTCCGCAGCCATTGCGGCTGGAGGGGGCGTTGTGCGAATGGTTGAAAAGACCGGCATCCCTAAGGGAACGCTAGAGAAATACGCGGCGCAAAGCTCAAACGCATCTTTCCCAAACGCCGTTCGTATTGCCAAAGCTATAGGGCAGTCAGTCGGCCAGCTCATCCATGATCATGATGAAAGCTCCAAATATGGCGTCGTCGCAGCGGCCAGCATGATCCTCTTGCCAACCTACTCCGAGGTTCTGGCCTCGGCCGGGCCCGGCGCAGTGGCGGCCTCGGAGCAGGCAGATGGCGTCATCTCATTCGATCCGCGATTCCTGCGAGCTCAGGGCGGGAACCCTGAAAAATGTGTGGTGATCTGGGCGCATGGAGATAGCATGATGCCGACGATTCCTGACGGCTCCGCCCTGATCGTCGATCACAGTCAGAAAGAGATCAAGAACGGCAGCATCATGGTCATCGGTGTGGATGACGATCTGCTGGTCAAGCGCATCCGCCGTCGCTCCGATGGGCTGATCGAACTGATCTCGGACAACCGCACTTACGAAACCGAAACCCTCGGCCCCGCCGCGCTCCAGCAGCTGCGCGTGATCGGCCGTGTCGTCTATTTCTGCAGGACACCATGAGCGACAAGTTCTTGAAATCGGTAATGGCATCGTTCAATCCCGGCCTTGACCCCAAGGCGGCGAGAGCCGCAGTAACCGAACCGCCGCCTGTCGAACCACCTCTATACTTGGTTCGAGGTTTCATCCGCGCCGCCTCGGCAACCTCGCTCGACCCTGATACACGGCTTGAAATCGCAAGGCGATGGGCCGCTAGAGTCGCGGAAAAGCAAAAATCCTCAACTTCCGCGACCTGCCGTGAACTCAACGCGCTCAACTGGTCGTGGCCCAGCTTCGATATAGTGGCAGACGGCTTCAAGTCAGATGATCTTTGGCCAACCCCTTGGCATCATTATAAAGAGAAGATCATGAACGGTGACGACCTCAGGGAAGTGCGCGCCAAAATCCTTATTGCCTCGGCGAGAACTGCCGCTACTTCAGTCAGGAACGGCGAAGACAAGCAGTTCATGACCATGCTGCGGCTGGAAGGCTGGCACATATACACCGACAGTGAGGTCGGCGCACACTTCGCGTCACAAGCTATTGGCTATGTAGACCCATCGGACTGGTCCACTTGGCCGCCGTTCTACCCGGGCGATCAATCCGTGCTGAAACGTGGCGGAGATGGAGTGCATTCCCGGTTTGGTAGGTTCTACGGTCTCGGGGTTAAGCCGCCGTTCTGGGCAGATCCTTTTAACTGACGCGCGCCGATGTTCCTGCTACGTTCTGATTATCTTATCGTGAACAACAGGAACAATCGTGCCCGACCCCATCTCTCCGACCGCGCCTGTCGCCCCATGGCTGGGCGGCAAGCGCAACCTTGCCAGACGCATCTGCGCCATCATCGACGCCACGCCTTGCGTGACCTATGCCGAGCCCTTCGTTGGCATGGGCGGCATCTTCCTGCGCCGCAGCTCGCGCCCCAGGGCCGAGGTGATCAATGATCGCGGCCGCGACATCGCCAACCTCTTTCGCATCCTGCAGCGTCACTATCCGCAGTTCCTGGAGACGCTGCGATTCCAGCTGACCACACGGGCCGAGTTCCTGCGCCTCGTCCAGGTCGATCCTGACACGCTGACCGATCTGGAACGCGCAGCGCGATTCCTTTACCTGCAGCGCACCGCCTTTGGCGGCAAGGTCTCGGGCCGGAACTTCGGCGTCGACAAGGCGCGCGGCGGCCGGTTCAACCTGACCACGCTCGAGCCCATGCTCGAGGATCTGCACAGCCGCCTGGCCGGTGTCGTGATCGAATGCCTGGACTGGTCGGATTTCATCCCGCGCTATGACGCCCAGGGCACGCTGTTCTATCTCGATCCGCCCTATTGGGGCTGCGAGGACGACTATGGCAAGGCCATGTTCGCGCGGGCCGACTTCGCGCGCCTCGCGCAGCTGCTGCATGCGGTCAAGGGCCGCTTCATCCTGTCGCTGAACGACTTGCCCGAGGTGCGCCAGACCTTCGCCGGTTTCGATCTGACCGAGGTCCGCACCACTTACACGATCAGCGCCGCGCGCAACGATCCGGCTGGCGGGCGGGCCGAGTTGCTGATCTCGAACTGGACGCTGCCGGGCCGTCAGGACGGTCACGTTCGGGACGATTCCTGACAGTTGTCGGCTTCCGAAACCCCCCTCTGCCGGCCAGGTCGGAGAATGGCCTCAAACCCCTGCAATCATGGGTTTCGGAACTGAGAAGGGGGTTTCGGAAGCCGATTTCCGAAACCCCCTCTA
>RRZT010943460.1_pt1 | contig 10065 bp, 5 predicted proteins | sample 2165551 | NCBI WGS metagenome assembly RRZT01 (sample SAMN10456910, study PRJNA506462) | wastewater metagenome | biome: wastewater; feature: sludge; material: wastewater sludge; isolation source: wastewater sludge with Escherichia coli K12::gfp cells carrying plasmid... | place: USA: Moscow, Idaho ...
CCTCGATCTCCTGCTACCAGGCGTGCATCTTCTGCCGCTCCTCGGGGGTCACATACCCCAGGGACCCCGACACCATGCTCCTGATAGACATTGCTGCCTCCTCATACTCGTAGTGATGCCTGCTTCCTAGTATCCCAGGGTCGGGTCGTCGTCCTGGAGAATCTGCGTTTCGTCCCGGCCTAGACCTGTGACACGCCCGGTGGACGGACCCTTGTTGTAGTCCTGGTTGATGCGCGCCTTGGTATGCACGCCACGACGGGTGCGGACCTTGCGCTCACGGTCGGCGCCCGACTTGTCAGCCGCCGTACGACTCACCTCAGTGGCCACCTGATCCCGAACAGTGTCCGGTCCCGGCCCGTCCAGCTCACCGATCTTCGCCTGGCCCGCCACATCAACGCTGTCGAGACGATCGAACTGCCGCTCCCAGGCGGCATAGCCAGTACGTGCGGGGTCCATGCCCGCCCACGCGACTTCGACCTTGTCGCGCTGAGCAGCAGTTGCCTTGCTCAACGCCGCGGTGCGATCGCGCTCAAACACCTTGCCGCTGACAGTGCCCGCCATGGCCGCACGGTAGGCCTGGTCCTGCCAGTCCTTGCCGTTGCCACCCTCCATCACCGAGTGCATCTGCACCGCCAGGCCAAACCTCGGCTCAGCCTCGACCATCTTGCCAAGGCCGCGGGCATAAGACGCCGCCATCATGGCGTCGCGCGTCTTCTGAGGGAACCCCATCGCCTCCATCGCCTGAGCCGCCTGCGCTGTGGCGACCCACCTGCGGTTGGCAGGTTTGCCCAGCTCGTCCGTCAGCGGGCCGCCGGCCTCGATGACCTCCTTGCCAAGCACCTCGCTCGTCGCAGGGGTCGACCAATGGCGCATGGCGGTGCCGAGGAACACCTCGGAGCCCACCCATGCCTCGCCTTCGGCGCCCTCCGGCCCTGACGGCTCATTCGCACCTGGGGCGTAGAAGCCCTCACGGGACGCCTCGTTTGCCAAGTCGGCCGCAACATAGTCGCTCATGGCGTCCATGATCGCCAGCGCCCGGTCCTGTCGGCTCAGGCCGTCAGCCAGCGGCGGTACCTGGAAGCCCTGATCGAGGAACTCCTCGCGCTCCGCCTCGAGATCGACAGTCGTCTCAGACCCGTCAGTACCCACCGCCTGCGGCGAGTTCTCATCGAGGTTCTCCTGCTGGTAGGAGTCGACCTCCGCAGCCGCCTCCGCCGGGTCGTAACCGCGCTCGACGAGCGCGTCAACCAGGCGCTTCTTCTCCACGCGCTGTCCCAGGTCACTGTAGTGCTGGACAGCCTCCTGGACGTTCTCGCGCCAGTCGGGACCGTACTGCGCCTCCCACTGGGCGATGAGCTCCGGGTTCTTCTCGCCCGCGCCCTCCATGGCCTGCACAAAGGCCGCCGCGTAGACGTAGCGCTGGTCGGTCTGGCTGATACCGTCCGCCCGCATGGAGGAGAACATCGCCTCCGCCCTGCCCATGCGCGACCGGACCTCAGGGTCCTCGACCTCGGCGGACATACCGGGGAACCGCCGGATGACCGACGCCGCAGTGTAGCTGGCGAACATGTCGTTGAGCTCACCAAGAGTCGTGGCGTCCTCCAGCTCGGCCTCCAGGGTGCGGGCGCACAGCACCACATGCTCACCGCGGTTGGCGGGCGGGCGCAGCGCGAAGGAGCCGTGCGTGACCTCGCGGTCGGTGACAGCGTCGGTGAAGCCGCCGGCCCAGACCTCACGGGGCTCGGTCTCCCCGACCACGAACATCTGCTTGGCCGGGCTGCGCACGAACCGGCCGTGGCCGGTCTCTGCGAAGACACTGGCCAGCTCCGGCTCGGCCGCGAGCCGGTGACCGACGATGGTGCGGGCCTCGCGAGAGACCTCCTCACGGTCCAGCCCGTCGGCTGCGATGTAGTCGTTGAGAGTGCTCATTGCGGACTCCAGCGACTCACGGACCTCGGCGATGTGTGCCTCGCGCCGCTCGTCGGAGACCCGGGGGTCGCGCATGGCGGCGTAGGCCGACTCCAGCAGCGCCACCTCGGTGAGGCCCGCGCTGTGGGCGGTGAACGGGTCCCGGTGCCCGCGCTCGGCCCGCTCGATGCGGCCCAGGCGCTTCTGCCACTTGGACGACAGCGAGGACCTGCCCTTGCCGCGGGACTCCGCGCGCTCCAGCTTGTCCAGGGCCTTGTCCTCCTGCTTCTCGCGCCGGGCCTCGATCCGGCCCTTGACGGCCCCGAGCACGTTGGGGCGCAGCCCCTTGACGACGGAGCGGAAGTTCGGCGACAGCAGGAACATGGCTGAGGTCATGCCCAAGGTCTGCACCACCGCGGGGGCGGAGATCCCCTGGCGCAGCGGCCCGAGTGCCGACAGCGCCATCATCTGGGCGTAGGTCTGGTGCAAGCCGGTGAGCTTGACATCCTGCTTGGCCTTGCGGCCGGCCGACTTGTCGGGGGCCACGATGCCGGACTTCTTCAGCGAGTCCATGTACGCCTCGCCCGCGGCGAGGGTATCCAGCTTCAGCTGGGCCAGCGGGTCGCTGGCAGCCTTAGTCCTGAGCGCCGACCTCTCCGAGGCCGACAGCATCTTGCTGGAGACCCGCGCTCGGTGCTTCTGCCCCTTGGCGACCTCCTGCGCCACCAGTGCCTCGAGGGCCTCGCGGGTCGTCTGGTCCAGACCCTTGCCCTCCGGGCGGCGAGCGTCCATCCGCAGCGTCCGCTCGGCGCCGCGCTGGCGCAAGGTGCGCCTACCCCTGGTAGTCGCCGTGTCGTGCGACCTGATCGGCAGCTCCTTGCGGGCCGCCCCGCCCTGCTCGTTCTCCTGTGCCATGGTCCCGATCTCCTCCTGTGGTCTGTTCCTGTACGTGTGGTAGCCGCCCCCCTGGGGGTCAGCCGAGGGCTGGCCCGTCGCCGCCCGTCGCGGGGCCCTGCGGCCCCCTGACCCGTGGACGCGCCTCCCGGCGGGCCTGAGCCTTGTCCTTCTCCTTGAGCTCCTCGATCACCTCGGCGAGCGCCTGCCCGATCGGCACGGGCTCCCGGGTCGCAGTGGACACCGGCTGCGGCTGGCGCAACGGCTGCTTCGGGGCGCGCTGGCGCGCCCCCTCGGGCGCGTCGAGGCTCACGTCGGGCCTGGCGGCCGCCTTGCGCGTCTCGGCCGTGACCTGGGGCAGCCCGCGGTAGGCGGGGTTGGGCGAGAACAGCGTCTGCACGTCCACGCCCATCGACTCGGTCATCCGACCGTCGTGGTCCAGGTCGACCACGTACCGGCACGTGGTGGGGTCCAGCAGGACCCGCCCGCTGCGCTGGGCCTCGCGGACGGCCTCACCGAGGTCGTCGCGCCCGGCGTCGTACCGCGAGCCCATGGCCCGCGACACCTCCAGCGCCTTGTCAGGCGCCGTGCGGGAACCCGCATCAGCCTCAGCCTGCCAGTAGTCCAGCTCGTCCTGCGCCAGGCGCTGGTTCATGATGAGATCGCCGGCCTCGTCCTGCAGGGCCATGTTGACGGCCTTGCTCACCGCCTCGCGGCCCCAGCCAGCGTCGTTGCGGATGTACCCGCGTACCACCGCCTGGATGGAGTTACCCTCGCCAGGCCGGGTGGGGTCGAGCCTCCCGGGCGTCCCGAGGACCCTGTCCCGCCATGATTCTGTGTACTGCGTCATCGTCCGCTCTCTTCCTCGCCTGTCGTCTGTTGGTCCGTCGGCCCGCTCACGAGCCGAAGTAGTCGTTGTCGCCGAGAGCATTCGCCTCCGGCTGCTGCTCCGCCGGCGCCTGGTAGCGCCCCGCCCGCACGGCCTTGGCTCGCCCGGTGCGCCGGTTGGCGCCCCTGACCTTGGCCGAAGAATCGGCCTCCGCGAGTACATCCTTGACGGCGATGCGCTCCAGCTCAGGGCCGGGGACCGGCCGCGTCGGGTCGGCCGCCCGCTCCTGGCGACGCTCGTAGGCCTCCAGCTCCTTCAAGTTACCCCGGAGCGAGTACGGCGCAAACGCGAGGTCCTGGCGGCCCGAGAACAGCTTCTCACCCTGGGACGCCGCGGCGAGCACGTCGTCGAAGGTCCCACCGTAGGCAAGCCGATCGAGGGTGCAACCCCGGCCGGGGCCCCGGTTGGTCGAGTCTTCCATGTCCACGATCCGACCCGTAGCCGGGTCGGTGAGAGCCTCGGTAACCGTGGCCACATGCTCCTCGCCGATAGCGACGTTGAGACCACCCTCACCGGAGTAGATAGCGCCGAACTGCTCGCGCCACTCCTCCGGCGTCGCCTGAACGTAGCCGCCGCGCTCATCGCGCAAGGTCTCCCAGGCGCCGTTCTCCCGCACGACCCTACGGCCGCGCCAGTGCGCACGCGCGGCCCCGTGCAGCAGGTCGCGCTTGCCCATGGCCTCGACGGGGTCGTGCTTGGCCTGCAGCTGCGACTGGGTCACCGGGTAGGTCAACTCGGTCACGGCCTTGATGGCGTCGTTGCGCAGAGCCTTGACGCCGCGCTGAGCGAAGGCGCCGGCCACGCCGACGGCTGTCTTCACCGTCACCGCGACCTGCACACCCTCGTCGTCCGCGCGCTCGTACTTGGGCGCCCCGAGGTCCTCGAAGGTCTCGGGGTCGGCGCCCAGGTAGCGCGCGTAGGTCGCCATCTTGCCCATAGAACCCTTGGCCCCGGTCTCGACGCAGGCCTCGACCATGGAGCGCATGTGGCTCTCGACGCCGTCGAAGCGCAGCGCCACCGAGCCCTTATCCGGCGACAGCGCCTCGTGGTAGTAGTCAGAGAGCTCGCGCACCAGTGCCCGGCCCCGGGCCAGCGCCTCGTGACGGCGGATGTCGCCCTCCGCGAGGTCGTAGTGGACGTCGTTGGCGCGCAGCGTGAGCCGTGCGAAGCGCTCCTTGAGCTCCGGGTCGAAGTGCTGGGAGACCTTGGTGTCCAGGGAGTCCTGCATCGCCAGCGGTTACAGATCAAGCCTGTCGCCGCCCGCCGAACCCTCCTCCCTGTGCCCCGTGTCGACGAGATTGGCCTCGACCGTCAGGCGCTCCATCGCCTGCTGACGAGCGCCCTCGCTGGTGAGCTTCACCACGGCGACCGAGTCGCCGTCGAAGTCGCCGTCGAAGGGCTTGTCCATCGCGGGGTGGATCGACACACCGGTGAGGCGCTCGTCCACCCTGGCCTTGAGGTAGCGCACGCCGCCGTCGCGCAGCACGGGGTCGCGCCAGATCAGGACGTGCTCGCCATCCTCGACGCCCAGACCCTCGGCCAGCGCCGGACTCATGCCCAGCTCGTCGATGTCGAGCCTCGGGTCGGCCGTCCACACGGCCGTCGCCGAGTTCGGCAGCCGCGAGGACATGATGCCCTCCTTGAAGATGTTGCGCTTGCCCGAGAACTGACGGTCCTTGACGCCCTTGGTGATGGCGTCGAAGGCCGACTGGGCGCGACCGGGGGCCGCCGCCATCCGCTTCTCGAGCTGAGCACGGCGGTGGGGAGTGAGGTCGCCGGCCTCCAGCTGCTCGACAGCGTGGCGGTAGCTGCACGCCTGCTCGAACACGGCCAGGTACTGGTTCGTGTAGTCGTGGGCCGCGGTAGTGCCGTCGTCCATCTCCTGCCCAGTACGCAGATGGCTGGAGAGCACCGGCAGGCGCCAGGTGCCTCGTCCGGTCTCCGCGGTGCGCTCACCCGAGGGCAGCGTCAGCGGGAACGGGATCTCCATGTCGCCGCCCCGGTCGCCGATGAGGCCACCAAAGCCACGACGCATCGCCGCGGTGTTGATCGTGCCGGTCGCGGTGAGCACCAGGTCAGGCTGCTCGATGAGGCGGCGCTCCGCAGCGGAGGCCTGGCCGACGCTGAGCGTGCCGTCCTCGTCAAGGTCCAGCCCCATGGTGACCAGGTACTCGCGCAGGTTGGCCAGCGCCGAGCCGTTGGGGCCGTAGAACTCCGCCAGGACACGGTCGGCGCCCAGGGACTGCAGGCCCCACGCGAGCTGAGCCGAAGCCCGACGACCGCGCCCCAGGGACACCGCGTCGTCGTCGTACACCCGAGTGCCGGCCTCGACGTCCTTGTTGGTGATGACGAAGCGCATCTCACCCATACCGCCGGGCACCACGGTGCCGTCGGGCATCACAGCGTCGGAGGCGTTCTGCATCATCTCGCGAGCCGTGCCGCCGTTGAAGCGAGAGACCCCGGAGAACGGCGACATCACCACGGACAGACCGGGGTTGTTGCGGAACAGCAGCACCGCGTCCTCGATGCCCTGCTCACGGGCCTCAGCGAGGTCCATCGCCGGGTCGATGATGAGGCCGATGACACCCTTGTTGCCGTGCAGGTCGGAGTCCTTGTCGCCGACCACGAGCGGACGCAGGGTGCCGTCCTTGGTGAGCATCTGGTTGCGCTCGGCGTAGTCCTTGCTGACGACGCGGCCGTCGTCAGCGGTCCAACCCTTGAGCACGTCGGACATCACGACCTTCTCCGGCTCGGTGACGCTGGTCGCGTGCAGCAGCATGGAGCTGATCATCTGGCGGCGGTCCCAGGAGTTGTACTCCATGAACGCGGTGTCCGGGTGCTTCATCAGGGGCGTCCGGTCACCCGGCTCCGCGCTGGGGGCGATCCGCCCAGTCGCGGGGTCGACGCTCGCGCCCTCAACGAGGTAGCGGGTGGTGCCCATGTGAGCCGCGTTGGTCATGTCGGGGTCGAAGTAGCCGTCGCCCTCCTCCGAGAGGATCGCCATGTCGCGCCCGCCCGACAGCACGATCGCGCTAGAGCGGTTGTCGTCGGAGGAGTCAGAACCCTCGCTCGAGCGGGACAGCGCCCACGCCTGGTAGGACGTGTCGCTCATCTCGTTGGGGTAGCGGACCCTGCGGGCCATGGTCGAGACGACCGCCTCAGCCCAGCCCCGATCCAGACCCTGCTCCTCGGCCCGCTCGAGGAAGTCAGCAGGACGCCGATCCTCGTACAGGCGACGGTAGACGCCGTTGAGCGAGGTCGGCTCGCCGGTCTCGGTGCGCATGACCATGAGGTCGTTAGCAACCTGGTAACGAGCCTGTTCGGCCATGATCTGCTCGTAGCCGCGCAGCAGTGTGCGCTCCTCCACGCTCAGGTCCTCGCCGGGGCGCTGAGCCACGATGCGGGCCTCGTAACCGGGCACGAGCAGGTAGTTCTCACCCGAGGCGAAGGCCGTCACGACCTCGCCGAGCGGACCCTGCTCAAAGACCTGGCCGATCTGGCCGCGCAACGTCTCGGGCTCCTTGTTACCGCCGAGCAAACGCTCGCCGTTACGGTCGAGACGCGCCGCCTCCCAGGCGATGACGCCCGAGCCGTCGATCGACAGCGACAGCACCTCGGCGCCGCCGCGCTCCAGGCTGTCGCGCACGACCTCCATGGTGCGCCGCTGCACACCGTCCTCCAGCTCGTCCAGAGTCCTGGCCGTGGACGGGTCGAAGGAAACCAGCCGGTCCTTGATCTGGCGGGCGCCGTAGCCCTCGCCCATGAGCTCCTCAGGGTCGACCTCGGCGGCCCTCAGCGCTGCGACGATGTCGGCGGTGTTGCCCCAGGCCCCCCGCTCGCTCGTCATGTAGCGAGCCACGCGAGAGGGGTCGAACCGCTTGATGGAGTGGGTGCCATCCTCCGCAACGACCTCTCGGGGCTCGAAGGTCCCGACCATGCCGTCGGGGACCTCAGCCGCGTGAGCGCGGACACGCTCCTGCGGGGTGCCTGTGTAGGCGAGGTGCCCCGCGAGCATGTCGTGGGTCGCATCGCGCTGCTCGGGACCCATGTCCAGCTCCGCGAGGATCGAGGTCGACTCCTCGTACTCCTCGGCGCTGGCACCGGGGCGCAGCAGCGTGTCGGCACGACCAGTGAGCACGTCCCAGTAGACGCGCTGCACGGCGGCGATCTCGGTGTCGCCGGAAAGCTCGGGGTAGTACGGCTCCTCGTCGCCAGCGTGCTCGGCAGCCTCAGCCACCAGCCGGTCCACATCGAGTGCCTCGGAGATGTTCTGCCGGGCAGAGGCCACAGCCTCGTCGAGGAACTGCTCCGCGACGTCGGCGCGGCCGAAGTAACGAGCAGCTGCGGTGCGAGTCTTGGCCGAACGGCGGATGAGCACCTTGCCCTTGCCGTCGGGCGTGTCGCCGAGCACCATCATGTGCGCCCGACCCTCACGGTCGTAGTAGGAGTCCTGCACGGGGCGCATGACGCGCCTACGCGCGGCGCTGTCCCACACGGCCTCGGGATGTGTCCCACGACGACCAGCCTCACCGTTGCCGTCGGTGCGCTGCACAGGCAGCCCCTGGGCCACGCGCAGCAGCAGCACCGACTCCTCGGCGGTCGGGGTGTAGGAGGCCGTCCGATGATCCTCCTGCTTGACGTTGGTGGAGAAGTACACGCTCATGCCGTCGTCGTAGACGCGGCCGACGAAGGACTCCTTGTCGCGGGTGTCGGTCAGTCGCACGGAGATCTTGGTGCCCTCGACGCGAGCGGCGATCTGGCCGGGCTCGCGGTCGCGCACCACGGTGTAGGGCACACCCTGCTCGCGCAGGGAGTCCAAGATCGCGGCGGCCCTGGCCACCGCCTCGGACGACATGAACCGCGAGCGGTCGTACTGACCGGACGACGTCCGGGCCGCCTGAGAGACCCAACCCTTGACGTCCTCGTACTCCTCGACGGTCATGCGACCCATGAGCTCGGTCATCCCGGACAGGTCGTCGACACCCAGCGCGCGCCCGGCATCCGCCGGGGCGCCCTCGGGGGTCTCGGCCCACAGGCGCAGCTCGGGGTGGATGACGCGGGACATGCGCACAGCCTCGCCAGCGCCTAGCTGCTCGACGTCATCGCCCAGCAGGTACAGGAGGCTGGAGCCGGCGTTCTTGACGGTGGCCCGCCCCGCCCAACGCTCATCGTAAGGGGAGACGGGAAGGCGGCCGCCCATGCGGCTGTTCTGGCGGGAGGTGCCGTTGCGGGTGGAACCGATCATGTCGGTGAACTCGCCGAACATCCGCTGGTAGGCAGGCGACTCGGGGGACCGCTCGGGGAACACGGGCTTGTAGCCCGTGACGCCCTCAGACAGCGCGTCCTCGATCGCCGCGAGCACCGGGCTCACGCGAAGGTCGGCGTCGGAGGAGGACAGGCCCTGGACCTGGAGGCGGGACTCGACGTCAGCGCGGATCTTGCGCGCCGCGGAGATCATGATGGGGCGGCCAGTATCGGCCTTGGCCTGCTCCACCGCCTGGTAAAAGAGGTACTCGTAGAGGTAACGGCGGGTGCCTGGCGACTTGGGGTTCAAGGCGGACTCCTGGTGTGATACAGGGCCGTCCATGGTGGCAGGCCCTCGGCTGATAGAGGTTACCTTGCCAATATTACTCTATAAAGGCTCACACTGTCCCGCGCCGCACAAGGAGACGGCCCCGCGCGCAGGTTGATTCCCGCGCCCGGGGCCGTCGGCCCGACGTGTCAGACGTCGTCGCGCATGAGCACCGCCATGGAGCGCTCAAACTCCCCGCGGGCCATGTCGACCCAGCTGCCCAGGGAGGCCAGCATCTCGTAGAAGGCCGGGTGGACGACGAAGCCGCCGATCTCCACCTCGCCGCTCTCGTCGTCGGTGAACACCCGCGCACCCTCGTCGGCTGCCGCGTCACGCATGTCGCGCAGATCCTTGGACTCGTCGGGTTCGGAGATGTAAACCTCGGAGCCGTCCGCCGAACGCAGGGCGCCAGAGCCGTCCACGCTGAAGTAGTAGCGGTCATTCTCCATGTCACGCCGGCACGCCTTGTAGGCGCTGATGATCTCCTTGTCGAGACCCCCTCCCAGTGCCTGGCCGTCGGGCCGCACGAGCATGGCCCGACTGATCGTCCCCCCGGCGTAGATCTTCTCCTGGCGAGCGGCCTCGGCCTCGGCCCGGCGCTGGATCTCGCGCTGCTGCTCGATGTCCTCCATGGGGTCCATGAGCAACCCCGCCGCGCCCTCCAGCTCGTCAGGGTCGATCATGTCAGGCTCGACGCCCCTCTCGTCGGCGCCCCCCCCGCGCATGCGCGCGTCGACCCGCTGCCTGACCTCGTCGGACTAGACGCCCGGGTCCCGGCCCGTGACGCCGAGCTCACTGCAGC
>RRZT012871578.1_pt1 | contig 10064 bp, 11 predicted proteins | sample 2165551 | NCBI WGS metagenome assembly RRZT01 (sample SAMN10456910, study PRJNA506462) | wastewater metagenome | biome: wastewater; feature: sludge; material: wastewater sludge; isolation source: wastewater sludge with Escherichia coli K12::gfp cells carrying plasmid... | place: USA: Moscow, Idaho...
GCAGCGCGTGGTCAGTCTACACGAGCGCCAGGCCGAAATGCTGCGCGAAAAAATCAAGGTGCTCGAAACCCGCCTGGTGGACATGATTCGCCACGGCAGCGAAAACGGCATCACCCACAATCGCCTGCTGCACTGGGTCAGCGGCCTGTTTCTGGAGCACGACCCAGCCGCTTTGCCCGGCAAAATCTGCCACGACATCCGCGAGCAATTCGTGGTGCCGCAAGTCGCCATCCGCGTGTGGGATGTGGCGGCACCCTATGCCGATAAGCCTTTTGCCCAAGGCGTGAGCAGCGATACCAAGAGCTTTGCTTCGTCGCTGTCCACGCCGTACTGCGGCATGCATGTGAGTGTGGAAGCTGTGCGCTGGCTCAAAGAGCCGCTGCTGGCGGCGTCGCTGGCGCTGATTCCGCTGCGCGATGCCAGCACGCCGGGCGCGGCAGCCTTCGGCTTGCTGGTGCTGGCCTCGCCCGATGCCAGCCGCTATCAAGACGACATGGCCACCGACTATCTGGAGCGCATCGGCGAAATCGCCAGCGCCGCGCTGTCGCGGTTGCTGGTGCCAACCAGTTTGTTGCCGTCATCTGTTCCCTCTGTTGCGGCAGCGTCTGGTGGTGATACGGGAGTCATCACATCCAAGACAGGCAGCATCGAAGAAGCCGACAGCCAGTAAATCGTATGTTTGATACCCCTTCCCCAACCATTTTGTGGCGCACGCTGGGTGTATTGGGCGTATTACTGCTGGGTGCGGTCCTATTGGTGGGCTGCAAACAGCCAGCTCCACACGCACCTGTGGCAGAACCCCATATGCAGCCGCTGGCTCCCATCAAACTGCCCCTACCACTGGATAAGGCAGGCTATAAGGTAGATACCAAGTTTTGGATTATTCCGCCAGAGCCTGAGCGCGCCTACTTTGTGGGGTTGAACATCCCATTTACCGCAGGAGACGGCAGCCGCATTGAGTTGATGGACGCCCATCCGGTCAAGGCCCGAGTCACGCTGCACCGCATGGAAGAGAATGGTGCAGAAACCAAAATGACCTTGAAAATGCCAGTCAGAATATCGCCTTTTGGTGAGCCTGGAAAATATGAGTGGATAGCCTTGCCAGATGATGAGGCGAAATCTCGTGGAACGGAAAGTCGCCGTCTGAGCTATAAACCTGAGGATAAAAACCAAGTCGATGGAGCTGTCCGTGAGCTTAGTTTTGGTTCTGCGGGCTTTCTTTCAAAGGGGCAATACCACTTGCAGGTAGAGTTATTGGAAGACAACCCGGCATTGAAAGACTTGCCCGCCTATCTGGTAGTGGATTATGTTGGACATGCAAAATAAATTAAAAAGGAGCGATTGATGGCTTATACCGTAACCGTTTATGTGGCGCTTCCTGGCATGCCGTTATTGAATCCTCTCAATGCAACCTCACAGGCCGGTCCTGTCTGGTAAACAATGGCAGATGCACCAATCCGTTTTTCTGACATAACAGGGCTTTATTCATGATGCAGACATTTGATACTCCTTCCACAACCATCTGGTGGCGCATGCTGGGTGTATTGGGCGTATTGCTGGTGGGTACGGCGCTATTGGTAGGCTGCAAACAGCCAGCCCCACAGGCACCTGTGGCAGAACCCCATATGCAACCGCAAGCGCCCATCAGACTGCCCATACCATTGGACAAGGCAGGCTACAAGGTGGACACGACTTTTTGGTTCATCGATCCAGACCCGCCACGCGCTTATTTTGTGGGCTTGAACATCCCATTCACGGCAGGCGACGGCAGGCGCATAGAGTTGATTGATGCGCATCCGGTCAAGGCCAAGGTCACGCTGCACCGCATGGAAGAGGGGGGGGCTGAAACGAAAATGGTTTTGAAAGCGCCGGTGAAGATATCCAAGCCCGGGGAGCCCTATAAATCGGAATGGATAGCCCTGCCGGATGATGTGGCAAATTCGCGCAGAATGGGAAGTTATGGAACCGATGACAAGACCAAGATAGACGGCGCAACCTATGAATTGCGTTTGGGCTCGGCAGGATTTCTTCCAAAAGGGCAATATCGCCTGCAAGTAGAGCTACTGGAGGACAATCCGGCACTGAAGGACATGCCGGCTTATCTTATTTTTGATTTGGTTCCAATCAGCAAATAAGGAGATACACAAATGGCCTATACCGTAACCGTTTATGTTGCCCTTCCCGGAACGCCGCTTAAGGATGGCAAGACATCCCAAGCAGGCCATGTCTGGTATGAGATCGAAGATACAGTAGCTAAAACCTCCCAAAGCTATGGTTTCCTTTCCGTGAACGGCACAGCCAGCGGACCAGGCAGGGTGGTAGATACCGATACCGACAACTACCAAAAACCTTACTACAGCCGCACTCTGGAAATCACCGAGGCGCAGTACAAAAGCCTGCAGCAATACGGCGAAAATGGCTTGCAGGGGCGCTGGAACCATTTCCACAGTCAATACGGCGGTTTGGCTAACAGCTGTGTGGACTTTACTTGGGGCGGTTTGAGACAGGCGGGGCTACATGCCAATGGACATACAACATTTCTAGGCATCAAGGTAAGCGACACCAAAGAATTACTAGACTTTGAAGGCAAAATCAGACCCAAGGCAAATATTGACTTTATCCAGTCCATACAAGCGCCTTTCCCGAACAGCTCACTCAACCGCGAAGACCACCACCCTCGCCCGAAGCAAACCTTCAAGCAATGGCTCCTGACAGAAAACGAACAGCAACAAGAACAGCCGCAAACGGCGAGTGCTACACGCTTCCATAACCGTCCGGAACTGACCGGGTTGTCAGAAAAAATCGGTGTAGCTTTTCCTCACCTGAACGGCGAGCAAAACGAACGCCTCACTGCCTATTGGGCCAACCGCTGTGTGCGTGAATGCATGCCGGTGGAAAGCATAGGCCGCATGGTAGCTGAACAGCACAGAGATGGCAGAAACCTGCTGCACGCCTTGAACCAGACAGAAACACAAATTGTCACTGCCAACCTGGACAAGGCACTGAACACGCCGGTTGAACAAAGCCTGAGCGCCCTACAGCAAACGCAAGGGCAGCAGCAAGAGGCGATGGCACAGCAGCAGGGGCACGGCGGGATGGTAATGAGGGTTTGAGAGCGTCCATGCAGTGGGTGCAAGCCTATCTGGCACATGTGCAGCATGAGAAGCGGCTAGCGGCGCGCACGGTGGCGCTCTACACGGCTGATCTGCAACGGCTGCAAGCATTGGCGCAGCAAGAGGGCATTACGCTGGGGCAGGTGCAGGCCGCCCACATGCGTCGCTGGATTGCCAGCATGCACAGCCAGGGGCGCAGTGCGCGCGGTATTGCGCTCATCCTTTCGGGCTGGCGCGGCTTTTACCATTGGTTGGTGCAAAGCGGCCAGTTGCAGCACAACCCGCTGGATGGTGTGCGTGCGCCCAAAGCCGCCAAGCCTTTGCCCAAAGCCCTGCCGGTGGATGCGGCCGTGCAATTGGCCAATTTTCAACATACGGCAGCACCTGCCGGCGCCCAACGGCGCAACCAGGCAGACGATGCCGCTTGGCGAGAGGTGCGCGACCAGCTGATGGTGGAGCTGCTATACGGCAGCGGCCTGCGCGTGGGCGAACTGGTGGGGCTGGACGCCCAGCCTGGCCCCCAGGCCAAAGGTTGGCTGGACCTGGACGATGCCCAAGCCCATGTGTTGGGCAAGGGCAGCAAGCGCCGCACTATACCGCTCGGCCGCATGGCCGTTGAGAAAGCGCGGCAGTGGCTGGCCTTGCGCGCCACCCTTGCCAAGGCGGCCCATACGCCCGCCTTGCTGATTGGGCGCAATGGCACGCGGCTGACGGCGCAGGCCATCTGGCAGCAACTGCGCAAGCGCAGCCAGCAGGCCGGGTTGCCTGTGCCGGTGCATCCGCATATGCTGCGCCATTCTTTCGCCAGCCACTTGCTGCAAAGCAGCGGCGATTTGCGCGCGGTGCAAGAGCTGCTCGGCCACGCCAACATCAGCACCACGCAGATTTATACGCGGCTGGATTTTCAGCATCTGGCTAAAGTGTATGACGCCACGCATCCTCGGGCGCATCGCCAGGGGGATTCGGTAACCCGGCGTGATGCAGATGTTGTGGCTGATGCGCAAGATTCAGGGTGTGTGCCGGATCAAGCAGCGGGTCAAACAGCAGATCAAGCTGCAGATCAAGACACGAATCAAGAAACCGATTGAGCGCCGCGCAGCGTGCGCGAATACTGGTGCACGGTATCGACCAGCGTCGCCACATGGTCGGGCGGGGTGTGTTGGTTGATGCCGTGGCCCAGATTGAAGATGTGCTGGCAGCTGCGCGCTGTGGGTGGCGTTTGTGCAGGCGCGCCAAAGGCGTCGAGCACGCCGTGCACTTCGCGTGCAATCACATCGGGCGCAGTCAGCAGCACTGCCGGGTCGAGGTTGCCTTGCAGGGATTGGGGCGGGCGGGTGTCATCCGCATTCAATAGGGCGCGGGCGGCAGCCAGGTTGACGGCCCAGTCCACCCCCAGCACATCACAATCCAGCGCACGCATCGCGGGCAGCCATTGCCCGCCGCCTTTGGTAAAGACGATGCGCGGCACGGCCTGGCCGTCAGCCCCCGTGCGTTGCAGCTGTTGCAGCACACGCGCGGTGTAGGACAGGCTAAAGGTCTGGAAAGCGCCATCGGCCAGCACGCCGCCCCAGCTGTCAAACAGCATCACGGCTTGCGCACCGGCTCGGATTTGTTCGTTCAGGTACAGAGCGACGCTGTCGGCATTGATGGCGAGGATGCGGTGCAGCAAATCCGGTCGGGTGTAGAGCAGCTGCTTGATGGTGTGGTAATTGGTGCTGCTGCCGCCTTGGACCATGTAGCAAGCCAGCGTCCAGGGGCTGCCCGCAAAGCCGATGAGCGGCGCGCGGCCTTGCAAGGCGTGGCGCGCGCAGCGCGCGGCATCAAATACATAGCGCAGGCGTTCCATATCGGGCACGGCCAGACGGGCCACATCGTCTTCGTGCCGTACGGGGTGGGCGAACTGCGGGCCTTCGCCCTGCTGAAACGACAGGCCCAGCCCCATGGCATCGGGCACCGTCAGAATGTCGCTGAACAGAATGGCGGCATCCAGCGGGTAACGCTCCAGCGGTTGCAGCGTGGCTTCGGCCGCCAGCTGCGGGTTGCTTGCCAGCGCCATGAAACTGCCTGCCTGTGCGCGCAGGGCGCGGTATTCGGGCAGGTAACGCCCGGCCTGGCGCATGAGCCAAACGGGGGTGTAAGCGGTGGCTTGGCCTTGGCAGGCGCGCAAGAAGGTGTCGTTGCGCAAGGGGGCAAAAGAAGAAGCACTGGTTTCCGTCATGAGTCAGGGCCGTTAAAAAGAGGCCATAGCCATTGCACCCCATGGCAGCCGCAGAATGGCGCAGAAGCATACAGGTGCTTGGGATTCAGGCAAAGGCGGGAGCAGCCATTACTGCCGGATTTGGTTCAGCAATTTGAAGCCAGTAATCCTCAATACGCCAAAATAAATTGCGCCTGCACCCAAGCATACCAAAACGAATTGCCACAGGCGCTGTATGCGGCTGGCTGTGACCCATTGCAGGCTTTCATCGGCCCAGAGCAAAAAGGCCATCAACAGCAGGGTGGCGGCCACCACTTGCAGGGTGAAGCGGGCCCAGCCTTTTTCGGGGGTGTAAATTTTGCGGCGAAGCAGCAAAAACAGCAGTGTTCCGGCGTTGACGAGCGAGGCCAGCCCGATCGATAGCGATAGGCCACCTGCTGCCAATTTGGGCACAAAAATTAGATTCATTAACTGCGTGGCAATCAACACGCCAATGGCAATTTTGACAGGGGTTTTGATGTCCTGCCGCGCGTAGTAGGCTGGGCCGAGAATCTTGATGGCGATCATTCCCAACAGTCCTACCCCATAGCCCATGAGTGCAGCAGCAGTTTGCTCTACATCGCTCGGGCCAAAAGCGCCGCTTTGATACAGCACACTCACCATCGGCCGCGCAAATGTGATCAGGGCCGCAGCGCAAGGTACTGCCATAAGCGTGATGGAGCGCAACGCCCAGTCCAGCATGGCAGAGTAGCCCTTGTGATCGCCCGCCGCCTGTGCTGCCGCCAATTGGGGCATGAGCACCGTGCCCATGGCTACGCCCAGTAGCGATGTGGGAAACTCCATCAGCCGGTCGGCATAACTGAGCCAACTCACGCTGCCTGCGGCCAGGTGCGAAGCGATTTGGGTGTTGATCAACAGCGAGATCTGCGCCACACTCACACCCAGAATCGCGGGTGGCATCAGCGCGCCGATGCGCCGCGTGTGCGGATCGGCCAGCGCTTGCCGCATGGCCTGCATGCCCAAGCCGATGCGCGGCAGCATCTGGATGCGATGCAGTGCCAGCAATTGCACACCCAGCTGCAAAATGCCGCCGCTCATCACGCCAATGCACAGCGCATAAATGGGCTGCAGACCCCAACGGGCAAACAGGGGTGCGCCCAGCCAAGCGGACAGAATCATGGTGATGTTGAGAAACACCGGTGAAATGGCCGAAACGGCAAAACGCTTCCAGGTGTTGAGTACGCCTGCAGCCAGCGCTGTGAGCGACATGAAGCCGATGTAGGGAAAAATCCAGCGCGTCATCACCACGGCGGCGTCGTAGCCTTCCGGGTAACGGCGCAAGCCTTTGGCCATGGCCCACACCAGCAGCGGCGCACTGATCACTCCCAGCAGGCAAAACACCATCAGCACGGCAAACAGCACGGTCGCTACGCGGTTGATCATCAGGCGCGTGGCGTCATCGCCTTCTGTTTCGCGCGTGGTCGCCAGTACGGGCACAAACGCCTGGCTGAATGCCCCTTCGGCAAACAGGCGGCGAAACAGATTGGGAATGCGGAAGGCGACGTTGAAGGCGTCGGTAAACACGCTGGCGCCGAAGATGGACGCCATCAGCAATTCGCGCACCAAGCCCAGCACGCGCGACGCCAGCGTCAACAGGGAAACAATGGATGCCGATTTGAACAGGCTCACGCCAACCCCATATGGAAAAAACAAACCACGTAGTGTAATCGCGCCAAGGCGGAAAAGCGAGTCTGGTCAATAGCCAGCCGGGTGTTGACATGTCTAGTACATAGTTCAAAAAAGATGTTGAGGAAACAAACTTTTACCGCTGGCAGCATGGGTGACTTCATGTTGAGAGGATGCAAGGCATTTGACCGACAATTCGGGCATGACAGAACCCCATTTCCACAGCTACACGGCAGATCATGCGCTGGCTGCCGCCATTCGCCAGGCCGTGACAGATGCCGGCGGCTGGCTGCCGTTTGACCGCTTCATGCATCTGGCGCTGTACACACCCAACTTGGGCTACTACGCCCGCAACCGCAATCCTTTGGGCCACTGGCCCGGCGATGGCAGCGATTTTGTGACCGCGCCCGAACTCAGCCCCCTGTTTGGCCAGACATTGGCGGTGCAGGTGCAAGATGCCTTGCTGCACACCGGCACCGATGCCGTGTGGGAATTTGGTGCAGGCAGCGGCGCACTGGCCGAGCAAATGCTGGAGGTACTCACCGCAGCATCTGCCTCGCCAGCCTTGCGCCAATACACCATTGTCGAAGTTTCGGCTAGCCTGCGCCAACGCCAGCAGCAGCGGCTGGCGCGCTTTGCGCATCTGGTGCATTGGGCCGATGCGCTGCCGCCTCAGATGCAAGGCGTCGTCATCGGCAACGAAGTGTTGGATGCCATGCCCGTGCAACTGCTGCACCGCCACGCAGGCGTTTGGCACGAGCGCGGCATCACCGTGCATGAGGCCCCTGCGGGCACCGGTTTTGCCTTTGCCTGGCAAGACCGACCCACGCCGCTACGCCCCCCGGTTGCCATAGACGGCGCGCACGACTACCTCACCGAAATCCACCTGCAGGCGCAAGCCTTTATCCGTACCGTGGCCGAGCGCCTGCAACGTGGCGCGGCTTTCTTCATCGACTACGGCTTTGGCGAGCGCGAGTATTACCACCCCCAGCGCGCCATGGGCACCCTCATGTGCCACCAGGGGCACAAGGCCGATGCCGACCCCCTGCACGCCGTGGGCGACAAAGACATCACCGCCCATATCGACTTCACCGCCATGGCCGTAGCTGCCAAAGAAGCGGGCGCTCACCTGCTGGGCTACACCGGCCAGGGGCGCTTTCTCATCAACTGCGGGCTGGCCGAACGCATGGCCGCAGCCGACCTGCCTACCCGCGCACAGGCGCACAAGTTGGTGCTGGAACACGAAATGGGCGAACTCTTCAAGGTGCTGGGCTTTTGCACCGGCAGCCCCTGGCCCGCCCGCGGGTTTGCGGCGGGAGACAGGTTGCATGCACTGTGATGCTCATGAGGGGTACAGATGGGGGTGTGCCAGCCATGCATAATCGTTCACCTTTGCCATTGCTTGTAAACCGATTGCCATGCCACCACTGTCTGCGTCTTCTGTTTCTATACCTGCTGCCCTGCAAAAGGCGCAAGGGGTAAGGTGCCCGTCGTGCAGCCAGGCGATGGAAGCATTGCTGCTGGAAAACAAAATGGGGCAGGCGTTGGAGCTGGATGTGTGCTTTGCCTGCCACGGCATTTGGTTTGACAAGTGGGAAAGCGTGCAGCTTTCGTCCCCATCTGTGCACACGCTGTTTAAAGCCCTGTATGCGCGCAACGATCAACCCCGTTTGCCGCTCAAAAACCGCATGTTCTGCCCCCGCTGCCCGCAGGATTTGACACGGGGCGAAGACCGCACCATCAACGGCACGTATGTGGTGTACCGCTGCCCGCAACGGCATGGGCGCTTCGGCACCTTTTCCTCTTTCATGGTGGAAAAGGGCTTTGTGCGCCAGCTCAACCGGGCGGAAATTGCCGCGCTGGCCGAAAAGGTCAAAACCATCCACTGCAACAATTGCGGCGCAACGGTTGATCTGCGCAAAGACCATGCCTGCCCATTTTGCCGCGCGGCCTTTTCGCTGCTGGATCCGCAGGCGGTGGAAAAAGCTCTGGCGCGCTATGGCAGCCGCGCCGCACAGCCCCCGGCCGATGTCGCCGCCGAAGTGATACTAGCCAGCGAACGCATCCAACGAGAAAACCGCAAAGCGCAACAGGAGCGCCGCATGGAAGATTGGATCTCGGAAGGCGAGCTATGGTCTGCCGGGCTGGCGATGGTCTGGAAGCTGCTGCGTGTGTTATTGAAGTAAAACTGCCTTGGTGCAGTTTCTTGTTCTGTTTTTGAGTTGGTTGCGGTAGAACCGATATATATTATCTTTATTGTTAAAGTAGCACTGTAGGTTCAACCCGTGTACTATAAAATTGCGAATGAATTATGAGTAACTCAGCTATGTGAGCCAAAATAGTTCAGAATGAAAAATAATTTGCAAATCAACATGTTGGTGTATAGGGTGGTTTTAGCCTGAACCCTTCGGACGCCAATTAAACAACTTTTCTTCTTTATCCGAATAGATATATATCTTACTTGTTGGTAATTGACTTTCATGTTTTAAAAATACCCGTGAAAAACCCCCTGAATAAAATCCAGGGGGCTTGTATTGATTCTGCGTTTCTAATTGAAACCAAACAAAATCAGTTGGCTTTGGTATTATTTCTGGCCTTTGAGCCACTCATCGACTTCTTTTTCCGCTTCTTCTTTGGTGCGACCATAGCGCTCCTGAATGCGGCCGGCCAATTGGTCACGCTTGCCCTGAACAACAGCCCAGTCGTCATTGGTCAAATCGCCCCATTTTTCTTTGGCTTTGCCTTTGAGTTGTTCCCATTTGCCTTCGAGGATGTCCTTGTTCATAAGATAACTCCTTGATTACGGTTACTTGGATTTGTTAAAGCGCTACTAACAAAGTCGGTGAAACTCACCGATGACCTAAGGTAACATAAACAAATAAACAAATCGCCATAAAAATGTATTTTTTGTATTTTTTTTTGCAAAACGCGACTTTGCCATTTTCTCTTTGTCTGTTATGGTTGAACAAGAAGCTTTATAAAACTCTTCCTTATTTGGCTTGTTCTGGTGTTTGGTTAAACATATAGCGGTAAATCAACCATTGTCCTTGTACTTTCTTCAATGCAAA
>RRZT010065610.1_pt1 | contig 10062 bp, 9 predicted proteins | sample 2165551 | NCBI WGS metagenome assembly RRZT01 (sample SAMN10456910, study PRJNA506462) | wastewater metagenome | biome: wastewater; feature: sludge; material: wastewater sludge; isolation source: wastewater sludge with Escherichia coli K12::gfp cells carrying plasmid... | place: USA: Moscow, Idaho ...
CGGAGAACAGGTTGTTGTATTTGAGGAAGTGTATCTGGAAGAGAAGCTGGTTGCAGTGCACGCAGATCTGGAGGACGAAGGACAGAGTGTAACCTATAAAAAGGAAAAGCAGGTAGAAGAGGAAAAACCGGAAAGTCCGGAAAAGCCAAAGGAAACTGAGAAAGCAAAGACGGTTGCAACAGGAGATGGATCTTATGTAAAGATTCTGGTATTTCTGATCGGCGTTATTCTGACCGGGGCACTGCTCCTGTGTTTTCTTCTGAGCCGGATGTGGGGACGAATGTGGAAACGCAGATAAGGATGGCATTGCACTTGAAAGGTTCTTATGCTATAATCGCTAAATAGGAAAATACTTTAGCAGATTGCTGAAGTGAATCAGAAAGAATAAGAAGGGTGGAGAACCATGAATTTACTTTATAAGAGTACAAGAGATGCAGAAAAGACAGTAACAGCTTCCCAGGCAATCTTAAAAGGGTTAGCAGATGACGGCGGATTATTTGTACCGGTTTCGATTCCGAAGCTTCCGGTGTCGCTTGGTGAGCTCAAAGAGATGACCTATCAGGAAATCGCATATACAGTTATGAAGGAATTCCTGACAGACTTTACAGAAGAAGAGCTGAAGAACTGTATCGCAAAGGCTTACGACAGTAAGTTTGATACCGAAGAGATTGCACCGCTTGCGAAGGTGGAGGATGCTTATTATCTGGAACTGTTCCACGGAGCAACGATCGCATTCAAAGATATGGCACTTTCCATTCTTCCGCACCTTCTGACTACTTCTGCAAAGAAGAATCAGGTGAAGAATGAGATCGTCATTCTGACTGCAACATCCGGGGATACAGGAAAAGCTGCACTTGCAGGATTTGCAGATGTAGAAGGAACCAAGATCATCGTATTCTATCCGAAGAACGGAGTCAGCCGCGTACAGGAGCTGCAGATGGTAACACAGAAAGGAGACAATACTTCTGTTGTTGCGATCCACGGTAATTTTGACAACGCACAGAGCGGTGTGAAGGCGATGTTCGAGAACAAAGAGCTGGAAAAAGAGTTAAATGAAGCAGGCTACCAGTTCTCATCTGCCAACTCCATCAATATCGGACGTCTGGTTCCGCAGGTTGTATATTATGTATATGCTTATGCGAAGCTTCTTCAGAATGAAGAGATTGCGGAAGATGAAGAGATCAATGTAGTTGTACCGACCGGTAACTTTGGGAATATTCTGGCTGCATACTACGCAAAGAATATGGGAATCCCGATTGCAAAGCTGATCTGTGCATCCAATGAGAACAAAGTTCTCTATGACTTCTTCCAGACAGGAACTTATGACCGTAACCGAGAATTTGTTCTTACAACATCTCCGTCCATGGATATTCTGATCTCCAGCAACTTAGAGCGTCTGATCTACAAGATCTCAGGAGAAGATGCAAGAAAAGATACGGATCTTATGACTGAGCTGAAGACAAAGGGAAGTTACGCGATTACAGGTGAGATGAAAGCAAACCTGGCTGATTTTGCGGCAGGATATGCGACAGAAGAGCAGGTCGCAAAGACAATCCATGATATATACGAAGATACCGGTTATGTAATGGATACCCATACGGCGGTAGCTGCAACAGTGTATAAAGATTACAAAGAAGACAGTAAAGATGACAGAAAGACAGTAATCGCATCCACAGCAAGTCCATACAAATTTGCAGGAAGCGTTATGTCAGCGATCGATCCGAAGTATAAAGGACAGGATGATTTCAAACTGATCGAGGAGCTTCAGAAAGTATCCGGTACAGAGCTTCCGAATGCCATCAAAGAGATCATGAATGCCGAGATCCGTCACAATACGGAATGTGATGTGGATCAGATGGAGCAGACTGTTAAGAATATTCTTGGCGTAAAATAGACAGGAGAAGGCAAAAGAATGAACGGAATGGAAGGAATTTTCGGGATCATTGGTATTGGGGCGGGATTGTATAGCCTGTATGCATGGTTTCAGCTTAAATTCAAAGGAATCATCAATACATCAATTCTTGTACCAAAAGATACGAATATAAAGAAGTGTAAGGATAAGGAAGCATACAGGGCAGCAGCAGGACCGAAGCTTCTTGTGCTTGCGGTAGTGCTGATCTTGTACGGCGCAGAAGATCTGTATAATACTTACGTGCAGAGTACAGGAAAATTATTCTGGGTGATGTTAGTGCTGGTACTTGCAGTACTGGTATGGTTTGCATGGACAGTCAAAAAGCTGAATGCAAAGTATTTTTAAAATCAGATCACAAAATAAAGGAAAAGGGAAGGTGCAGACAAAAAGAGCTGCACCTTCTTATTTCATTTGGCGGAAAAATTTGTTACAATAAAAGTATTGCATGGCAGAGAAAATGTGATGGGGATAAAAGAAAATGTCATGCGAGAGATGAAATGCCGGAAGATTCCGATCCGTTTCAGGATGGAACCGTATTAAAAGAAGCATTTGACAGACTGAATAAATATGTAGTAGGGTAGATGAGATTTGATGGAAAATGTATTTGAGATATTAAAAGATTTACCAAAGCCGGGGGATTACGTTCTTTTGACAGTGGCAAAAGGATCCGCAGCCGGAGAAAAAGCAATCTTAGTAGAGAAAAAAATAATCTGGGAAAGTAAAGAAAACGGTTTCTTTTCAGCACATTTTTCAGAAGCAGGAGACTTGAAAAAGTGCGGACTTTATGAAATCAGAGAGCAGCAGGTGTTTTGTGATATAATTGGAGGGCAGGAGCATCTGGTCATTTGTGGCGGTGGTCACGTATCGGTGCCGGTGATCAAAATCGGGATTATGCTTGGATGGAAGGTCACGGTTCTTGAAGATCGTCCGCAGTTTGCCGATCATGCCAGAAATGCGGGGGCAACGGAAGTAATCTGCCAGCCGTTTGAAGATGCCTTGGATCAGATCGAAGGAGACAAGGATACGTATTTTGTTGTACTGACCAGAGGTCACAGATATGATCAGGTTTGTCTGGAGAAGATCGCTGGGAAGGAACATGCTTATATCGGAATGATCGGAAGCCGGCGAAGAAGTGCGATGGTAAAGCAGAATCTGATTGAAAAAGGATGCAGTCAGGAAGTAATCGGCGAGATAAAAAGTCCGATTGGTCTGAACATCGGTGCTGAGACACCGGAGGAGATCGGTGTGGCGATCATGGCGGAAATCATCGAAGTAAAGAATCAGAACAAGAGAGTCTGCGGTTATCCGGAAGACTTGCTGGAAGCAATCCTGGATATCGTTCATCCGGGAAAGAAGATGCTTGCAACGATCATTACAAGAAAGGGTTCTGCACCAAGAAATGTGGGATCCAAGATGCTGATCCTGGAAGACGGCAGCTGTGTTGGAACCATCGGAGGCGGCTGTATGGAGGCAGAGGTTTTAAGAAAAGCGAGAGTCATGATGCATGAAAATAATACAGGACTAAAGACAGAATATGTGGATATGACCGGAGATGATGCGGAGGAAGAAGGCATGGTCTGCGGCGGTACGATCGAGGTGTTACTGGAACCACTCTGGAATTAAGAAAGGATGGAAAAGGCTGTGAGAGATTCTTATGGACGAACAATTGAATATATGAGAATTTCAATCACAGACCGCTGTAATCTGCGATGCAGGTACTGCATGCCGGATGGCGCAAAGTGGATTCCTATGTCAGAAATCCTGACTTATGAGGAGATTGAACGAATCTGCAGGGAGGCTGTCCGGATCGGGATTACCAGGTTTAAGATTACCGGAGGGGAGCCTCTGGTCAGAAAAGGATGCGCAGATCTGATCCGGATGATCCGGCAGATTCCGGGCACAGAAGAAGTAACAATGACGACAAATGGGGTTCTTCTGGGTGAGAATCTGGAAGATCTTCTTGCAGCGGGGCTGGATGCGGTGAATATCAGTCTGGATACACTGATTCCGGAAAAATATCAGGAGATTACCGGGGCAGATGAACTGGAAAGAGTCAGAAAATCCATTTTCATGGCAGAAAAAAGCGAGATCCGGGTAAAGATCAACACGGTCCTGCAAAAAGGAGTCAATGATGAGGAATGGAAAAGTCTGGCAGAGTTGGCGAAAAAGAATAAGCTGGATGTCCGTTTTATTGAATTGATGCCGATTGGACAGGGAAGAGCAGAGAATGGCATTTCCGGTGCCTGGGTGCTTGGAAAACTGAAAGAAGCTTATGGGATAGAAGGAGAGTTTTATCCGTTAGAGGGACGGTTTGGGAACGGACCTGCTGTGTATTATCAACTGCCGGGTTTTCAGGGGAAAATCGGTCTGATCAGTGCATTGCATGGAAAATTCTGTGACAGATGTAACCGGATCCGGATGACATCAACCGGAAAGTTAAAAGCGTGTCTGTGCTATGCAGATACTATCTCCGTTTTTGAGGCAGCAAGACACGGATCGGAAGAAGAAATCCGGAAATGTCTCGAACAGGCGATCCGTGGAAAACCGAAGATGCATCATTTTGAGGAGCAGAATTTTATTACAGAACAGAAAAATATGTCACAGATCGGAGGATAAACATAAAAATGGGAAGACTGAAGGGAATCTGCATCAGTGAAAAGAGAGGAACCGAAAAACATGAGGTTCGTGAAGCCATGGTCAAAATGGACTGGGGGATTGAAGGAGATGCACACGGTGGAAAATGGCATCGTCAGATCAGTCTGCTTTCCGATGAAAAGATTCAGGAATTTCGTGCAAAAGGGGCAGAAGTTGCGTATGGTGCATTTGGTGAAAATCTGATCGTGGAGGGATTTGATTTTCGCGCGCTTCCGGTTGGAACAAGATTTCATATCGGAGATGTGGTACTTGAGATGACACAGATTGGAAAAGAATGCCACAGTCATTGTCAGATTTATAAGAGAATGGGTGACTGCATTATGCCAAGAGAGGGCGTTTTTGCAGAAGTCGTCACCGGAGGTCATATCAAGGTAGGAGATGAAGTTGTCATGGAACAGGCGAAAAGTGACCGTCCATTTTCAGCGGCAGTTATTACTTTAAGTGATAAAGGGGCTGCCGGAGAACGAGAAGACAAAAGCGGACCCATGATTGTCGAAATGTTGAAAGATGCCGGATATGATATTAAAGAAACGATTTTATTACCGGATGAGCAGAAAAAACTGGAAAAAGAGCTGATCAGACTGGCTGATCAGAGACAGCTTAATGTGATCTTTACCACCGGAGGAACAGGATTCTCCGAGCGGGACCGGACACCGGAGGCGACGGTAAATGTCTGTGACCGGATGGCAAACGGAATAGCAGAGGCAATCCGGAATTATTCGATGACGATCACAAAGCGTGCTATGTTCAGCAGAGCTGTATCAGGTATCCGAAAAAAAACGCTGATCATCAATCTCCCGGGAAGTCCCAAAGCAGTACAGGAAGCACTGGAGTTTCTGCTTCCTGAACTTGGACATGGGCTTGGAATCCTCCGGGGAACAGAAGGCGAATGTGCCAGAAAATAAAGAGGTTAAAAATCATGAGTGGATTTACACATTTTAACGAAGATGGTAATGCAGTGATGGTAGATGTGGGGGCAAAGGCTGAGACAAAAAGAGAAGCACTTGCATCAGGGGTGATCCGCATGTCGGAAGAATGCTTTCAGAAAGTAAAGGAAGGCAGCATGAAAAAAGGAGATGTTCTTGGCGTAGCAAGAATTGCCGGGATCATGGGTGCAAAAAAGACAGCAGAACTGATTCCGCTGTGCCATCTGTTAAACCTTACCAAAGTCGAGATTGATTTTGAATATCTGGAAGAAGAGCATGGGATCCGGGCAATCTGCCACACGGCATGTACCGGCAGGACCGGTGTGGAAATGGAAGCACTGACCGGGGTAAATACCGCTCTTCTTACAATCTATGATATGTGCAAGGCGGTTGACCGGGGAATGGAGATCAGAGAAATCCATCTGCTTGAAAAGTCCGGTGGAAAAAGCGGGAAATGGGTACGTTAAACGTATTTTAATTTCTGGTAAAAAAAGTAAATATCTTCAACGATTAACAGTTGAAAAAACACGGCTGATGGTCTATAATAGGCTTTAGAAAACCTGGAATGTTCGAGACTTCCGTATTTTTGAACCTACAATACTTTAAACGGGATTCTTATATCTCTGTAATATGTCAGGCCCTCATTGCGCAGGGGAAGGCAGAAAAGCAGATGCGGTCGCCCACCTAGCGGAGTGCTAGGAGTCAAAAAACGGAAAACGGCATTTCGGGGGACTACAAAAGATAAAGGACAGTTGCGAGAGCAACTGTTTTTTTGGGTTTTCAAAGAAGTGAAAATGTGATAAACTATTTTGAAAAATGAAACTGCCGATAAGATAAATGGAGTTATTATATGATGAAAACGATAAACAAGATTCGGGAAATTACAGGGCAGGTGTCACAAAAGCATGTGGGAGCATACGCGGCTCAGTCTGCTTATTTTTTTGTGCTGAGTATGATCCCGATTATTTTGCTGCTTCTTGCTATCATACAATATACTCCGGTGACAAAAGCAGATGTTATGACTGCAGTGGTAAATTTGTTTCCGGAGACAAATATGCAGGATTTTATGGTTGGCATTGTAAATGAAGTATATAACCAGTCGAAGACGGTCATTCCGATTACTGCGATTGTAGCATTGTGGTCAGCAGGTAAAGGAGTACTTGCGGTTAGTACAGGACTGAACTGTGCATATGAGCTTCGTGAGACACGAAATTATGTATTTTTAAGAATCCGGGCATCCATCTATACGATCCTGTTCATTGCAGCAATTGTGATGGCTCTGGTACTTTCTGTGTTTGGTAATAATATCAGTATTTTTATATATCACAAAATTCCGTTTCTTGCGGAGACGACGGATATGATCATGCGTTTGAGAACGGTGATTTCATTTGTTGTTATGACTGGAATTTCGCTTCTGGTATATCACTTTTTGCCGAACCGGAAGCTTCCGTTCCGGGATTTGATTCTGGGATCTATTTTCTGTTCTCTGGGATGGCTGGTGATCTCGTTTGTTTTTTCAATGTATCTGACAATCTTCAAAGGATTTTCCGGTCTGTACGGAAGTATGACGGCGATCATTCTTGTGATGCTGTGGCTGTATTTCTGTATGTATGTGATGCTGCTGGGAGGGCTTATTAACTGTATCTGGGTAGATGCAAAGCGGGATATCCTGGAAAAGGATTAGTTCTGCAAAAAGCAGCATCCAGGTTCCGGAATATGATTTTGCGTAGATAAACGGTGAATCTATCAGATAAAACCGCTTGACATAAAAAAATCATATGTTACAATAATTAAGTATATGACATATCATAAAAGCAATGACCGTGTAAGTAGTGAACTGTTTTCCGACAGAGAAGGAGAATCCCCGGCTGTAAGTTCTCCCCGGTTCAGGCAGGAAACGAATTTCCCACGTGAGCTGCGTTTTTGAAAATAAAGTAGAAAACGACGTCCCTGCACGTTACGCAGTCCGAGTGCCTGTTATTCAAATAGCAGGAAACAGGGTGGTACCGCGATTTATCTCGTCCCTTTTTAGGGGCGATTTTTTTATATATTAGGAAAGTGTTCTTTCTTAATGTATAAAAACGCTCCGCGAGGATGTGTACTGCGGCGTATAAGGAAGATGTCACAAGCGACCGCCGCAGGTGCCAGAATGTGCCAAGGCACATTCTTTTTTCTTCCACAGGAAATTTTATTTCCTGTTATAGTCGCAAATGAATAGCCAAAACAAGTTTTAAGGAGGATATCATGAAAGAAAGACTTGAGAGCATCAAACAGGAAGCTATTAAGCAGATCCAGGCTTCTGATGTACCGGAGAAATTAAATGATGTACGTGTCAAATTCCTTGGTAAAAAAGGAGAACTGACAGCCGTATTAAAAGGAATGAAAGATGTAGCTCCGGAAGAACGTCCGAAGGTAGGACAGCTTGTGAATGAGACAAGAGCTGCTATTGAAGAACTTCTTGATGAGACAAAGAAGAAAATGGATGCTGCAATCCGTGAAGAAAAATTAAAACAGGAAGTTATTGACGTAACACTTCCTTCCAAGAAAAATACAGTAGGTCATCGTCATCCGAATACGATCGCTCTGGAAGAAGTAGAGCGTATCTTCATCGGTATGGGATACGAAGTTGTGGAAGGACCGGAAGTAGAATATGACCTTTACAACTTTGAAAAACTGAATATTCCTGCAGATCATCCGGCAAAAGATGAACAGGATACATTCTATATCAACAAAGACATCGTGCTTCGTACCCAGACATCACCGGTTCAGGCACGTGTGATGGAACAGGGCAAGCTCCCGATCCGTATGATTGCACCGGGACGAGTATTCCGTTCTGACGAAGTGGATGCAACCCATTCACCATCCTTCCATCAGATCGAAGGATTGGTAATCGATAAAAATATTTCCTTTGCTGACTTAAAGGGAACTCTGGAAGTATTTGCAAAAGAACTTTTCGGACCGGATACCAAGACAAAATTCCGTCCGCATCATTTCCCATTCACAGAGCCAAGTGCAGAAGTAGACGTATCATGCTTCAAGTGTGGCGGAAAAGGCTGCCGTTTCTGTAAAGGATCAGGATGGATTGAAATCCTCGGCTGTGGTATGGTTCACCCACACGTACTCGAAATGTGCGGAATCGATCCGGAAGAATACACTGGATTTGCATTCGGAGTAGGACTTGAAAGGATCGCCCTTCTCAAATACGAGATCGACGACATGCGCCTCCTCTACGAGAACGATATCAGATTCTTAAAGCAATTCTAGTGAGCACACAATGAAAGGAAGCACGAGCGAAGCGAGTATTTACTTTCATGTGCGAACGGTATGACAAAATCAAAGAGCAGCGCGGAGAGCTGCTGGATTTTGGAGTCTGAATAAGGGAAATTTATAAACAAATCAGAAGGAGATATAAAATGGATACTTCATTATCATGGATTAAAGCGTATGTTCCGGAACTTGACGTAACAGCGCAGGAATATACAGATGCAATGACTCTTTCCGGAACAAAGGTAGAAGGTTTTACAAAGCTGGATGCTGATCTGGATAAGATCGTAGTAGGACAGATTGAGAAAATTGAGAAACATCCGGACGCAGATAAACTGATCATCTGTCAGGTAAATGTAGGAACAGAGACCGTACAGATTGTTACAGGTGCTCCGAACGTAAAAGAAGGAGACAAGGTACCGGTTGTTCTGGATGGCGGACGCGTTGCGGGCGGACATGAGCCTGGACAGAGAGTAGAAGGCGGAATCAAGATCAAAAAAGGAAAACTCCGTGGAGTCGACAGCTACGGAATGATGTGTTCCATCGAAGAACTTGGTTCAGATAGAAATATGTACCCGGAAGCACCGGAATATGGAATCTACATTTTTGATGATGACGCAGTTGTCGGAGAAAGTGCAGTAAAAGCACTCGGACTGGATGATGTCGTATTTGAATACGAGATCACCTCCAACCGTGTGGACTGCTTCAGCGTGGTTGGTATCGCAAGAGAAGTTGCAGCTACATTCCACAAAGAATTCAAGCCACCGGTTGTAACAGAGACAGGAAATGATGAGGATGTCAATGACTATGTAAAGGTGACTGTAGAGAATACAGATCTGTGTTCCAGATACTGCGCAAGAGCGGTTAAGAATATTAAGATCGGACCATCACCAAAGTGGTTACAGCGCAGACTGTCATCTGTTGGAATCCGTCCGATCAACAACCTGGTTGATATTACAAACTATGTAATGGAAGAGTACGGACAGCCAATGCATGCTTATGATCTTGATACACTTGCAGGACATCAGATCGTAGTTAAGAATGCACAGGATGGAGAGAAGTTCGTTACACTGGATGGACAGGAAAGAACAATGGACAAAGATGTTCTGATGATCTGTGACGGAGAAAAAGCTGTTGGAATCGCCGGAATCATGGGAGGAGAGAATTCCATGATCACAGATAACGTGAAGACAATGCTTTTTGAGGCAGCTTGTTTTGACGGGGTGAACATCCGTAAGTCCAGTAAGCGTGTCGGACTTCGTACAGATGCTTCCGGTAAGTTTGAGAAGGGACTTGATCCGAACA
>RRZT011229218.1_pt1 | contig 10058 bp, 7 predicted proteins | sample 2165551 | NCBI WGS metagenome assembly RRZT01 (sample SAMN10456910, study PRJNA506462) | wastewater metagenome | biome: wastewater; feature: sludge; material: wastewater sludge; isolation source: wastewater sludge with Escherichia coli K12::gfp cells carrying plasmid... | place: USA: Moscow, Idaho ...
GAGCGTCTTGGCATCGGTATCGCGCGCCGGCGTCTGGCCTTTCACGAAGTCGACCACTATGCCGTCGCCGATGACGATCGACTGGTTGTTGCTGCCGATGGCGAAACTGCTGGTATTGACGGTGTCGCTACCCAGCTGGAAGCCGGTGAACAGCAGCTGGATGCCCGTGGTGGCATCGGTCACCGAGTTCCACAGGTTCTGTCCGGCGGCGGCGGTGGAGAAGTCGTCGAAGGCCACGTCCTGCACGGCATCGACGTAGACCAGGCCGGTGAGGTCTACCGCTTCGTCGAAGGAGGTGAGGTTGTTGGGGTGATGGATCGCCTCGTACTGGACGATGGTGATGTTGGCGCCACCCGGAACGGTCGCCGTCGGCGCGATCGACTCCAGATTCAGGGCGAAGGCGACGCGCTCACCGGTCCCGCTATAGTTGGCGTAGCCGAATATGGTGGTGTCGTTGATCCTGACCAGGGTGATGGGGTCATCGCCGGCGGTGGTGGTCAGGGGAGTCAGTTCGCTGTCCAGCAGGGGATCAGCACCATCGCTGTCGGCGCCGTCGAACAGCCGGAACTTCAGCGCAGGATTGGCGCCGTCGACGAAGGTGAGGACCTGGTTGCGCGCAGCGCCGATGGCGGTGGCCGGTGCGCCCAGGCCAGCGAGAGTGGTGAGCAGGGTGCTGATGCTGCTCAGCAGAATGTCGTCGTCGTCGAGGTCGCCGGCGGGCGAGCCGTCCGGCAGGCTGGCGTTCTGTTCTCCCGCCGTTTCGTCGTGGGTGACGTCGTCGAATTCGTTTTGATCGAAGATGAGAGTGGCCATGTGTGTACTCCTACCGATGATGGTCGCTTGGCGCCTACGCCATGTGCATGGCGGCGCCTGCCAATCGCTGCGAACCGTGTGGCGTGAACGTCACGCTCGGTAGTGAGGCAACCCGGCCGTCTCGTAAGACCCTGGGCTTTCCGGCCCCGCATTGCTGCGGGTGTGGCTTTGGCATTCCGAAGGGCTCGGACATTCGCGCAAGCGTGTTCGGCAACTCCCTCAGTCACCCGGCCGAAGTCCTTGGTTGCGACAGCCCGGATGCTGGTAAAGCAGGCCGTCCAAAGCCCAACAACAGTGTCTTGCAACGGGGTGTGCCGACGGCATCTCCCGTGTTGTTCAGGGTAGTTGCTGTGATCGTGGGCGCTACGGCGCAGTTAGCACCATTCGGCATGCGTGCTATCGCGGTGCGCGATTTGCCGGGTGGCCGCGCCCGGCCTGGGCGGGTCGCGCGAGGCTAGTCGCAGCGGGCCGGCTGGGCGTGTCGGCGCTGCCTGATGCCCTCGGCCCGCGCGCGCAGCTGGCCGCAGCCGCCGTCGATGTCCTGGCCGGCGCTGTTGCGCACCTTGGTCAGCACGCCGCGACTGTGGAGGTAGCGGACCATCTGCACGATGCGCTCGCCGTCCGGGCGCTGGAAGGCGTCGCCTTCCAGGCTGTTGTAGGGGATCAGGTTGAGCACCGCGTACTTGCCCCTGAACAGGCGCAGGATGGCGTCCATTTCCTCGACGCTGTCGTTGATGCCCTTGAGCAGCGTCCACTGGTACTGGATCGGGTAGCCGACCGCGCGCGCGTAGGCCTCGCCCAGCTCGACCAGTTCGGCCGGGTCGATCTGCGGCGCGCGCGGCAGCAGCTCGCGGCGCAGATCGGCGCGGGTGGTGTGCAGCGACAGCGCCAGCGCCGGCTTGATCCGCTCGCGCGGCAGGCGCTCGAACACCCGCGGATCGCCCACCGTGGAGAACACCAGGTTCTTGTGGCCGATGCCGCCGTCGGTGCCGAGCAGGTGGATGGCCTCCAGCACGTTGTCGAGGTTGTGCGCCGGCTCGCCCATGCCCATGAACACCACCTTCTTCACCGGCCGGAAGCGCCGGGCGAGGGCAACCTGGGCGACGATCTCGGCGCTGCCCACCTGGCGCAGCAGGCCGCTCTTGCCGGTCATGCAGAACACGCAGCCCACCGCGCAGCCGACCTGGGTCGACACGCACAGGCCGCCTCTGGGCAGCAGCACGCTTTCCACCATCTGCCCGTCGGCCAGCTCGACCAGCAGGCGCGCCGAGCCGTCGGCGCCCGGATGCTCGGAGCGCAGCCGCGCCAGGGCGGCGAATTCCTCGTCGAGCTGCGGCAGCGCGGCGCGTACCGACAGCGGGAAGAAGTCTTCGGCCGGGCGGTTGCGCGGCCCGCTGTGCAGCGCCCGGCCGTGCAGCCAGGCACGCAGGATGCGCCCGCGATGGCAGGGCTGGGCGCCGCAGGCGGCGAGGCGGGTTTCGAGGTCGTGGATGCGCATAGGGCGCGCATCCTAGCACCGGGCGGGTGGCGAGGGCAGGGGGCCGGCCGCTCAGCCTCCGGCGGCGCGGTCGCGGGTCTTCCATAGCGACACCAGCACGCCGCCGACCAGCAGGCTCAGGGTTACGCCGAGCGACAGCGCCGCCGGGAGCTTGCCGATGATGCCGACCAGGAAGATCTTGCCGCCGATGAACACCAGCACCAGCGCCAGGGCGTACTTCAGGTAGGCGAAGCGGTGGATCAGCGCGGCGAGGGCGAAGTACAGCGCGCGCAGGCCGAGGATGGCGAAGATGTTCGAGGTGTAGACGATGAACGGGTCCTGGGTGATGGCGAAGATCGCCGGCACGCTGTCCACCGCGAACACCACGTCGGCGCACTCGATGAGGATCAGGGCGAGCAGCAGCGGGGTGATCCACAGCACCGGCCTGCCGCTGGCGTCGGGCCGGCGGACGAAGAAGCGCTGTTCGTGCAGGCGCTCGGTGATGCGCAGGTGGCTGCGCAGGAAGCGCACCAGCAGGTTGTTCTCCAGGTCCGGGGTCTCGTCGAGCCGGGCGAACAGCATGCGCACGCCGGTGAGCAGCAGGAACACGCCGAACACGTAGAGGATCCCGCTGAACTGGTGGATCAGCGCAGCGCCCAGGCCGATCATCGCGGCGCGCAGCACGATCACCCCGAGGATGCCCCAGAACAGCACCTTGTGCTGGTAGCGGCGCGGGATGCCGAGGAAGTTGAAGATCACCGCCATCAGGAACACGTTGTCCATCGACAGCGACTTCTCGATCAGGAAGCCGGTCAGGTAGTCCATGCCGGCGTCGCCGCCTTTCTGGCCCCACACCCAGAGCGCGAACAGCAGGCCGACGCTGATGTAGCCGGCCGACAGCAGCAGGCTCTCCCGGATGCCGATCTCGTGCGCGTCGCGGTGCAGCACGCCGAGGTCGAAGGCCAGCAGGGCGATCACCACGGCGAAGAACGTCAGCCACAGCCAGGTGACGGTGCCGAGGAAGTCGGCGAGCAGGAAGCTATGCAGGGCGGTCATGGTCCCCTCCTCACAGTCGAAATGTCATCAACTGTGACTCCGACATGGCGGTGCTGACCGTCAGAGGGGCCCGGCGTCACGCTTTCAGCCTAGGAGCTTGGCGGAGCGCCGGCAACCGGAGAGTTGGCCGGGAGGCCGCCGTCGGCACCGACGGCGGCGCTGCGGGCTCAGCCGAACTGGCGGCGCAGCGAGTCGAGGAAGCGCTCGGCGCTGCGCAGGAACTCGATCTCGCGCTCCTGCAGGGCGTCGAACTCGCGGGGGAGCATGTTGGTGTGGACCAGGCTGTGCATCAGCGCGCAGCGCCGGCTGATGGTGCCCAGCTGCTCGACGATCCTCGCGCAGTCGGGGCGTTGTGCCAGCGGTGGGCGACGGGTGCTTTCCAGTGCCAGGTCGGCGCGCTTGACCAGCGTGCCGAGGCGGGTCTTGAACTGCTCCTGGACGATTTGGTGATGGCTCATGGTCTGACGGGGTCTTGATCAAGGTGAACGATGACGGCGATCCCTGCCTGGTGCCTACTGGCGCGAGGCGCGCATCATCGCCCAGCGCCGGCGTTTGTGCCAGTGGCGCCGGGGCGCTCCGTCAGTCCCCGGCCCACAGCGCGCGGTAGACGCCCTGCGGGTCGTACTCGGCGGCCTGTTTCTGTGGGTTGAAGCGCCGCCCGCCGCGTGGGTCGGTGCCGCGCCCAGCGATGTACAGCCAGTTGCCCTGGTTGCTGTAGACGTCGTAGTCGAGCAGCTGCGCCTCGAACCAGGCGGCGCCGGCGCGCCAGTCGCCGCCGAGGTCGTGGATCAGGTAGCTGGCGACGACCTGGCGCATACGGTTGGACAGGTAGCCGCTGGCGGCCAGCTCGCGCATCCCGGCGTCCACCAGCGGCTCGCCGGTCTGTCCCCGGCACCAGCGGGCGAAGGCTGCGGCGTCGTGGCGCGGTGTGGCGGCCCGTTCGGCCAGGCCGCGGGCGCGGTACAGGCGCGCGCCGTGCTGCCGGTGCAGGAAGCGGAAGTAGTCGCGCCAGAGCAGCTCGAACCACAGCCAGTAGCTGCCGTCGCTGGCCCCATACGCGGCCTCGTGGGTGCGCAGGGCGGCATGCACGCTGCGCGGCGACAGTGCGCCGCTGGCCAGCCAGGGCGACAGCTTGCTGGAGTAGTCGGCGCCGCACAGGCCGTTGCGGGTGGCCTTGTAGTGCACCGGCAGGTCGCTGGCGAAGTAGCGCCGCAGGTGCGCCTGCGCGGCGCCCTCGCCGGCGGCGAAGGGGAAGGCGCTGCGCGGATCGCCGTGCCAGAGCGGGAGCGGCGGGCGCTCGTTGTCCAGGCCGGCGGCCGCGGCGGGCAGCGGCGGCAGGTGCCCGGCGGCCGCTTGCGGCGCCTGCGGCGTCACGCCGGCGCGCTCGACGCGGTTGCGGAAGGCGCTGAACACCGCCGGCAGCTCGGCGCAGGGGAACGGCAGCGCGGCGGGGTCGAGCAGGCTGGACTGCCAGTGGGTTTCGAGGCGCAGGCCAGCGCTGCGCAGCGCCGCGTCCTCCTGCAGCTCCTCCGGGGCGGCAATCGCCTCGGCGTGGACCGCCTGGGCGCCGACGGCGCGGGCCAGCTCCGCCAGCCGCTCGGCGGCCGGGCCGTGGAGTTCCAGCAGGCGGCTGCCGCGCGCGGCCAGTTGCCCGGCGAGGTCGTCGAGGCCGGCGGCGAGGAAGGCCCGGCGCGGCGCGCCGAGCCGGGCGAAGCCCCAGTCGGTGGCGGCCTCGGGAGCGTGGCAGTAGACCGGCAGCAGGCGTTCGGCCTGCCGGCAGGCACGGGCGAAGGCCGGGTTGTCGGTCAGGCGCAGGTCGTTGCGGAACCAGTAGATCAGGGTGGACATGGCGAGCCTCGACGCAAGGAAACGGAGCGCCGCCGGGCTGTTCGGCGCCGGGGCGGAGAGTGGATAATCGCCCGCTGAGGGAGCTTTCGTCTGCCCGTGCGAGTGCCAGGGATCATGCTCAAGCGCATAGCGGTTGCCGACCTGCAGGTCGGCATGTTCGTCCACGAGTTCTGCGGTTCGCGGCGCCACGCGCTGTGGAGCCGGCGTTTTCTGCTCGGCGACGAGCTGGCCCTGCGCCGCGTGCGCGAGTCCGGGGTGCTGGCGGTGTGGATCGACACCGCGCAGGGCAGCGACACCCCGGCGGCGCCAGCCGTGCCGCCGCCGCTCAGCGCGCTGGCGATCGAGGTGGAGGCGCGCCAGGCGCAGCAGGTCTGCCTGTCGGCCCGCGCCGCGGTATCGGAGATGCTCGCCAGCGTGCGGCTGGGCCAGGCGGTGGATGTCGGGCGCTTCGAGCCGCTGTTCGACGAGATCCGCGACTCGGTGGAGCGCCATCCCCATGCGCTGATCGGCCTGGCGCGGCTGAAGAGCGCCGACGACTACACCTACATGCATTCGGTGGCGGTCTGCGCGCTGATGGTCGCCCTGGCCCGGCAGCTCGACCTCGACGAGGCGCAGGTGCGCGCGGCCGGGATGGCCGGGCTGCTCCACGACCTGGGCAAGGCGGCGATTCCCGAGGCGATCCTCAACAAGCCGGGACGCCTCAGCGACGCGGAGTTCGCCATCGTCCGCGGCCACCCCGAGGCCGGTCACCGCATCCTCTGCCGCGACGGGCGGATCGACGCGGCGGTGCTGGACGCCTGCCTGCATCACCACGAGAAGCTCGACGGTAGCGGCTATCCCCACGGCCTGGCGGGCGAGCGGATCGGCCTGCTGGCGCGCATGTGCGCGATCTGCGACGTCTACGACGCGGTGACGTCCGAGCGGGTCTACAAGCACGCCTGGGACCCGGCCGAGGCGCTGCACCGCATGGCGACCTGGCAGGGGCACTTCGACGACGGGCTGTTCCAGGCCTTCGTCAAGGCCATCGGCATCTACCCGGTCGGCTCGCTGGTGCGCCTCAGCGACGGGCGGCTGGCGCGGGTGGTCGAGCAGCACCCCGGCTCGCTGCTGACGCCGAGGGTGCGGGTGCTGGCGGCGAACGGCGCGGAGACGCTGCTCGACCTGGGCGATGCCGCCACCGGCCTGCGCATCGTGCGCCGCGATCCGGCCGCCGGGGCGCGGCTGAGCGATCTGCGCGACAGCCTGGCGGCGCTCTACGCCGAGCCCTAGGCCCGTGCTCAGTCGGCGCGGCGGAACACCAGCGCCTTGAGGCCGCTGTCGGGATGGATGTCGGCGAACTCCGGCGGGTTGTCCAGGCGTTCGGCGAAGCGCAGCTGCGGCGCCTCGGCAGCCATGCCGTCGATCAGGAAGTCCGGGCCGATGGCCGGGTCGTTGACGCAGGCCAGCACCGTGCCCCGCTCGGCGAGCAGCTCGGGCAGGCGGCGGAGGATCTTGCGGTAGTCGCTGGTCAGCGCGAAGCTGCCCTTCTGGAACGACGGCGGATCGATGATCACCAGGTCGTAGGGGCCGGACTTGCGCACCTTGCCCCAGGACTTGAACAGCTCGTGGCCGAGGAATTCGACCCGCGCCAGATCGTGGCCGTTGAGGCGGTGGTTGTCGCGGCCGCGGCTGAGCGCGGCGCGGGCCATGTCCAGGTTGACCACCTGCGCGGCGCCGCCGGCGATGGCCGCCACCGAGAAGCCGCAGGTGTAGGCGAACAGGTTGAGCACCCGCCGGCCGGCGGCCTGCTCGCGCACCCAGCGCCGGCCGTAGCGCATGTCGAGGAACAGGCCGTTGTTCTGCTTGCGGCCCAGGTCGAGCTGGTAGCGCAGGCCGTCCTCGTCGATCAGCCACTCCTCCAGCGGCTCGCCCAGCAGCCAGTCGGTGCGGCTGTCGGGCAGGTAGCGGTGCTGCAGCAGCAGGTGGTGGGCGCCGCTCTGGCGCCACTCGGCGCTGGCGGCGACGGCCTGCAGCATGGCCAGCAGGCGCTCCAGTTCGGCCGCCTCCGGCGCGCGGAACAGCGCCACCAGCACCACGCCCTGCAGCCAGTCCACGGTGACGTGTTCGAGCCCCGGCCAGCGCCGGCCGCGGCCGTGGAACAGCCGGCGGGTCTCGGCGGGGGCGGCGCTCAGGGCGCTGAGGAGCTGCTGCTGCAGGGTGGCGAGGGCGTCGGCGTGCATGGCGGATCGTCGCTGGATGGGGGCGGGGGGCGCATTCTACCCGCAGGCGGCGGCCGCTTCAGCGCTTGAGCAGCGCGCGGATGTCCGCCAGCGCGCTGTTGCCGCGCACCGCCTTGACCTCCACCGGGGTGTCGTCGAGACCTTCCCACTGCAGGTCTTCGGCGGGCAGTTCGTCGAGGAAGCGGCTCGGCGCGCAGTCGATCACCTCGCCGTACTGCTTGCGTCTGGCGGCGAAGGTGATGGCGAGGTTGCGCTTGGCGCGGGTGATGCCGACGTAGGCCAGGCGGCGCTCCTCCTCGACGGTGTCGGCCTCGATGCTGGAGCGGTGCGGGAGGATCTCCTCCTCCATGCCCATGATGAACACCGAGGGGAATTCCAGGCCCTTGGAGGCGTGCAGGGTCATCATCTGCACGCCCTCGGCGCCGTCCTCCTCCTCCTGCTGGCGCTCCAGCATGTCGCGCAGCACCAGCTTGGCGATGGCCTGCTCGATGGTCATGTCGCCGTCCTCGTCCCGCTCCAGAGTGTTCTTCAGCGCGTCGAGCAGGAACCAGACGTTGCTCATCCGGTACTCGGCGGCCTTGTCGGTGGAGCTGTTCTGTTTCAGCCAGTTCTCGTAGTCGATGTCGACGATCATCTGGCGCAGCGCGGCGATCGGCTCCTCCTCGCTGCAGGCGCGGCGCACCCGGTCGATGAAGTGCTTGAAGCGCGCCAGACGCTCGACGAAGCGGGCGTCGAGGTGCTCGGCCAGGCCCAGCTCGTCGCAGGCGGCGAACATGCTGAGCTGGCGCGCGCCGGCGTAGTTGCCGAGCTTCTCCAGGGTCGCCGAGCCGATCTCGCGGCGCGGCACGTTGATCACCCGCAGGAAGGCGTTGTCGTCGTCCGGGTTGACCAGCAGGCGGAAGTAGCTCATCAGGTCCTTCACTTCCTGACGGGCGAAGAAGCTGGTGCCGCCGGACAGGCGGTAGGGCACCTGGTGGTGCTGCAGCTTCAGCTCCATCAGCTTGGCCTGGTAGTTGCCGCGGTAGAGGATCGCGAAGTCGCTGTACGGCCGGCCGCTGCGCAGGTGCTCGGTGAGGATCTCCATGGCGATGCGCTCGCACTCGGCCTCCTCGTTCTTGCAGCGGATCACGCGGATCTCGTCGCCGTGACCCATCTCGCTCCACAGCTGCTTCTCGAACACGTGGGGGTTGTTGGCGATCAGCACGTTGGCGCATTTGAGGATGCGGCTGGTCGAGCGGTAGTTCTGCTCCAGCATCACCACCTTGAGGCTGGGGAAGTCCTCCTTGAGCTGCATCAGGTTCTCGGGGCGGGCGCCACGCCAGGCGTAGATCGACTGGTCGTCGTCGCCGACCACGGTGAACTGCGCGCGCTCGGCGACCAGCAATTTCACCAGTAGGTACTGGCTGGCGTTGGTGTCCTGGTATTCGTCGACCAGCATGTAGCGCACCCGGTTGCGCCACTTCTGCAGCACCTCGGGATGGTCCTGGAACAGCTTGACCGGCTGCAGGATCAGGTCGTCGAAGTCCACCGCGTTGTAGGCCTTGAGGGTGCGCTGGTAGTGCAGGTAGACGATCGCGGCGGTCTGCTCGCGCGGGTTGCGCGCCTTTTCCAGCGCCTGTTCGGGGAGGATCAGGTCGTTCTTCCAGGCGCCGATCAGGTTCTTCACCTCGTCGACGCCGTCGTCGCCCTGGTACTCCTTCTGCATGATGTCGGCGAGCAGCGCCTTGACGTCCTGCTCGTCGAAGATCGAGAAGCCGCTCTTGTAGCCCAGGTGGGCGTGCTCCTTGCGGATGATGTTGAGGCCGAGGTTGTGGAAGGTCGACACGGTCAGGCCGGCGCCTTCCTTGCCGCGCAGCAGGCTGCCGACGCGCTCCTTCATCTCGCGCGCGGCCTTGTTGGTGAAGGTCACCGCGACGATGTGGCGGGCGGCGATGCCGCACTGCTGGATCAGGTAGGCGATCTTGCGGGTGATCACGCTGGTCTTGCCGGAACCGGCGCCGGCCAGCACCAGGAGCGGGCCGCTGATGTAGTTCACGGCTTCCTGCTGGCGGGGATTGAGTCGTGACATGGGGTTCGGATCGTTCGAAGCGGAGGCGCGAGTTTAACAGGCCGGCGCCGCACTGCCGGAGGCCGGGCGGGACAAAGGGCGCCGGTCGTCGCCTGTGCGCGACGGTTCATGCGGCGACAGGTGCGGAGGGGGAGGGTGTGCGGCAGGGGCTTGGGGCGGGCCGAGGAGCGGGCCCCGCTTGTGGCGGAGCGCCGGCCCTGGGCCGCGCCGCAAACCGTCCTGGGGATGGGGGCGGGCGCGCAGTCCCGCAACCCCGCGCCTCGCCCGGGCGGGCGAGGGGAACACGGGTCGGCCCGCGCGGGGCCGGCGCAGGGGCTCAGCCGCGCTTGGCCACCAGGGTGAGGATGTCGTAGCTGGCGACCAGCTCGCCGTTCTGGTTGGTGACCTCCACGTCCCAGGCCACCACGCCCTGCGGGGTGCCGAGGCTGGACTGCTTGCCCTGGTCGATCTTGCGCTTGCAGGTCAGGCGCGCCTGGATGGTGTCGCCGATGCCCACCGGGCTGACGAAGCGCAGGGTGTCGAGGCCGTAGTTGGCCAGCACCGGGCCGACGCCGGGGGAGACGAACAGGCCGGCGGC